>JAAUXU010091858.1_pt1 | contig 21576 bp, 15 predicted proteins | sample 7278151 | NCBI WGS metagenome assembly JAAUXU01 (sample SAMN14350113, study PRJNA611818) | marine sediment metagenome | isolation source: surface marine sediment (1.8m) | place: French Polynesia: Moorea | collected 2018-08 | reverse complement strand
GTAGTAGGACTAGCAGTAGGACTAGCAGTAGGACTAGTAGTAGGACTACTACTACTACTACTACTACTACTACTACTACTACTACCACCACCACCACTACCACTACCACCACTGCTACTACTACCCTTAGTAGAAGCAGTAGTAGAGATCGGACCCATAACTTTGCTCATATTCTGTCTTACCAGGGACGTGGCCGACTTGTTGTTGGTGGCGTTCTCCTGCTGCTGCTGCTGCTGCTGCTTCTGCTCGTACTTCCACTTGAAAGTGGCCTCCTGCGGAGCAGGCACCGTGGGCAGGGCCACCGTCTGCGGCGGCGGCTGAGCCACGGCCGCCGCCGCCACCACCGCGGCAGCCGTCGCGGCTGTGGGAGGCGCCGGTGGATGCGGCTGATTGGCCGCCGCAGCCGCAGCCGCCAACAGCGCCGGATCACTAGGGCTGAGGGGCGCCGGGACCGCCACGGTGATGGTGGTCAACTGGAGGCCGCTCTGTTGTTGCTGCTGCTGTTGTGAAGTCGCCGTCCCCGAGTAGACGTCGTCTCTGGCCGTCACTAGCTCGACCGGGACGTCCGCACCGCCTGGGACGCTGGTGGTGACGACGGCGGGGCCCACGACCACCTCGTCCATGTTGTTTTTGACACTTGTGCGCGCGGCGATTTCTTGGCAGCGATTTTTCCAAAATACACACGCACACACGCACACGCAGCGAGCACCACAGTACTACCTATAAGCTCCTACTTACGTACTGTATGTAGTAGCACTGCTTTTGCTTGCATCTGATGGCGTCTTTCTCTCTCGCGCAGCACCTGAGCTCTTTCCTTCACGTGGGCAAAAGCACGAGCCTCCTATGTACGTACGTACGTGTTAGACAGACCCAAGTCTCGCTCTCACCCATCCGTGTACTCAATGTGCGCGGAAATGTGATGCTGCAAAAAGATCTCGGAGCAGAGCATCTGCGCAGCCGGCAGCCAGGACCTCCGCCAGATGGGACTCTGGCTACAGAAGCGTCCCAGACCAAGTGCACATTGCCGCCAGGCCTGGAGAGGCCTCCTTGTCCAAGAAAGTCCCCATGTAGAGCATCAGTTCGAGGCGACTTCTTCGAGACGCACACGACTCTGCACAGGTGAGGAGGTCGTTTCCCCTGCCTCGCCTTTCCACCCTTCTTCCCCCCCCCCCCTCCTGCTACCCGCCCCCCAGCCTGCTCACGGCCAGCCTGCTCGACATCGGGGAATTCGCTGGGGGGAAGTGAGAGGGGGAAGAAGAAGAGCAAGGAGAAAGCATCTCTCACAGGAGGCTGTGCTTAGGTGAAGAAGAAGCATCATTTCTCGACGTAAGAAGCGTCTTTTTCCCTGCTTCTTTCTCCCTGCAGATTGAGCTGGGGGAGTTGGAGGAGAGCGAGCAGGAGGCCAAAAATAGCTGCAAGTGAAATGCAAGCCGCGGCCAAGTCGGGATGACGTACGGACGGACTTGTAACTGCTTGCTTGCCTGCGCTTGAGTTGCGCTGACGAAGGAAATGGCAAGGTATTTTTGAATGCGCGGCCATCTTTACTTGAACTAAGCCTCATCCATCGTGGAGGAGTTCCACATGTCTTCGTTTCCGTACATCCTCGCAATGAGGCAATTCGGAGGCGGCCAAATGGTCAAAATAAGACATGTGGGATGGGGGAGGGGGGAGGAAAACTGCTACTTTATGCCGAGGAACATTCGTTTCGCCTCAGAACCCTCCCCAGAGGAATCACAGCCTCCCGTTTCTCCGCAGCACCAACGACGTCGTGGAGTACATAACTCCTCAAGTGCTCTGACCTATGGCTCGATATGTTGTGATAAATTTCCGACGGCTTGATAGTCATCTCCATCAATGGCGCGCGGGCAGAATCGACTGCAGGGCGGTGAGAGAGAGCGAGAGACTCTTGACTGCCTGCACTCGGACTGTCCGTCCGCGTGGAGCGTCTTCGGCCAGTGTGAGTACGTGAATAAGTGCGTCGAACTGTGGCGGAATAAACAATTGTTGCTGCCAGCAAACTGACGCCAAAATATCGTGTGGAAGCCAACTTTTTGTCCGTCTGCTGCAGCGGCGGCGGCGGCAGCGACAGCAGCGAGAACGAGATCGCTGCCAACGCGTCTGGGAAGGAAGCGGCGAAAAATCGGTGAAGTTCTGGGTCGGGATTCACCCCTGTGGCTGCCAATAATGAGGAGGCGGCGGCCGCCAGACATGAGCGCGTTTATTTATCCACCCCTGTCGATTTCGTTCGCGCGGTGCAGGGGGGGGGGGGGGGGGAAGGGGGGTGACCCCGACGCTGAATCGTAAGAGGAGGCCTGATTCACGTCATTACCCCGGTATCGGGTGTCCCCCTCGCCCGAGCGAACCCGACCCCCGACCCTGCGTGAACCCACAATGGTTAGGAAGCGGCTCGTGGCACACGAGAAGACGAGGAAATGTGATATATTCGAGTGTGGCGAAAATCCTCCAGCAACAAGAGGTTGACCTGGATCACGTCCTGGTCCCTCTGGCATATTTTGCAGCATACTTTTTGTTCTACGTATTAACACAATGTCGTTGCAAAGAACGAGCAACGCATGCATGTCTGGATGAGGGGAGTGAACATGTCAGATGCAGCACATTCTTGGCCGAGTAGCAGAAGGCAATGCTCGCGCCATCTGCCGGTCACGTCGCGAACCAGGGCGGAGCGGAAAGTTGACGGGAAGACGGTCACGCAACTCCGATTCATCGACGTCGTCAACTGTACGTGCGGGATGGACACGCACAGGTTGCGTGCGGTCTGAATGCGTGTGTGAGAACGCACATTCAGTCAACATCACCCAGAACAACCAGTTCACCGACGCTCACAGAATGTTTTTTTTACATAGTATAGTTTATACGTAGAGAACGGATCGTATTTAACGGGCCACCAAATTTCAGTCAACTTGGTGCCATTCCAGACTTTGAATGATGGATCCTAAGTAAATGCGAATGCTGCTTGAACATTTTGGTTTCTTATCACTTTGAAAGTCATCTTGTCACGATAGAAAACCGAACATGGTGCTACAATGACATATCTACTGTGCAAATAAGTACCCTGGGTGCTTTTTTTGCTCTTCCACGCTTCCATCTGCTTGCCAAGGACCTCCCTGCAAATCATTGGGATCCCCAGTTCATGCCAGCACAGCCCTTCCTTCATCTCCACTGGACAAGGACACTGACTGCACATTTCTCCACTTGCTTCCATTTGTCAAATGTTCTGGGCTCTGCAAGTACCAGTCATGCTGTCCTCACTTCAGCAAAGGAGAACAGTCCTGCTCGATGAATTATGATTGGGTTCGCTACGGTCCATTGCTATGCCTCAGTGCTGTCCCGAAGCGCTGGCTGCGTGTCCACCATAGCCGATGACTCATGGTTTGCTCTGACCAATCCTTCACGATGGACAAGGTCACTGACAGAAAATCTCCCTCGGGGTCAAAATCAACGTTAGAGAAAAGTACAATAGTTTGCCTGTCCACATGTCATGATGCCTCTGGGTGATTGTGTCTTGTCACCATTTGTCATGACACAAAACCTACGAGTTGTTAGCGAAAAGGACGTGATGACAGGCATGTGTGCCTCCCACAGAGAACGTGGATGGTCACAGCCTGGTCACAATGTGTACTACCTTCGATCAGGACATAACTGACACTCCTACCTGGCAGTATCAAAATTTTAGTAACAGATTCGGCATAATTTAGTGAAAGTGACACGTTCATGGAGATAAAGTACAATTGGATAGCAGTATCAGGGTCAATAATGTCACATTATTGACCCTGATTGACGTTATTAATTAATGTCAGTTTCCTAACTCATATTTTTGGTGCCCAAGGCAGTAGATAGAGTAGAGCTCTCCATGCCTTTTGCTGTACCATTCAGTGAGATCTAGTACCCATTTAGATACAAGTCATAGAGAACAGGTAGCGGATGTCTGAGAGCCCCCCCCCTTCCTCAGGTGACTGCTGTCTTCCACTGAGAGGTCGGTCCACTCCTGATCCATCGAGGCCTTCAAGTCCTGTGAGGGGTCGACCACGCCCTGGCCTCCCACTCGCCCAAAACCTCATAATCTGGCGGGTGAGGGCGAGGAGGCCACTGACGATAAGTGGCGGCCACTCCGGCGTCCACCAGATCGGAGACCCCCATGTTGTCATCGTTGGAGGACGGGCTGAGAGACGAGCAGTCACGACTGAAGCTACCCCAGAGTCCACCAACCTTGCAGATCTGGATGACGCAGCTCAGCGTGTGTGTGTGTGTGTGTGTGTGTGTCTAACCCCAGCAGTGTACATGGACACGAGCGTGCGGACTCACCAGTCCTATCTGTACGAGATGCATGTCTCCTTGTTCTCGTTGCTGCTGCCGCTCGCCTGGACAGAGGGAACAGTGATGCGAAGGATGGGCGTGACACGAGGAAGAAGCCACGTTGACCTCCTGCAAGAAGAAGAAGAAACTTTATTTGGAGGCTTTTTTCACGACACAATGTGCCGTTGACTCTGACCTCGGCTCCCACCTCTCCCTCTCCTCATCTCATATTTACAGCCCATTCCCCCCCTGCTCTATCTGCCCGTCAGAGATCGTTTCCATCGATCGAGCTGACTGCTAACCGAAGGATTTTGGTTCCATCCAAATCCAAAGCTCAATCTGACCCTGCCAGCCCCGAACACGGGGAGAAGAGAGATGAGGGAGTAAAAGATTAAATGTCCTTGGCGGGATCGGCACTTCATACCTCATCATTGCTGCCGCAAAATATTATTGGAGCGCTCAAAAAGAAAACTAAGATCCTCGATCGATTAGACGGATTTATTTCCAGATTGCATTGCGTAAAAGAAGACGCGGAGAGAAAGCACAAAGCAGCAAAGGCAATGCATCAAGTTCAGATTTCTTCCCCACCACACACACACACGCTCTAGACTCCTCTCCCCTTTCTTGCCCCCCTAGGTGTTATTTGGTCCCAGTTTGGTCCTAACATGGAAAAGGAGTGGTGACCGTTTTGCCGCCAGAACGCAGCTGCTGACAAGAACAAAAGGCTGCCCAAAGTCTTCTACTCTCAGATAATCATCAAATGGGATCATGTTTTTAAAACTGGAGTGAAAAATGGACGTCTGCAGCCACAGAGAAGGTTTCATTGCTCCTGTACCATGACTTCGTAACTTTTTTTTTTCTTGGAAAAAAAAAAAAAGGTACCGTGTTTTTGTGGGAAAGCGAACGAAGAATTGTTGGTTCTTTCCATTCTAGTGCAGCTCCTACTGGACAGATTCCGAATGTGACATGGATGATTAAGCAATCACACATTTGCTTAGCGTGAGTGAGAGATTCCGTGAGATAAGCCAATCCTTGCTCTGCTCGGCGGTCAGGCTGGAAGCCTCCAGACGTTGTCATAAACAAATGCCTCAACGTTGGCAGATTCTCAAAACTTTCACGCACCAGGGTCGCGTCATTCACGAAAAAGTGCACTCCTGGCTGATGGCTGGAGAACAGTCAGTGTCTGACGCTGCATTTTTCTGACTCATAGTGAGTGAGCGTTGCTCTCCTTGTCGGTCGTGTGAAGCGCACACACGCAGTGGCTGCCACACACAGTGCAGAGGACCCTTCTTCCATGCTCACACTTCTTCGCCGCCTCCCTCCCCATGGAGCTGCTGGGAGCAACATGAATTAGTCTTGGCTGTCAATGGAGGGATCCTTTGATTTTTCCTCTGGCGTAGTCACTCGCGAATGTTCTCAATCAGGCGGAGCAATTGAGACAAAAGCCTTTCTCTTACTCTCTCCTTCATCCCCACCTTTTGTCCCAAGCAACGACGGAACGAGAGCTTTGACGGCAAAACGACGTGATTGAACCCCAACCACCAAAGGGAGGGCGGGGGGAAAAAGCTTTGTCGCCATCCTCGTCAAGATGGCCTCGGTGGCGCTCGGCGGGTACGACTTCGACAGGTACTACTGCAGCCTGGTGTGACACCTGCGGTGGGAGCAACCACCCGATAGCCAGGCAAGTGCTGTCCACCACTCGACTCTTGCTGTTCTTCAGCCTGGGTGAGTGGGTGGGCTTGTTTGAGCCTCCTGGGTCGTCATGCAAGTTTAAAGGGCTCGCTTTTCAAGCCCAAACTTTCGCTCCTCCAATATCTGCCAACAATGGCTCTCACCCGGAGAGAGAAGCAGAGGTCGGGGGAGAAAGAAGCAACTTTAATGACGAAAACAACGCTGGCTGAGCGAGACCTAATAAATGGCATTCGGACACTTCGAGGCCGCTGGAGCAAACTTCTTCAGATGCGTCCGCCGGACTAAGTACAGAGCACCACACGAGTGTCGTGGGCTGCGAGATATCGGCGCGTTATGATACTCTTAAATTTTACACTCAATATCGAGTGTCTGCATTGTTGTAACCGGTAGTGCGCGCACACAGACCTCGACGTGGTGCTGCGGGGGCGCGCTGAACTCGCTGCCGTCGACCGATATCGGAATGAGGAGGAGGCGCATAACAACTAACATGGACGATACACATGTGGCACAGCAGAAATCTGTCTCTCCGTCCAATCTGCTCATGAGGAGCTGCGTATCTGGATCCAGCAGGAGAAGACCAGGTTCTTGGAGTCGCTGTCCAATTTGCACGTGTTCAAGCTGAAAAAGTCCCCACTCGTGTACAGCGACCGTCAGCTAAACTGTGTCATGTGGAACCAAAACCAAAACGAGTGCATGGAGAACAATGTTCGACATTTCTTCCAAAGGACAATTCATTCTGTCTGGCCACCTTGGGCATTGACTACAGCCTTGGGGAAGGCCAATTGACACCAGTGCTGACCTCCTCCTCCTCCTCGATCCTGGCGTTGTTGTTGGGTGGCACAATTTTGGCTCAGGCACCCGGTATTTGCATGCGCCGGACTTTTGTTTTCTTTATTCGCACCTTCTCATCACCTGCCCATGGGTCGTTCAGTAGCGGCAACCCCTCATTCGCCTACGTGCACCTTCTAAGACGAGTCCACACACGTGTGCTCTGCGTCGTACTACGTGCATTCGTCCGCACAGTTGCGTCTTACCTATGAGTGAACACACAAGTGATGAAAAGCGTTTCTTCGCACTGCACGAACTGAATGTATGATAGCACTATGAGAAGCAATCTCAACTGAGCATGAGCATCCTTTCTCGCCTTCTCTTTTGAGACAGAGACGCGCTTCTCTCAGGGAAAAGAGAGGTGGAAGAAGAAGAAGAAGAAGAACAAGGAGGAGGAGGGGAAGGAGGCCTTCACTTCCTCTCTTTTGTTCCTCTCGGCCAGGCCACGCAGCAAATAAAGTTACTTCTGGGGTCCGCACCTTCCATAGGTATTTACTGACTTGACTCGCTGCTCCAGAAGTCTCAAGTCGTCTTGATGCCCGACACAACACTCAGGTACACAGGTACGAACGGTGGGATCGTCCTCAGCGCGACACACACACACACATACACCCGCAGTTCGAGGTACACGGAAATCTTGTCTCAGTCCTCCTCAAGGGTAAAGTCGTAGGGAGCAAACGTGGTTCGGAACCCCTTGGTGGTGGTCACCTCCTCGTCTTGGGACTGCTTGCACTGCCGCCAATCCACTCGGTCCTCTTGGTCCAGCAGAGACTTACTAGCCAGGACTTCTCTCCCGAACTGGATAGGGAATCCGGATCGCACCCGGTGGTACAGGCGGTCGCCAGAGGGCAGTTCCGCGTAAAAGTAGGGGCTGCCGGGTTCTGTCATCTGCGTCAGCGACGAGTATTCGGGCACGTCGGACAGCTCCAACCTGTAGTTCTCGGCCACGTCTTGGAATACCGTCTTTACAGAGTCCGTGCATTCACGAGGAATAGGAACACACTGAAGTTGCAGGTGATGCGACCTGAAATGATAATAACAATAATAATTGTCAGCGGAAACATCTCCCAGATCCCCCCATTGATCACATCTCGCCCAAGTCAATTCAAATTTGAGCTATGGAAATGAGAAAAGCTGAGCAGGAGCAAGATCGGAACTTTGTATGGTGCATGGGGAAACAGCTGGATGCCCTTAACTAACCCTTATACATAGAGAAAATGTCGCGGGTGCAGGAGCTGTGAAAGTCAGGCAACACCTAACGGGTCACAGATGCACTGTCCATGCACAATCGGCCTCAGTCAAACTGTCCCAGGAAGTATGCAAAACATTAAGGGGCCCACACACGTCCCAATCCCCTAAAGGCAGGGAGATGGTCTTGCTCTCTCCCTCACGCAAGCTCACGCGCTCGCTTGCCTTCGCACGTCAGTTCAGTTAAGAAGTGTAACGGAAAATTAGACTTTAAGCAAGTCCCTTTTTTCTCTTAATTCAGACTTTATTTTATTATATATCATTATAGATCTTTAGGCTAAGTCGAGGAGGCGTCAATTTCGGAATTTGCCTGCCTGTACTTGGAGTTTGTTACCTAAAGATGCAGGCAAGATTTCTTTGAAGGAAATCACTTTTAACCCTGCCACTCAAGGGTTTTACTTTTACTACATAAGACAAAAACATAAATAACTTTCAACGCCTCTCGGCCAGCTTAAAGACACTACTTTTTCCAATTTCGTAGAACTAAAGCATTTCAATGTGCTATTCAAAATTTGGCTAAGCACGGCCATGTTCCACTATCGGTTCTTAACCTAATATCCTTATCTACCTTAATTACAAAGCTTTACACTGCTGTGAGGAAAAGCTTCAACATTTGCTTCTTTTCTCATTCGCCTGCGAAGTCTGCACCGAATAACGATGAGTAACAAATATAACATGTCCATGTTCCATATCTTGAATACCATGATGGGATCCCAATTTGGTACATGTTATACTTATATCAGGCTAGGTCGAAAATTGGCATTCTCTGTGGGTGTCCAAAATTTGTAGCTGCATATCACATGAAGACTTTGTAGTCAAAAGAAAATGAAGAGTTCTACCTAAAAAACATATCTGTGTATAAACTAATATTTTACAAGAAGTGTGTGCTGGTTGCCTAAGTATTGGCAGTGCAAGTACGTTTCTAAATTGTGCCTACAAATGTCATGCAAATACTTGCACTGCTGTACGCTAAAACCCAGCTAAGTAGTAATGGAATAGAAGAATTGACGCACTTGTAATTACGTTCATAGAAGACCACTGCCTTGCCCCTCTTCTTGAAACACTTCTTTAGCGCGCTCTTAAACTTGGAAACCTCCTTCTCCACCTCCTCTGGTATGTCCATTGAGGACGCGTAATGAGCGATGGGCAAGATCATCACATGTTCCGGAGTCAATCCACCCTTGGCAAGAGCCATGTATGCGTGGTCGCCGATGGAGACGACCAAGTGCTTCTCCACCTGGGGTCCGGACAGGCCTGGAACAGGAATGCAGCGTAAACAAGCTCCAACTTTCTGGCTATTGCAAAAGGTGACATACAGAACCAGCAAGGTCCGGTGGGCTCTCTGGGCCGCTTCGGTTGTCTGAAGCCAGAATCTGATCTGCGTTTCCTTCCTTTCTTGTCATCTTCCACTGGGGCGTTCATGTCGTAGAAGAACTGGCCCCGAGGGTCCTCGCCACCGATATTCTGGCAGAGAAAACCGCAGAACAGTAAAGAAACCATAGAATTTCTTCAACGAGCATCCAGATATCGCTCTTGATACTGTCCTCTCTTTGTCTGAGGCCAACGATGCTTTCTTTAGGCCAGTGTGCAGGACGAGCAGCGTCCAAGAAAGGGTCGGCCTAAAGAAGCCTCAGAAAAAGAAGAGGGAAGGCATAACAAGTCACTTAGGCTTTCTTAAAGGAGACTTTTTCCTTCAGCTTCCTTTCTCTAACGTGTGGGCAAAAAAGCCATTGAAATGTGCGAGGTCAAGCTGCTGAAGAAGGAGGGGGGGACCTCAAAAACCAATTGTACTGTGCCTTTTTTCACCTCCAGCTCTTTCCCAGTGTAAGGCGAATCTGTTGCATCCGCGGGCTGCGCCGTCAGCTCCTTCTTATCCATGGCGGTCAGGGGTACGACGTTGAAGGCGTACAACCACTTGAGCTTCTCCTTATTAGCCACCTTGGCCAGTGCGATGAAACGAGTGACGTGCCTCGGTGGCTCATTCAGCACCTTTGAGTTGGAGGGGAAAAGTTGCATAATGTTGCGGAGGTGCGTCAACTCTCATACCCTATGATTCCTGTACGGCCTTCGCTCGAAGTGTTTGCCCTGCATGCCGCAGAAGTGATACCGCGGCCTCAGACTTGCAGCGGCCTTCGCTAGGAGAGGAGAAGCTCCGTCGTCAGCTGTCACTCGACACTGCTGGTCCCCGATGCCCAGAGGCCACTGCGACGTCAGCAAAACGTCTACTCCCACGTATCCGGAATCATCCCAACGCATACCCGTCTTCAGCTCTTTCATCCTGGGGTAGGCGAACTGCCAGCGATCCTCTGGACCTTCGGAGCCGCCTGACAAGTAGGCTACGCGCAGGCCTTCTTTTGTGGTGTAGCATCCGTGTGTGCCAAGGTACACCACGTTCTCGCACACCTGAGAAAAGAAGAGTTCTCATGGAGCGCTCGACAAGCACGTGAGCTTTCAGCTCACCTCGTGTCCACCCAGATCTTTGTAAAACGAAGTCTCGGGCTGTTGATTGGGGCCGAGGATATAAACCGGGACTGGCGGCGTCCTCTTTCCCGCCTCCACCTCCTTCCATACGCTGAGGTCCTCCTGCGTGGAGTTTTCGGGGGAGAAAAAGGAGCCCACACAGAGAGCCATGTCGAAGGGGCCGGCCTTGCTGTGGACGCTCTCCAGACGCTTGAGCCACGGGGCGAAACGGCCGCTGACGTCGCCGCAGCAGAGCACTTTTAACGGAGGAGTCATCACGGCAACGGCGCCGGGTTCCAACTTGGAACTTCCGTCAGTTCTTTCAACTTAAACTGCAGAAGAACAAACTTTGCGCTTGCTGACGATTATTTGTTTACATGAGCAACGTTGCCTCAAAAGTTGAGCAGAAATTCACCTAATTCAACCGGCCTCGACGTTTTTTTTATACCCAACTTTTTACATACACGGGTAGAGACTCGCCCATCTCGAATAACATTCTCAGGTTTCGCCCAAGTCTCCAAGCATTGAGTGGACCTGAACTAAAACATCCTGGCGGTCGTCCAGTCGTCCTCCGTTGCCCTGCACGACCGCGTGTGCGTGTCAGGATCCCAGTGACATCACTACTCGATCGCGAGGACAGCGTCGAGTCATTGGAAGGCGTGGGTCTCTCGACGATCGAAGAAGGGAGTCCTCTTTGACTTTCCTGCACGCCGCGTGCATGATTGGATTTTGTAATGTAGGTCGCCGTCGAGCGGGGCCGCTTCTGTGGTCCTCCTGGCAACAAGCCTCGGGTGGACGGACTCCGCGGTCGGGTAGGGCCCGCCGCTGCCTGCTTCCCCCTTCTTCTCTTTCCCCCTTCCTCTACTACCTCCAGTTCGGGGGAGCTGCCAGATGATGATCTCCACGTACCGGCAGGCGCCGACTGCCGCGGGAGAACGACCGCTGACCAATTGGGGGACTTTGCGCTCGAGGCGCCCCTACCAAGTTACCGAGGCGGACGAGAACCCGGACGTCGTGGCGACCTCGAACCCGTGATGGCACGTACAGACGCGCACTGCGTCGTGGCCGATGTAGATTTGGACCCCCAACGTCCTCCGACAGCAGTCGACATCCAGTCAGGAAGTGTTTGGGCGCCCAAAGTGGCTCCTTTGAAGCAGCGTTTGACTACTCTCGCTTGAACGACTTGTGGGCAATCTCTTCCTCCTTGGCACGAGGCCGGGTGGCGCTCGGCGTTGCTCCCGGTGGTCTCGGCCGTGCCAGCCAGCAGCCTGCAGTCAGCAGTCTTTAGCACCGTCCCTAGAAACAGCGGCAGCGGGCCGTGATCGCCCTCGCCCAGCTGCAGAACAGCACAGGAGGTGAAGAAGAGAGAGAAAGAAGAGGAGCTCGGACAAAGAGAACTCGCCCGAGTCGCGTGGAGTCCGGACACCGCTCAAGCCGTTCGCAGGTGAGTCTCGGGGTCATCCTCCGGAAACCCGGCCTACCAACCGGGATCTCTTGGTCCGGACGGCGCAGGGGTGGCCGGGGCGAGCTCGTCCAACCTCGGTCTGTTTCCTGAAACCTCAGCGGTGAATTGTTGAAAAATGTTTGTTAAGTTGTAACCATAACATTTCCTAAAGGTGAAACCTCTAGAGTCTTTGCGTCATCCCCTCGTTGTGCCTTTGTAGGATTGTAGTGAAGGGCTTCGTCAAGTGGACCCCGACTTCGGTCTTCGGCATTGACCACGTTCACTTCTTCCCTTCACGCACTTGTGGTTCCTGCAGTTTTTCGTCATGGCCCAGGACAACACGACCCAGGCGGCTCTCTTGCTCAAGAAGCAGCTGGCCGAGCTTAACAAGAACCCGGTGGAAGGCTTTTCGGCCGGCCTCATAGACGATAGCGACATATTCAAGTGGGAAGTAAGTCCATCGAGATCCCATGCGTGGGGAAGCATTCTTTTTTGATGCCATCTCTGTGAAGCAACTTACAGTATGAACGAAAAGAAATCCCTTGGTTTCTTAGCAGCTCTATGTACTGTTGCTCCTGCCGCGTCTTATTTCCGTACAGGGTGTTCAGAATCGACACGAAAATGGGAATGGCTATAATATGTACATAATGTGTATATAGCAGATTTAAAGGTTTGGAGATCCGTCAATCAGTCATTTCCCATCAATCACGTTTTGTTAACTTCATTCCGGTGACAAACTTCTGCTTCGTGACTCCAGGCAAAAAGTTCTCCATGGTTATTGGCGCTTATGCTGTTGCTGGCTTTTCTCTCGCTGAGCAAGCCGAGAGCTTTTCCTTTGTGGTCCTCTTCTGGGTTGGGTGGGCGGGCGGGCTGGACGCAGCCATGTGCAACCGGGCACTCTAGAACAGGGCGGACCTGGTCAGGTGCAGAATGGCTAGCTCGGTGTGGAGCCCAAACTATACATGGCCACGACCGCCGACTCCGGCTGAAACACTATGCATTGAGGCCATAATCTGATCATACACTTTTAATAAAGCACGTCGAAAGTAAGCAGCTACTTGCAGCTCAGATCGATACTGATGCTTTTGTACGTGGGGAACTTTGTCATTTTCGTTGTACACGCCCCAGTGGAGTTATTTCTGGCGCCCTCTGTGCTGTTCCCATTGGTCCGTTGCGACTCGCACTGTATCATCCCTGCAGGTGTTGGCAGTGTGACCACATCGTCCGTACTGTACCGAGGCCCCGCTTAGAGCACGTAGACAATTCTCCTCGTTGCAGGTGCTGATCATTGGGCCCTCGGACACATTGTACGAGGGTGGCTTCTTCAAGTGTCACCTCATCTTTCCCAAAGAGTACCCCCTGCGGCCGCCCAAGCTGCGAGTGATCACCGATATCTGGCACCCAAACATCGACAAGAACGGCGACGTGTGCATTTCCATTCTACACGAACCGGGTAATGCGAGCACGAGTCCAGTCTATGTTGACTTACTGAGTAACTTGCGTGCTTCAGTGACGGTTTTCGCTCATCGTGAGCAAGGTCAAGATCGGCCTCTGAGACCAAACAGTCATTCAAAGCGATAATGTAACCATCTTACTGATTATTGTCCCTAGGTGATGATCGCTGGGGCTACGAGAAAGCAAACGAGCGTTGGCTGCCCGTACACACTGTCGAGACGATCCTTGTCTCGGTGATCTCTATGCTGGCAGATCCCAACGACGAGTCGCCCGCCAACGTCGACGCCGCCAAGGAGTGGAGGGACAATTTTCCGGAGTTCAAGCGGAAAGTGGCCAAGTGTGTCAGAAAGTCGCAAGAGGACTTTATATGAGCAAGTCCGCCGAGGCGGCGATCATCACCAACACCACCAGAAGAAAAAGAAAAAAAAAAAAAAGAGACTCTAGATACTTGAGACTGAAGAAGTACGCGAACGAATCCCAGTGTCTCTCCCCTCTCTCTCACGTCCATCCTCAGGGCAGTTTGGCCGATGAAAACCAATTTTATACATACCAAATGAGTCGCCTGCTGCTGGAAAATTCTCTAGTGTTTGACTTGAATAAAGTGGATGGTCCACAAACGATCGGGTCATCTATAGGTACACTAAAGCTAGATTGGAATCATCTAAACGATTGGCTTAGTGCAAAGCTAGTTTGCTCCGTGACTCTTCCTCTGTCGCCGGGCCGATGAGGACCAAACTAGGGGAGGCTCACAATACTGACTTCGTACAGTGAAGTCAGAAAGTTTACACGGTGATGCCTGTTTATACAGTGCAGACTGGGACATATTTACTTTTGGGATACATTTCTGCCCCTAATGGCCCAGCAGACTCCTGAAACCCGGACGCTCAGTCACTTGGCTGTCTTCTTCTTACTGCTTCTCTTGCTCCAAATCCCAAAGTAAACCACAAACTCCAAGTCAGTGACCGAGCACTTCGTGTAAATACGGAGAAGCGAGCTGAACTTGACGAGGACAATGTATCAACCACATCTGACACAATTTCCTCCTTTCAGGTATTGATGCAGTTGACCCCTTTGCAAAAGATTCAGCTAAAGTTGGACTTTAGGCTTTCATCGTTAGAGACTACTGAAGATTTGAAGCAATGGTGAAAAGTCTTAAGCTGGAAAACGATGGAGGATTGTCACCAAGGTGTGGATTGAATCATCTGGAAATGCTTGAGGTCATCTGAAGAGTGCCCTAGGAACTATGAGGAAGGATAAGTTGGCAAGAAATAATGAAACTATAGAACGGAAGAAGGAAGCAAATTTGAGTTCTTGCACCTCTTTTCTCGCAGATGGAGATGTTCACAACTCTTGAAAGTCTGATCGGGAGTGACTTCCATAAAGTACACAGGTTTTTGTTCTCATTCTCACTCTTCCTTTTCACTCTTACTTGAAATCCAGAGTCGAAAGGAGGAGTAATAAATGTTTTTTCGAAAATAAGTCGTGATTTCCTTTTTGAAGATGAGGTTTTCTTGTAAGAATCCACTTTTTCCACCATGGGCATTTCAACTTCAAGTGCTTTAGTTGACACAAGCAATCTGAAATAGGTGAAAAACATTTTTTTTTCACAATGAGTTGGGTTTATTCTCATGCTATTCTGGGTTAGGAACAGTGGATTCTTAAAATAAGAGCCTGAGCAGTAAATCAATGCCTGCGAAGAAGGAATTAAGTCAGAAGTGGTTGATATGCACGACCAAGTTTAGTAGTTTCTTGGTCAAACATGCTGTGGAATGTCTAAAATCCTACAACCACTATGCTCAGGCTGCAGAGTGTGTACAGATGGAGCCATTGACAAGAGGGTCAGGATTGTTTATTAAGACTTTGGCTTTAAGTGCAATAAAGCGAACATGCTTGGGAACGACGCCCTGAGGAATTGGTCGAAGGGTGAGTGATATCGCTCCAGTACACGTTAGTGATGGGGACTGACGACGACGACAAACAGAAGCTGAGTGCTTAGATCGGTGGTTGGTCTATTTGCTCACGGTCTTGTCCAGGTGGTTGTGGAGTGCTGCGGTCGGGGAGGCGATTGTTCCTCGGTCGGCATTGCGCGACCTGCAGTGGTCTCTTCTCGCGATGTCCACGAGTATGATCGCGGACATGTTGAACATGCGGATGTGAACTACAGCCAGTCCTCCATCGCCTCCTCCTTGGAGCGGACTTCCACGTCCTACATAAATAAGATAGCATAGCTGTAGAAAGCGATCATTCATTCAACCGATACGTCAGCGTCGACAAGAGATGCAAGACCCATGATCATTCGATTGCATGCACCATTCGTTGAAGAGTATTTCTCGTGGGGAAGGAAGAACGACCTTGAGGCCGCCGTCGCCTATGACGGCTAGGAGGAGGAAGAAACCTGACGACCCACGTAGACTTCATACAACGGAATTGCGAAATGCACCGGAGGAAAGATGGGTCAACCCTTACTTAGGAGTGTCCTGCCAAGAGCTTGCATGAATGGATCTTCACGCTCAGGTAATTCTGGAGCAAAAAGCAGCAGTTGCTATTACCGAGTAACTTCCCTTTCAAGGTAGGAATGGTGGTTCTCAGTCACTGATGCAAGAAGAGGTGATCAATGATTATGCAGTCAGCAAGCACCGTTCCTAAGAAGACGTCATCTTCGCAGTTATCGCGTGTCCATCAGCAGATAACATGATTGAAATCCAGGCTAGGGATTGTAGAACTTCTACAATCCCTAATCCAAGCCTGAGACTTGGGGGCCGGCAACCTTCTGCAGAAAAGACCGAGTTCACGCACGTGTTATGCCACGTGAAAGTCATCCTGTTAACTGTGTTAATCGTCATGCGTTGTTGCAAGGACCTTCCACAGTTTAAGTCAACGACAAAGGCCCGGGGGAGAGGTCGACTGCCAGGCTGAGGGTCAGGTCTGCCATTCTAGCGGTGCGTGTGCGCCTGGGATCCTCACCCCTGAGCAAACGCAGGGCGTCAGGACGAGGAAGCGCCAATGCAGACGCGAGACCAACCGCGCGCGTGCACACCTGTAAAGACCCTGCTTGCTCCAGTGACAAAAGTAAGAAGAAGTGTAAAGCATCGCGCGCTCGTAGGACGACTGCACCAAGTGCAAGAGGATGTAGCAAGAAAATTGATGACGTTTAAAAAAAAAAAAGAACCCACAGAGGAAAACAGATTTCACACCAGCACACACTTGCGGCCGACAATGAAGGGCATTAATACTACTAGGCATAGGACGTACAAGTACGTTCTGGCGTTGTGGCTCTTCGTGTACACCTTCTCCACCGTCAAGTGCGACTTCATCGTGGGCAAGATTCCGCCCTCGGACTTGTCCTTGGACGAGCTCAACGGCTTTTATCGGCCATCAGAAGCAGCCCTTCTGTGTGAGGAACATAAGCAGTGCGCTGGACTCACCTACAGGGGTTTGGTCCCCACCGACGCCATCACCAAAGACAACAGCAACAGCACAGCGGACACGGAGAGGACGTACCGCATGTACTTCGTCCGCTACGTGCCTCTCGTGGAGGACGAGGCGTTCTACTCGAACTGGGCATCATACATCAGTAAGAAGCGCTTTGCCGAGTACGATGGCGTCTTCGCCGGCACGGTCGTGCCGTTCAGACTGCCGGAGTCCATGGGAAACGTCTCGACTCATTGTTGGGGCGAAGATGCTGGCTGCGCAGCGGTGACGGTCGATGCCGCCACTGGAAGGCTTAAGGAGAGAATGACCGAGATCAACCTTAACTCCTTCGTCCCCTCGGAAGACAGGATCACTTACTTTAACTTGCGAGTGCACCATGACTACGTCCGCCGAAATGTTCCCCCACTCGACATGTGCTGTCCTGCTCATTCCACGGGTCGCAAGAACCTGCGCTTCTGGATTGACAAGATCAACGACACCCTGCCTAGGGTTTCCTGCGACATCGAACCTGAGGAGTTCCTCCGCAGGTTCGTGCTTCCCCGAGAGCCGGTGATGCTCACCGGGTGCACCGACAACTGGCCTGCCGCCACAAAGTGGACCATGGAGAGCCTATTGTCGCGCTACGGTGACAATGTCACTTGGAAGAGTGATATTTCGTTCACAGGTACAGAGACTTCCGATATCGCCCCCGACTTGCTGAGCTTACCGGACGACTTGACCGAGGAAGAAGCCCTCGAATTTGCTGACATACTCATGAACAAGCCGGTGAAGTCCTTCGACGACCTCCAACTGCCGGGCAGCAGGCTGAGTGAGTTAATGAGCCTCAACGCTTCCGTGCGCATCTTCGACCGCTTGGGCAACCCGCCCAGGCGCGATAACGACATACCAAAGACCCAGCAAAAGCCGGACCTCTATGCCGATTGGGAGTGGCCGCGACCGGTGCCCAAGGACCTTTACATACCGGCATTCGGCGGCTCAGACTACCAGTGGGTCATCATGAGCCAGCCGCAGACCGGGACTCACGTGCACAGCGACCCCGACCTCACAGACGCTTGGAACGCACTCATAACGGGACACAAGGTACAGTCAGTCCCCCTCAGACTCACAGAACAGACATTACCGATTTTTTTTCAGTATTGGATCATCTTCCCGCGTGACGTGGACGTCTCGTCGTACGAGTGCGACTTGGAGTGTTCAGAGAACTTCGACGGCCTTTACACCGTCTCCTGGTACACCCACGTCGTCCCACAGCTGCGAAGGGAGAGCTGGTACGGAGAGAGGATCGTGGAGACAGTGCAGAAACCTGGAGAGACTATCTACGTACCGCAAGGACAAGGACATGCGGTTCTTAACCTGGACGAGAACGTGTCCGTGACGGAGAACTTTCTATCAGTGTCTGCACTGGACGAGCTGGCCAAGTTCTACGCCTACGGATGGAACCCTTTCCATTATAATACGGAAGAAGCAGCGACCAGGGTGTGGAGGAATCTCATGGTCAGAGACTTGAAGCACCAGCCCGCAGAACTACGGAAATTCGCCAGGGACATGGTCAAGCAAGTAAAAACGGTATTGCCGCCCACCGAGGAGCAAATGGCGGAAATGTCTCGCAGTGATCCCTACTAAGTCAACGGCATCGACGCCCAGGGTCAGCATGTCTCTGAGCCTTTATGCTATGTGATACGCGATGTCCTCCGCATTGGTCTTCCGTACAGTATACTGCACAGCGTGTGATACCTCTTGTTACAATCGTTGCTGGGAACGTCAAGCTTTTGTAGAGAAAGAGAGAAAATATATCTAGTTACCTTTAGGGCCATGTCGTTCCTGAAGTTCGCCTCCATCTGGTCCACCAGCTCGGAGAACCTCTTCTGCAGTGCCACATTGAGGTCTCCAGTTCGAGGTTGCGCGATGTAAGTCTCTGTATGCGAGTCGCCATCTCCCTGATGTCTTGAGTGCTGCTGGAACTGGCCATTCTCTCTTGGTCCAACTTCTCCTGGAGTTTCATCATGTTGTGTCGCTGGGTCTGGAGGTTCCTGACCTCCTTCTGTGAGCTCTCCAGGACGTTCTCCTTTTCCTTGAGCTTAGCATTGCGATCGCGAACCTCTTTTTCGAACTTGTCCGCGTTGATGTCGAAGCGTGCCTTCTCGCGCGACGCGTCGTCCAGCGCCGAACGCAGACTGCCGATTTGGTGTGGAGGTTCTCTCCCTCCTCGACCTTCACCAGCTTAGGCATGAAAAGGCACATCAGTTGGGGCGGCGTCAGTTGACGCAATTTGCAGACAAAGAACGCGCGCAGCATGATGAAGCACGCCAGTGAAGTCCAACCCGTGGCGTATCCTACCTACCTGGAGAACTCGGTACTGACCGCTCTGGCTAGAACAGATGTACCACCATTGCCACCTCCATCATCATGAGGAAGAACGATGCTGAGAGGCAGTCGTAAAGGTACAGCAGCTCCACGTAGATCACGAGGCCGCTGATGAAGACCTGCACGACGCAATTGGTCGCTCCCCCATCGGTGTAACCCGCGACCCTCTCGAGCAAGATCTTTACGGAGCTTCACGCTTCGGGCAGGAGCACTTTCTTGGAATGCACGATTGGCCAATACATGACGGAGCGAGAGACAACGATACTTCTGCTGTCAAGAGTCTTGACGTGGAAGAACGAAGAAAGTCTGTACAGGGTGATGCTAAACCTGCAAAGGAATTTTCAGAATTTCCATGCTTAAACCCCAATCCTATATCAGTTCAGTAGAATCAGATCAGTTGATTGTCTTCGTGAGGGCTGTAGAGTCAACCAGAGTCTTTGGCTGTCATTGTGCGCTGCACAAGGTTAAGACAATCTTTGTTAAAAATACAGTGGACTCCACATTTCTACCTCTCAGGTCTTCATTACTTCTAGAACAGAAAATTATATGAGTGTATATCATAACCAACGTTAGATCTATAGAAAAAATGATCTCCTCATAGCGGATATTAGTCAGTGTCGTGGCATAAACAGTCATACTACTAGCTAGAGTTGTCCAAAAACATGCTAAAAGAATAATTTTTCAGTTGCCTGACAACGGCAAAACTTCCCAAAGCCCAAAAGTGCAAAAAAACTTGAAGATTTTTGTTCTCTCCTCACAGCCTGCTCAGCACACTGAACAGAGTGGAATCTGTGGAACATTGAGATCTCATTTCTTAGACATTATTCAGCCACGTGACATAGGAATCATTCGAGCATTGGACGCCTACTTTCGACATGAGGTGAGAGAAAAGCCGATTGAGGCCTTGACGGCTGACGACGTCCTTCTGACACCAAAGCTCACACGCAAAGACTGCCGATGCCCTAGGCCAAGCGGATCATGGCTAAACGTGAAGAGGTCGTAGAAGAGCTGGTACGAGAGTTTGAGGCACGGATGACCACGAAGCTGCTGAGGAGGAAGATCAGAGTCTTTGGAAAATTCCGCCCAGCAACATCAGCGACCAAACATGGTGTGCAGATAACATACTTGGCGATTTAACCTTAAGAACAGACTTGGCACTCACATCTTGGCCACCACTTACATGAGGTAAGTCAACGCCGTCGCCACTTCCATCAAACATATTTCTCCGAAGCTATGACTATATGCAGGGACCACTGCAATGTTAACATTTTTAGACCTGACCAACTATCAGGCTACTACTGTCATGGAGGACGAACAGTGAAGCTGGTTCGCCAGTGAAAACAGGGCAGACTTGTAATGTTCACTCTCGAAGTTGGGAGGCAAGAACACACACTTGGCCACGCAATCCAGAATGACTAAGTCAATGCTGTCCAGACATTTGCCAGCCCTGTTATTTGCCGTCGAAAGAGCGAGAGCTGCAGCCCAGCCCCACCAAATGATCCTTGCAGCACAGCTTGATAGATTCCTGATTCGATACTATACAAGACATTATGAATTTGATCACAGACCTGGCCTCGACTTAGTCCCTGCTGACCTCGATTGAGTGGCAATGGCATTGAGAACTATAGGAAACTAGCTCTTTGGGGCCATTACTCAACCCCTGCTTCAAAAAGTGCAGTTCAGTCCACATCTGTGTCTTTGGGTGAAAAAGTTTCTTGTGCAGAGACATCTACAGTACATCCTCAGGTGCAAAGATTTTGTTGATCTTTTAATGTTGTTTTTTGTTTTTTCTTGTTCTCTCAATGTTTCATAGATTCTTCATTGGGTGTGAGGATTTTGGAGGGATGAGTTACTGAACTTGAATTTATCTGCCTAGCCAGCAACCAGCAGAACGTCTCTTGCTCCATACATATGATTGACAACTGCTTGGCGCAGTGCTCCATGATCACTACAACTTCCGAGAACAAGTGTGTCAACCACGCCAGGTCGCTGATGTTAGGCAACAACTGCCCTAAAAAACAGTTGCCATCTCCTAAAGTTTCAGTGTCACACTTGAAAGGCAAGTCGAGATTTGCTAATGCACTGAGTACATTCCTGGTCATTACATTGGCACTCATGTTCATAATACTTAACAGCCTTTGAAAAAGAACGGAAGCATTACACTTTTTCAGGTGTGTGAGTCAAAATCATCCCAAACTCCTTTGAGTTCAGTTAACAAGCGGTTTTCGTTTCTTCTCAACCATTGCCTTTGTCTGCAGGCAGAGCATCAGTCACAACCCGTTCTACGACATGCTGGCGGTGAGGAAGAAGAAGGCCCAGAAGAACAACACCTAACAGGT
>JAAUXU010042159.1_pt1 | contig 21583 bp, 20 predicted proteins | sample 7278151 | NCBI WGS metagenome assembly JAAUXU01 (sample SAMN14350113, study PRJNA611818) | marine sediment metagenome | isolation source: surface marine sediment (1.8m) | place: French Polynesia: Moorea | collected 2018-08 | reverse complement strand
TTTCCAGTTGGAGGACTCGCGTAAATGACTTGCAGACCAGGCCCTTCATGCATATGTCGCGTGTACAGCATAAAGTACATGAAAGGCCCACATTTTATATTTGAGTTCAGCCTCATGACATCCCGAGCTGTGCCAGACACCTCTGCTTGAAATTTATGAAGGTACAGTTGCGATCAAGAGGTAAGAGAAAAAAACAAACTTTGTTCCATGCTATTTAACCGTTATTAATAGCTTGTGCCTTGGTGAGTAACACCTTGCACTGATTTAGTTGAGGTGAAAAGTTTGCAGTCAGTTTGAAGAAGAAGCTTTATTCATTGCCACTTAAGCCTTACAAATTGTCCTCTAACGAAATAATGGCATAATGAAGCATCACAGCAGAGGACAGAAAGGTCTCTCCCGAGGCGTAGCCGACTTCGGACTTTCAAGTTTGCTTTCGGCGACTTTCTTCTTATGTCAGCCACCCCGTAATAGAGTGTAGTGAGAAACGAGATGTGCGTGTCACGTTATGACTTTCCTCTCCAACCTTTCGAATGCACGCTCCGAGTCAAAATCCACAGCGGAGGAAAACACAGCAAACACCGTGTTTCAGCAGTCAGGCGAGCTGTGAGAGGAAGGATCAGTGTTACTCAGCTTTCCATCTCAGGATCATGTCAGCCAAAGAGTATTTCAAGGCACTGCAGCATCACAATGTCTCGCGGAATCGATTGAAAAGTGGGCACATCCATTTCGTCCGTAATTGACGTCAATTTTCTTTTCGCTCCTGTCTAGTAAGAGACAGTTCGACCTTTGGGGTCTCCTATGACTCAGAACCAATTGGACTTTCCACTTGGAAAGTTCTCAAAAGTCAGAAAAGGGAATGACGGACGAGGGAGGACGGAAATTCCTTTTGACTTTGTCAAGGCGAAGGCGTCTTCTGCTACCTGCGCGAATGCTTCATACGTGCTGCACTTAAGCACAACAATACTCTGTTTATTATGCTTCGTTTCTAGAGTGCTTAGTCACGAAACAGCTGTGTTCTGAGCGTCAAGAGAGCGACTAGAAATCTGGACTCCCCCAGACCGTTTTTGTGACTCATGCTGCACCCTGAAGAGCGGAAAGAGAGTGAATTAATTGCCTAAGACTCTGGGGTCAACACCGTTCTTTTCCGCTCACACCGTACGTGCAAAAGGGTGATTTACCTAAAAATCCGGACCCTCGCCCACTCTCCGTCATTGTGGTTTTTTTTTTATTTTTGGCTCACACTGCCCCCTGGAGAATGGCATAGCGCCATCAACCAAAAAATTTAGACTCAAAACTATCACTTTTTGGCCGATATGCTACTCTAAAGAGCGGATTTTTAGGTGAATTACTATTCACCATTGTTGTTGCCAATGCCAGGCAATCAATGTGCGGTTAGCCACTTCAGTAAGCATGACTAATACCATAGTACTAGAGTTGGCAGAAGCAGATAGGGAGGGAGGGACGGAGGTCCCCTACCTTACACGAGCCTGCGCACAGGGTGTACACAGATGTTGCACCAAGGTTACACCTTGTTGAGTGGGCGAAATTGCTGTCCCCGCCCTGTGGGGGAAAGAACTGCTTCGTCAGACAGACACACGTGAAAAGAGGCTTCTCCAACGCCTCAGCACGTAAGCATGTGTTTCAGTTTGAGAGCCACACGTTTTAAGCGTCTGAAATTCTTGCCTTCACCCGGTAGAGGAAGAAAAGACTGAGACATGAGAAAAAAGTACTCTTTTAATGCTTCAATAGGCCATTTATTCAGTATTAGAAGCAAGTCTTCCAGCACATTGAGAGAAAACAAAAAATGCTACCATTTGTTGGAGTCGTCGAGACAAGCCTGAGAAAGCAGGGGCAGCTTGCCATCCTTGGCCGTGTCCTTTTTCTCCGTTGCTTCCTTCCCGACCCTCTTTTTGCTGGCCCCCACGGCCAAGAAGAAACATCCCTCACACTTTTTGCTCTTGGCTCTCTCCAGACTCTAGAGTCAACGCACCCCGGAGAGAGTGCATCGAACTCAAGCCAGCCAGGGTGGGGGAGAGGAAGGACCACTCTTCAGTAGTCCTGGGGCATCCTCGCCACACAAAAAGTGGGGGGAGGAAATGGGCAAAAAACCCATTTTCTTCGTCTGGCAAATGGTGGGACGAGTCCGACCACTGAATATCGACTTATCACTCAGAAGGGCATGAGTCATGGCGTTCCACTTCGTTACCACATTACAAGTTTAATTATTGGGTAATTGCAGCAAGATTGATCCAACAACAACAGCCAGGCTATTACGCTGTGGCGCAATAGCCTCACTCATCCTACTCTATCTTCAAGCATGTCTACGTATTCTGCAGAATGTTTGTACTTGACACGACCAAGGATTTCTGGATGAAGCAGTTTAAGAATAGAGCGTGCAGGAACCAGTGTTGACAATTTATATGTCTGAAAAAATGTGTTTGCAGCCACAGACAACACCGACACTTCACATATACAAGGACTGCTGGATATGCCCGACATGTAAAGTAGACAATGCTGACACGTCACGTTATGTGTGCAAAGATCTCTGCATGTATTTAGGTGTAAAGTGTATTTGGAGGAAGATCCCTGCATTTAGTGCAAAGTATGATTTGTTCCATAAACAGTTATCTTTTAACTGATTATCTTTTGAAGTTGAATCCCCTTTCTGGTCATGAATCAAAAGATCATGAAAGCGTGGCGTCCAAAAGCCTTTGTTCGACTTGATGCTGTCGAGCGCCCTTCTCATGTTGCCCGTGACTTTGGGCTTGCCCATGGATAGCACTGTTTATGCAGCCAAACAGTGGGGCTATTTCAAAAAACTGGAGGGTTTTCAAACCCTCCAGTTGCTACCACGGCACTTTTCTGACTCTCCAGAAAGTCGTCTGGAGACAGGTCCAAGACAATCCTGGACAGACAAGCTTCAACAAACTGACCAGGGACAACGATGTGGTGAGGACATCAGTGATGGATCTGGTCCAGAAGGACGTGGGCCTAGGAATCCCTTGCCAAGTGCGTCCAGGGTAGCTCTTCTTGACAGATGAAGAAAAGCTGGCTGAAGTCACACCCTGGCAAGATAAATGCGTTTTCTGATGAAGAGAACTTCTCCGTGGATGCCTCCACCAACCGCAGAAACAGCTGTTACCATGTTTGAAGTCCCCGCGATCCACCAAAAGACATCAGTTACTCTGAAAACTCCAAAATTTCCTTTCAAAGATATGACGCGTGGGGTTGTCTGCTCAGAGGGAACTGCTTGGCCACCACTTTGGGACAAGGACAATCAGGACGAGGCTCCGTACATGGAGGTCCTGAGGCACGAAGTACTTCCCGAATAAAACAGGATCCACAGCACTGGACATTGGGTATGGAGACTTCACGCATGGCAACAAGATATGGCTCCTTCACAGACACAGATAAACGTACCTGGTCTATACAGAAATGGGGATGGAGCTGATGTTGGACCACAGAGGTGAGGCCGCCCAACTCTGAATCCGCTCGATTACCATTTTCGACCGCATGTGGAAGAGAAGGCTTGGCGTAATCCTCACAGCAACAAAGAGAGGCCCAAAGCCTCTGTCAATGACGTGTGGGGCCAGATTTCTGCCACTGCCCTGAGGTCTGCTTGAGGCAAGTTCCGCTGCAGACTGGAAGCATGCATTGCAGCTGAGGGTGGCATTTTTGAAGAATGAAGGCAAATGTTATTTTGAAATAAAGGCTTTAGTGCCACTCCTTAATCATGAGCTATATCTGATTGGAGCTAAACCAGAAAAAGTGTATGATGTGCTTCCAGCCACCAGGTAAGTACAGAAGAAGGGCTTTCTGTTGAAGTGTTTGAAACAAAAAATGTTTCAGTCACACTTTAAAAAAATGTTTCGCCGAGTTCAAATTTTGATCAAGATCTAAGAAAGTTATTTGGTGATCTATTGTTTTTCACCAGTTCCTCATGGGTATATAGAAAATTCAACATCTCTGGACCAGCACTCACAACTAGAAAGCGCTCTTCTTAGGGATACTCTTTCAACACCAAATGCCACCCTTATTTGGGAGGTGCAGTCAAGGAGGAATTCGAGTGGGAGCTCCAGTTTATATCAACGCCCACATAGACAGATATCAGTGTTGCAAGTACATTTTCCAAAGTTGCCCAAACTCAGATCACGCTAATGTATACACAGTGTCAAGTGTAGTATGTTGTTTACTACGCAGCGCGGTCAGTACTTCCTCGCTTCACTCTGAGGTACAAAGCGCCTAAGTGGTGCTGCTTAGTAACAAGATCGACATGTCGCTAAGGGGAACCTTTTTGTTCACACGCATGCGCAGGAGCAGACAAAGAAAGTTAGAGGCCTTGAAGAGAATTCTTCATACACAGGTAAGTACAGGGTGGGGCCAAACGAACCCTGGGCATGAAACAGCAAACACTTCCAGCAGCAGTCGTGAAATATAGATTCAGAAAAACCGAAAGGGTTGCCACCGTGTTCAGGACACCCCCGTCCCTGCCCCCACCTCGTGTTGGGGCTCACCCTGCAAGCAAAGAGAGAGAGAGGAGGAAAATTGAGGGGGTTCAAAACTGTCGCCAAGCTGGCTTTTCCCCTGTCTCTCGTGCACGGCGACGACTAAGCTGCTGTCGAGGGCCTCGTCCCTGTCCTTCTTCTCCCCCTCCCCCTCCTTCTTCATCTCCCGAAGCGTCAAAGCTGTTCCCAAAAACAGGAACGCATCCAATTTTCAACAAAGTGACTCACGCAAAAGCTATTTTGGTCTCTCAGACATGAAGTGTGTTGTACGTTGTGTTGCAAGTAACATGGCTGACATGGTAAAGTTGTGTCTGACCTCGGCCGGGCCAGAAATTCGCTTGTCCTGCAGCAGTGACTTGACGTAGACAGACAAAAGTTTCCACCCCTTCCACTTCCCCCCCCTCCTTTCCCCTGAGTACATACATGTACGGAGGGGTGCGGCGTCCTTCTTTTCCCCCTCTTTGCTCCTTTACCTTGAGAAGCAGCCAGTGAGAATCAAGCTGGCTACACCCTGAAGGGGGGGGGGGATTGTGGGGTAGAAGAGCTAGCAGCAACCCCTCCTTTCTACCATTAAGCTTTTCAAGCTGCTTTCTACACTCCTTTTTTCCTTCCCGTAGCAGCAGCAACTACAAAACTGTGTGTTCTCACTGCTGTGTTGTACAGGGTGGACAGAAATTGGCGTCAGGTTGATGGCAGCATTCAATATATCTGTACAATGCTATATTGAAAGAAGGCTTTGTTGATCCAGCGGACATTTTTAATATGCAGGACGTACTTGTATTATTATACTCAATGTATCCGTAGCCAAAATAGTATACGCACAGTTTTTCTTCGATTAGTAGTCCTCTCTCGACTGCGAACCGCCCTCTCAAAGGACTTTTGTCTAACAATGGCCCTGGGCTACATTTCGGGAAAATACTGAAATTTTCATTCTTGTCGAAGATGTGATATTGATACTGATTCATATTCAACATTTCATATCCACATGATTAATAAAGCCGGAAATACTCTCGTTTAATTTCATTTGTTCGCGCTTCACCACAGGATGCGCTAAGATGTCCGTGACCGACAGGCACTTTCCCCAAAATTCGAGACACTTGGTGAGAATCGAGAAATTTGTTCCACCCTGTGCGTAAGGTAAATTCATTCCTCCCTGTAAGAAAATAGTAGAGGCTAAAGGAAATACGTGCAGAAGAAGCAAAAGACATTCAGCCCAACAGCCAAGAGCAGCTGTCCCGTCCAAACCACTGCTTCTCTTTGCACAAGGACTTGGTGTTTGACTTGCTCTTGGGGGATCTCTGGGACAAGAGCGCGACGGCCTCGTCGTTGTTCCCCCTGACCCTGCAACAGCTCACAGTGGATGGAGAAAAAAGAGGGATAAGAGAGACTAGCATAAAGTTGGGGAAGTTGGTGTATACACAGCATTTGTCAGACAAGCGAGGGAGAAAAAGGGAGAGGGGGTGGTTGAAAGAAAGCACACAGCTGGCAAGAGCAGCCACATCGACAGCTTGGCTCTCCCTCCCCCCCTCCCCCCCTCTTACCCCTCAGCAAGGAGCAGACGGATAATGTGAACTCGTGGAGGACGGACAAGTGTTCAACCATTTGTGCGACTGCGTCATTATCAATTCCTCCTATGCTCTTGATGCAGTTGCTATTTTAGGTGGGACAACGTTGACACTTTGGTGGGAAATGCAGGGAAATTTGCTCCATGCGACTCGACTTCATAAGTTGAAAGCTAAGTCGAAATTAAAACATCGAACACGCCAGTTGCAAGCTTGACAAGATCGAGACAACTTGTGTGCAGTAAGAACACTCGTGAAATGGCTACTTCGTAGTTTTGCGGTGACACGAGTTTGGAGACAAATGAGGAAAATGAAGATTCGACTGTGCATCCACCAGGACTGGTTCTGCAACAAGTACCGCCATCTTCCTCAAAACAGCGATTTAGCATTCCTCGATGCTAAATCGAGGCACGAAGGAAGTCGTACATGTCACAAATGCGCTCAACATCAATGCTTTTTAAAGAGGAATAGAGCAAGATAATTTTTCACGCTCTCTCGAGTAGGGCTGTGTCGGACTCGAACATTTCGGGCTTTCGAGCTGGGGACACTGCGTGGCCGAGCTGGCCCAAAACACATAACCCCCACCATATCATGACTATTGCCCACTGCTGCTTCTGCTGCAGCTTAAAAGAAGACCTCCTCTCTGGCTTTGTCCGATGCTGTTGCTGTTGCTGCTGTTGCTGCTGTTGCTGCTGTTGCTGCTGTTGCTGCTGCTGCTGCTGTTGCTGTGGGCCTGAAGTCAACAGCCGCCTGTAGGCATGGCCCAACTGTGCACGCACTCACGCGGAAGAGAGCGAGAGCGAGAGAGAAAGATGCCTGAGGCTGCCTCAGGCCTATCTCGCTGGAGCCAGAATGTCTAGCGAGTCTGTTGTTTTCTCTCCTGACGTCGACGCAGATAGATAGAAAGATAGATAGATAGATAGATAGATAGATGGAAGGAGAGAGAAATACTCCTTCGTATGTTCGTACATATATCCATACTTTGGCCCTCTCTGTTCTTGCATGACTAATAAACACGAGTTGGTCAGTCCAAAAAGCTTCTCTTTCGTCGAGCGTGATCAACGCTTCATCCCAACGGCTTCTCTATTGGCTCCGTGGCCCAGAGGTGATTGTTCTTTCCCATTAATATTTTAGGTCTGATAAACCACAATAATTAGTGTTTATGGATTCAGCACTGGTGGAACTTGATTGATATTGATTGCATAACCTTTATCCACTTAGATTGTCTTTCCAAGTGAAGTGAGGCAGTGTTTGTCTGCTCTTCATAGAAGAGGCCTGAGATGGAACTTAATCTTCTCTCATCTTACCCATAGGATAAAGGATGGCTGGTGTCCACTTGAGTCAGCTCGTGCCGTATTTTACATTTTCGTCGTGCTATATTGGTGAAAAAGTGTTCACTCCGAATCCAATTGCCCAGTATCTGCTCTTGTCGACCTTGAAGCAAACAGTGTTGCTATGTAGAAAGAGGGCTGAGAGAGAGAAAAAGTCTGCACACGTCCTATGGCGCCCACGTCTGCAACGTTATGTACTCCACGTCCATGTGGCACGTGTACGTAGGCGTGAACAATTTGGTGAGAGCTCCTGGCGGGCCTTGTGCACGGAGCACTAATAATTGTTCGTCACAGTGCATTTTCAACGAAGTAATAAAAGTGATGGTGATCACAATGTTGCGGCAGAACTGTAATGATAATAACCAAACTGCATTAGTCAAGGTCGTTTTCTCAAGTTACGTCCCTGGCGAGTGTGTTTGTTTGTTTGTTTGCTTGCTTGCGAGTGTGTGTGTGCATGAAAGCCAGCTTCAACATCGGCATTCTCAGCCTTCACCAAAGCTGCTTGAGTGACCTCGGATACAGGGTGCGTCAGAATGAGGGTGACTCAGAAGGCTATGACTCATCAGCACATTGTCTCCCTCTTCACGGGAGAACACGGTGGCCTACGGGGTGCGTCAGAATTTGTGTCACCCATGTGAAAAGTGCGTGATTGATAAGGGTCCCTCTCGATCTCTGTGACATAATCCATACGAATGAACTCACACTAATGCTGGTAATGGGACGTTATTGGGAAAAAACATTACTGCTTAATATTACATCGTCCATCAGCCTGAAGCATTTCTTTTTCAGCTGTGCATCAGAATAGGTGTCCTGGCACGTAAGTTCATTCCACTATAAACTGACTGATGAAAAATATACGTTGCATCAAGGTTGGCCTGCAGTCGACCCACACGTGCTCGCCTCAGTCAGACGTTTGTCCCCCTAATCCAGAGTGAAACCTCTTCTCTGGGCGTTTGTACCGAGGAGTCGCTGGGTCTGCTCAATGCGCCATGAATGCGGGGTTTGCTGTCGTCAGGGAGTAAAACAGTGGAATCTAGACCACGCGTGGATGGTGACAGCGACCGCGACCCCAACGGATGGCGAGAGCGACTGTGGCGACGGTGACAACGACCGCAGCATCATCGACCGCAGCGTCGGCGACAGCCTGTTTCGGCTCAGGAACGTTTGTCAGCTCTCCTCGTGGTTGGTGACCAAAGAAAAAAGCAGACCCCAGTCACTCAGCTGTTTAAAATTGCATATGTCACTTGATTTTGCCATAGTCTATATTCTCCGAGTTTTGACGGAGATATGATCTGTCCGAAGTCTTATGTAGCTTGTCCGACGGCGGAAGCCCGAGGTCCCAAAATATTGAAGCATCCCCAAAATTTCATGTCAATATACCGGTATTTTTATAAATACCAGTAGCTGCACCCACCAAAAAAGGTGATGGCTGGGCCAGGCAGCCCAGGCAAAAATTGGCTGAAAAGGCTGAAAAAAATTGAAGCCTTCAAAATGAAAAAATAAAACCTCATTTTGTTTTCTTTGAGGCCCCTCTCTTGGTCATAGACAGCAATTGTAGCTAGTCAGATTTGAATCGGGCCAGTCATTGTGACGTCAACTTATGACAACGAAGCACAGCTTTCCTTTGCATAGATAGATAAAACAACATTTAATGTCTACTAAATAAAGCCTGAGAGCGGCATGTTCTTGTGTGTTGGTCCCAGGCCGATTTCCAGCTTTTGCGTGGCCCCAGAGCACGATGCGTGTGGTACGAGGCGCAAATAGACACCCACAGGCACACACACACGCACATAAACACACACACACACATTTTTTGCCATTCTCCCTCCCCAACGCAGTGATAGTATAATGTGATAGTATAATGTAGTTAAACGCACTCAAAGTGAGGCCTTTCTGTTGCACGCGTGTGATCTTGAAAGTCGACAACTCATGCATGAGCAAATGCATCAAGAAGAAGAGTTTCATTGTGGGTTCCACTGAATTGACATCCCTCAGGCACCCACCACAGCCATGGCCCACTTGAAGTCGAGTTGACCACGCGCCAAATATTCGACTTGTGGAACTTCGATTGGAAAGCATGATTTTGGCCAGGTTGCGCAGCTGACTAAATTTTTATTTGGTAACTTTAAAGTTGTGCAAATTCCTCGATTCTTTCTCGACCGAAAGAAAAATGGTGGACACTTTGTAAACTGTCTCTAAAGCTCAGTATACGCACTTGTGTCGCATCAAAATTACAGGCAGCAAAAAGAAAAAACCCAAATCTGTATTGCAGAAGCTGCAGCTCGTCTGAAAAAAATGTTTCGAGTCGAATTGCACATGAAAAGTTGGTCTATTTCCTTCGATTTGCGACGCTGCCCCTATATAGGTGACACAGCTGATGCGATCCAGAAGTGGGTGATTCTCCCTGGTTCACCCTGTAGTTGCCGTCTCGACAGCTCCCACTGACCCGAGACTAGAGCGACAACGTATCTGCAGCACTGACGTGCACACTCTTACTTACTCGATTGATCAAGAACTAAGCCTAATCCTTGATAAGATACATGACGAGAGCAGTGACGACAGCAAGTGCGGACGGACGTACCAGGTAACTAAACGAGCTTGACGACAAGTAATTGAATCCCCCGCCAAATCCTCCCTCTGCTGCCTGCTTTTACTCCCTTAGGTTGCAAAAGTGAAATGCCAAAAGCAGTTTCGTGCGCAAAAATGTTTGCAGACTTTCTTTGAAGCAGAGAGGGAGAGCAAGGGAGGGAGGAGAGGAAGAAGAAGGCAATTTAGTCCCAGTAGCGCAACTTTTTTTTTCTCTTTCTTCTGTGCTCCACGTAAGAAAAGGCACAAAAAAGTCTCCGTATCGCCAATAACGGGCAGCACATTTGAAAAGATCCTCGACACAAAAGTACTTTTCTGCAGCAAAAACAAGTCTGAGCTTTTAAAACATTCCAACTTAGCTTAGACAAAGATTTATAACCGTTTTCTTTGTCAAAGTGCAGTCAATGATTTATCGACTCTTAACCCGTCAAACAGAGTCTCTGCCTAAAAGTGTGCTTCATAAAAGAGGCAGCTCTGGCTGGAGGCGCTCATATGTGTAAGTACAAAGAAGAGTTGCTACGTGAGCAGCATGAGAGAGATGTAAGAAAGGTCAAAAGAACTCGCGCGTGCGGTGCATCTCGGGGTGTGTTCGTGCGTGTGTAGTTACAAGTACAGAAAGGAAGGGACAGAGAAGACACAGAAATCTCATTCTCAAAGTCTTCTTGGGCGGAAATTAGGGTGGAGGCTCTGGCAGGGGCTGGGCTGGGCTGGTCTAAGATGGCCACTCGCACTAACAGGTCAGATACCAAGATGTCTGGAGGTCAGGTCAGATACTGTAGACCGGACATGAGGTCAGGTACCAAGACCTCCAGGAACATCTCAGGCAATGGGGATGTCTTGGACGTTTCATCATCCGGCGGACTACACTTCTTTGCGCTGTCATTAATCTCATTGTCACAAGAGTATGGAGAGTATTTTGACGTGTGTACCTATAGTACTGCCGTAACTTTTTCCACCGACAGTAAGAACGTTTGCTGGGGGTTCTCTGATGACAACACAAAGCCCTAATCTGAAAAAAAATTGTCTTGCCCCAATCTAATGCTTACATGACTCATCTCAGCTGGAAATGGAATCATGCTTGCTTCCGATCTGCCTTTAAAGTTGCTGTCCAACTTGTTCGCGGCGCGCGAGGCTGACTTCGGTGAGAAATTTTGATAGGAGCCATTGTTGTAACCGCAGAAAGAAGCGCCAGGCTGTCTGGGCGCGTCTGCCTTAAAACTGTATCTGACTGCTAGCGTTCCACTTGCATATCTACGGTTAGATGATCAGACTGGGCAATTTCGGAAGATGTAATAGCCATCATTTATCAACATTCCTCAATGTTTAATGGAACCAGAGTTTTTCTACGTCACCACCCAAAGATCGGCTGCAGCCTTGCAAAGGTAGCCCTAAGAAGAGCGCTTCTGGAGCTGCGGGTGCGGGTCCAATAAGCCCAAATTGGAAATTTTTGTTCACCAAAGAGGAACATCTGCATAGAAGACTTATAAATAATCTTTCTTGATCATTAATAAAGGGAATTTTTTATATATAAAAAGGACTTTTTTGCGTTTCATCCACATAAAGCAAACATCCTTTCACAGGGTTGGCCGTCGACACTTAATCACTAATATCCCACCATTAGGGATCGATAAGGAAGCTGTTCCCGGATTCATTTGTAATCCGAAGATTTCCTATTATCTTTTTTTTGATTAGTCATAAATAAACAAGCTTGAGACCGAGGACAGCTGCAATCAGGTGGCAGATCTGTCCATCAGGAGTCAGACTATGTCCACCCATGACCCTCAAGTTTCTCGAGGAAGAAAACTGTCTCGAGCGTCAACGACGTTCCTATTGGATGTCGTGGTCGCTGAAGACCTTCACGGCCTCCAAGGTCGCCATCTTTTCTGTCTTCCAATCAAGGAGTCCAAAGGAGGTTACTCCACAGTTTATTTTAATAGCGCTTTTGCTCCCCGGTGGCTCTGCGGAACCGAGTGACGGTGACGCAAGACCCTGTGATCACCGATCGAGAGGTTGTTGGAATAAAAGACGTTGTATGTGGACTCCCGTGTGGAAGAGATATGCAGCTGGTAGCATTTGTCTTGACCCATTCGGAGGTTTCCTTCATCCCCAACAGTGTGGTCTTTAAAGCGTGATCCACCGTAACATCTTTGCGTACGATGCAAACTTTAGGCGCAAAAATCTGCATTTTTTGCGGTTCTACTCATCATTGTCACTACTAAACATTGGGTTCTGCACCGTCGTCGTGGCTGCTGCCGTCGCCTTCTTCTGGTAGAGCGGGTTGCTCTGCTGCGACCCGAGCCTCCTCTCGTTCTCCACCTTCCAAGCTTGGTACTGCTGCCAGCGACGTAGGTCATTTATGTTGACAATGACGACACCTGCGACAATGAGTCCAATGAAGAAGAGGGTGAGTGTGCCCAACGTGCTGACCAGGATCACAGCCATTGGTACTACAGAGCAAGTGGTCAAGGCCTTCCAGGTGCCGTTGACGTCTCGGTGCACCACATACACATTACCGGGGCGCCACTGGAAGGCAGAGCAAGATCAATAACCTTCAAAGCCACCCACCATCATGTTCCTCCTCACCGCTTCCTCGTAGTACTCATCCGAGTCGAGGTTGTCGTGGTAGTAGACGAACTCACAGTCTTCATGATATCCGATGCATCTGACGAGAGCCCGCGTAGAAATCGGCTTGATGCCAAAGTCATCGCCTCTGTTGACATTTCTGGTCTAGACATTGGTTTGCAAAGAAAAGTACAATGATTGCATTATTCGGGCAGGATTCCCGTCAGACTCACTGAATTAGCGTCATTCTTGGTCAAGTTGAGGAAGTCTCCGTATTCCTTGAGCATCTGGCCGCAATTGTGATGCGGCGACGCCTCCTTGTAAATGATAGTGGAGTTGGCCTCCTGGACGGGGCAGCTCACGTATATGAAAGGATCAAACAGGCTGTATCCATCCAAGGTCGTTGCTGCTTTGCATTCGCCATCCCAATAGCTGACCACTGAAATTGGGAAGTAAAATTAGAAGTCTACAAATTTGAATAAGACAAAGTTGAGAGTGAGCCCAGATTCGCATAATCATTCAGTGTTCATTTTCAAGAAGCTTTTGGAATGCGATGGAATGAATCCGGACTCGGATCCATGCGAATCTGTGGTTGAATTTCTTGGGAGGTGAGGGGATCCAAATCCGGGGGCCGGATTGAATCTGGGCAGTGCAGTCGGGGGCAGTGGCCAGCGAGCTCTCCTTAGCTCTGGTTGCCACAATATATATACAGTATAACTTTGCCAGACACCTCAGTTCTATATGAAAGGACAACAGCAGTTCAAATCTTATTCAAACGGAGCAGCAGGCTGGCAGGGGCAACTCCCTCATATCTCAGTTTTTAATTTTTTACTTCTTTGAAAACTTGCTGAAATAAAGAAAAGAAGGGTTAAAATGCTGTCATGGCCCTTGACATGTGTGATTTCCTATGTAAATAGCATCTGCCGCTATTGCCATCGTAAGTTTGACCTAGTGCTCTCAAATCCATAAAATGACATGGTTCACATACCTGAGTCCTGATCTTCATCAGTCTTGTCAACGGGTTTGAACTGGTGAGCCAGGATGCAAGGCTCCAATTTGGAGCAGACGTCCCTGCCCCTCTCCTTCTGGCAGAACTTGCCCTCGAATCCGTCATGGCAGCGGCATCGTCCGCACTCACAGTCTCCTCGACCAAAGCAGTTCTGTCTGGTCCTCTTGTCCCTGCACAGATGCTCCACTTGCTTGGGCGGAGGGCAACTGCAGTCCTTGCCGGTCCAACCCGGCCTGCAGTCGCAGGTCACCTTGCCGGTGGCCTCGTCGCACTGACATTCGCCGTGGCCAGAGCACTCACTTGGCTCCTGGCGGTGACCTCCTAGAAGAGCCTGCGGTCGACCTCGCGGGCAACGATCTCGTTCGCACTTGCAGAAGTCACCGAGGTACTGCGAGTAGCAGTGACACCTCCCACATTTGCAGAGACCTCTCCCCCCGCATTCCTCGCCGTTGCTGATGCAGCTCTTGGAGTGGTCATAGGACCCCGTGGCCTTGTTGCACTTGCACGCCTCGCCGCTGAATCCCTCGTAACAGGCGCATCCTCCGCAGGATAACATATCTCCGGAGCTTGAACAGACTGTGGAATTTTGCACTTTGCGTGCGCCGCACTCGCACTCTTTGCACTTGATTTGCACCGTGAGCGAGTCCTTCGGGAATCCTGACAGGGCTAAAGTGGCCTGCAGAGGTTTCTTGCTCTCGCAAGCTTCTTTCGTCAGCACAAAATTAGCCACGTAATTCACTTCCTGTGCCTCGCTAACGTCTAAGCAGGTGGAGGGTCCACTGGGCTTGTCACAGTCAGAGGTCAGGCTGACCTCGACACCCATGGGTTTTTTACTGACCTCAACAGAGACGCGGCTCTTGATTTTCCTGTACTGAGCGGTCACGATCTCTTGCAGGGAGGAGGTGCTGACGTCCAGGCGCCCGATGTTTTCTTCGCCCTGGAGAAAGAAGCTGAGTCGGCTGTAGAACGACTCCGCGAATGGCCCCACGGCGAACACCACCACCACGTTCCTCTTCTGCAGCTGATCCCTGATCTGCCCGAAGGATGGAAAGTCTTGCCTGAGCTCTTCGGTGTATTTGGAGTCTGAGTCGAGATGACAACGACCGTCTTGAGGCCGAACAATTCCTCCTCGTCTGCCGTCGTAAGCGAAGTGTGCGTCTACGTCCGTGACGTAGATGATGACCTTGCGGACGTCTTCACTCCAGCCGATGTCATCTTTGCAGGTCATAGCCTGCATCAGAGCATCCAGGCCGGACTCTGGAGGATCTATGTTGGCAGTCGTGTTCACGCGCCCCACCTCCGCCTTGAACCGCTTGATGTCGTCAGTCAGATCCACGTGGTGCTGGAAGGCGTACGGGGGAGCTTCCCCCTTTTTGGCCCAGTGGGCTTTTTGGCTGTAGGGAGGGGTGGGCTTGTCGGAGAAGCTGCCGAAGCCGAACCGGTAGTGAGTGGTCAAGCTTTTCACCTGCAAATGACAAGTTTATCAATGCCGGGCTGTGCTACTCGTTCAATCTCGGGAACTACTGAACAGTTCATGAGCTGTTACCTTTTCGTGTATGTCTTCAGCAGTAAGGACCAGGTTGTCCTTGTGCTTTTCCATTGAGCCCGACAAGTCCATGACGAAGTAGATATCCACAGGCATGTCCGCCGGGGACACTGTGAACTTGACGGAAGCTTCTTGATTGGGTGTGGCGAGGAGTCGAACCGACTGTGGTGAGAGCTGAACGCCTTTGCCTAGCTCTTTGTTGCCGTGCAACTTCAACACTTTGAAATCAGCCTTCTTTTCCTCGGTGGGACAAGTGGAACTTTCTCCACGCAAACACCCGACCGCAGGCTGATCGCTGAAGGGCCGGTGAGGACACCAGACACACCCAGGCTGCCACAGACAGCGGGTGCAGGTGAGGATTGGTTCGTTGGTCATTGGGTTCAGGCAAAGTTCACCAGCTGCGAGGGCAATCGCCGCCAGCACTGAAAAGTGGCTGTACCAAAACATTGGTACTCACTTCAACCTAACTGGGGAAGAAATCCCTGTGCATTGCCCAAGACAAACTGTAAGTAGGTCCAGGGATGACTCTACTAGCCGAAATAAGCAGATTAGCAGAGCAATTTCCGCTACTCATTGATAAAAGCTTCGTGGACATCCTCGAAGACGTTGGAATTTGTCCATGATAAAAAAATCAACATATGGAGGAAGAGATTCCGGATTTGTCTACACCTCGGCGGCCAACTCTGTATGTACTCTGGATGTGTGTTGGAAGTGTGACAACTTACAAATTGTTACTTTGTAAAAAAGTTAGTTTTCTACAGGGTCTACAATTCTGACTACAGATTACAGAAAGTTATTTCTTAATATTTTATTCAGAAGGCAATCTTCGGTGAAGAAAACCTCCAATTGAGGCTTTTTGGACCAACAGCCGCAGCTCCAGTGTTGGGGCCACCTTTGCGAGGCTGCAGTCACATTTGTGGAGGTGTCGTCGAAAGAGCGTTTGACTCTGGCTCCATTCGACACGAGGCCGCACATACGAAGATACAATTGTTACGGGTGCATTTTCCAAAAATGGCCTTAAGTCAGATCACACTCTGAATTATCTACACAATTGTCCATACAACGACACGCATATGCAGGCATAGATGTCCGCTACATAGATTGAAGGCAGTGCGCGTGAAAATGCGCGCGCCAAGAGCAGCGTCGATAGCGCTCTGTCCTCACATTGGCCAGCGTCAGCGTCACGTGCGTGTGGTGCCTGCCTCAGCAGTGGCCGCTGGGCAAGGGCAAGGCCAAGGTCGTTGTGTCTCCAGGCCTGCCCGAGCTCCCTCCCCCCACCGTCTCTCTCTTCCATCACACTGGAAAGTGTGAAGAAACTTTCCTAAATGCTTTCTTACCTCATCTCGATGTGAACCCCCTCTCCATGTCCTTGTGTAGTCAGTCTCCTTAAGCGTCTCCTCCGCTTTGTAATTAAGCAGTCGCACAACACGCAGGGCTTGTTTCTTTCTCCTCCTCCTTCACTAAGAAATGTCTCTCTCGGACGCACGCACGCACGCATGCACGCATGCACTCACGCACGCACGCACACACGCACGCGCGCGCACGAGCACACTACTCTAGAGTGAAGGAGGCAAAAGCCAAGCCTTCTCAGAGGCAGCAGCTCGACTGCATAGCAACGGACGCTTCTCTCACAAGTCCTACAACTAAACTGCACGCACACATATGTATGATTCGTACGTGTGTGTGTGTTTGTGCGTGTGTGTGTACGTGTGCGTGTGGGTGGGTGGGTGCGTGTATGGGTGTGTGGCGGAGAAAAACTGCTCCGAAGAAAACCGCGGAGGATCGAGACGCTTGATAGGAAGAAACAAGGGTCGAAAATCCATGCTGATTACACAAGCAAATCCTGAGAAAACACGTTCGTAAGCTGATGTTGCATGCAAAAAAAGGGAAGAGAGACATTGCGAAAAAAATTCGCTCACCTCAAGTCTGCAACCATTTAAATTTTGCACACCTGCAACCAAGAGAAGTGACGAAGACGAGAGTGAATAAGCATCCACTTCTTTGCATAACGTCCATTATCTCCTTCCTCACTTCGCCTTCCCCAGGTTGGCCCAGCACGGCAAGGTCTTTCTTTCTTTCTTCTTTCTTTCTTTCTTTCTTTCTTTCCTTCTTTCTTTCTGCTCGAGGGTCAATGAACGAGATCGTGACGAACGAAGCCGCCGGCAGAGGGCGCCACCATCAAGACCAAAGACCTCACTTCTAAACCGTGTTGGGCAGAGAGCACAGTTAATCAGTATTCATTGATCCAATCGTTACAGGTCACTCAAGAGCCACATCGTGTCCTTCATCCTCTGCCCTCTAAACTGCGTAGGACACTGAGCATCGTCAGAATGGATGCAAGTAATTTAGTCGCCCTAAAAACTTAACCTAGAAAATATGTTCGGTGACAATTTTATTTCAAATCTCCCTTCATCAAATAATCGAATCCAATGCAACAGACGTGGAGGTCACTCCGTTTTGTTTATTTTGATCTACGACGATGGAGGAGGTCACTGTCTGTGATACACACGAGCTTAGGATCGTACAACACTTAAAAATCTCATGAATATATTGACACTTGAGTCATGGCATAATTTTACGTCCATACTGCGAGAAGACATAACTTTGCTATGACCTCCTGCGCGGTGTGAAGTGACGAAAAGTCAACGTGGCGTGAAGGAACAGGAACGTCAACGACGTCAACAGCGTTAGAGCGGACAGAGGCGGTAACACAAGTGTTCCAGGGACACCGAGAGTAGCCACAGAATTGTTGTTGCAACGAAAACTTAAATCTTTTCTCCAACTGATCGATTTTTTCCACTGGTTCTTTCCGTGGACAAGTCTTGCCTTGTGTAGCAAAAATCAGTATTCTGATTCTGATTTCTCGGATTGGAAAAAGTCAAATAGTTGAAGAAAAACACAAATTTGACCAAAAATTATCTGTGTCATTAATCAATTAATTGTGTCTCCTGAAATATAAAGTTGCCACCTTTGGCGCGCTTCTTTAAGTAACACTAATTAAGGTCAATCTTATGAGTGTGCATCAGTGGGGTAGGAGCCCCCCTCCTACCCCACTGATGCACACTCATAAGATTGACCTTAAGTCCGCATTTGTGTGCATCCAGTTTGTCCTGTGAGGAGTAGAATCTGCAGCCATTTTACGAAGCGCAGATAACGAAAAATCGATCGAGTGAAAGAAAAGAAGTTATTCTCATACACAAACTTGACCCTGATCCTCTCGTGAAGCCGAGGATCAGTGAATATTTGCCTGTGAGAAGAACTTTATTTATTTTTCTTCAAACCAATAACCTTTCTTCAAAAATGGCCTTTACTAAAAATTGTTACTTTAAACAAAACAACATATTTCATGCGGGAACTCATTTTCCTCACAAAACATTTTCTAGATAAGTAACTGTGAATTTTGTGACCAAACATGCCTACATTCTAGTTAGGCTCTGGCCAATTTCTAGTGGAACAGAAACAATACTGAAAATTGAAGAGACCATTTAAGGAAGAAAACATCATCAAGCGATAATTTTTCTCACTCCACTAGTTTCACTTGCAGCAATATGGAATTAGTAACTTAAGAAAAATGACTTGTGTTTTATGAAGACATAGTCATTTTTACCTCACGTCATGAGTTCTTAAAAAAGTGGTAGAATGCAAAGTTTGCTTTAGACTCCCTTTTTATCTGTCCCTATTTGCTGCTTCTCCTCTTCTTCCTCTGCAACCTCGACTTTTTCCCCGGAACCGTCCTGTGGACTTTTTGGTGCCTTCCTCCTCACGGCTCCACCGGCGGTCTCGGAGGAAGACAACAGGCCCGAGTCGAAGTTTGGCGCCACCACTTCACTCTCTTTCTTCGACCTCTTGTCTTTTTTTTCCATCCTCCGCTGCCTCAGTACCATGTACGACCCAATGATGATGAACCCCGCCACGTAGAGGATCCCCAGGATGACGTATCCGTAGGCCGAGGAGTCGGAGGCCATGGTGAACTACAGCAAGAAGGGCATTTTCCTCTCTCACTTCTGTCAGTGAAATAAATACTCGACTGAAACGTCTACAACGAACCTTTTTTATGTTGTCTTCCAGATAGGAACTTTCCAGTCGTGGCTTCTCGAACGACGTCACACAAACAACTTTCGACTCAGGTACTAAGTGAGAGCGCTGCTATTCTACTGTATCAACTTATGTACTAGTCTTTCATCAGTATTACACGTGGCATTTATCTGTGGGGAGGGAGAAAAGCCCTGTGTGCTCTGGCAATCGATGGTAGCATAGGCCGGGCCCGTGGACAGACAGGAAAAGATAGAAAAACTTCTAAAGATCTTATATGATATGCCTGTATACAGTATTCTTAGAAGGTAAAAGAAGTAGGGAGGATTTCAAGATAGTGCATTTCACTGCATAGACATATTTGGTGATGAACGTTTGGTTACAAAACTTGTGCTTTTCACCATGCCTGACTTAGTCCTTAATGTGGTCACCCGGGTCATCTATGACAGACTATAGGTGGCAGTGGAAGTGAGAGCAGGTCTTGATTATGAACTCCTCAGTCATCCGTGCGCAGCACACCTTAACCAAGGTCACCACGGAGTCCACAGACTCTTTAAAATGCCCCACATCCCATAATCAATTGCAATCAGGTGACCAAAGATCTGGGGTGGCCAAAGATCAAGGTTTCAATGTGCTGCAAAAATTCTTAAAAAGTTATTTCTGGGTGATCTTGGCCTGGTGGAATGGAACCGAGTCTTCTTGCCAGACACAGTTACCATTAGGGTACTCAGCATGCAACCATGGCTTCACCACATTGATGAATGTATGAACACCTTAGCACTGACTTTCTGCCCCTGGCCTAACCAGAGGGGCAGTTTCCTGGTGTCTGATGTGACAATGCCCATCTGCATACTCGAGGTTGGATGTTTAGACATGAGCACAGATGGGACATCCTCTGGTGCAACGGCAATCACCCAGTCGAGCCTTGAGTAGTGGGTCTGATCAACTGTCCACAATTTCTCATCCGGGGAAATCCGTACAGTTTCAGGAGGAGCATGCTTCAGCCAATTGAGCAATTTGGTTGCTTGAGTCACCCTGTGGCTCATCCGTTCGGGTTTGGGCAAGTGGCACAGCCTCTAGCTGTAGCAGGAGAGACCCAGCTTGTTCACAGCACTTCTTAACGTTTTTTCATTCACACCAGCCAGCCGCCCTGGCCATTCCATTGCCTGGGTTCTCAGAGAGCTCACTGATCAGGACATCCATGAAGTTGTCAGTTTGCGAGCACGGACTTGTCATCACAGAAGGTGTCACTTCTATGGGAGTGCTCTTTCTAAGACTGTCATGTCAAAATCGTATCGATACCGAATGTCGCGATACTTGCAAAGTAGAATGTTGCGACACCCAAAAATATATCGCGGTATCGTGGACGATGCTTTTTGCTGGCTCATGGGCCCTGGGGTGGCCGTGGGTCTGGCCATCCCAGCATCAAGTGCCACTTCCGAAAGATTGTGCAGTTGCAGTGGCAACGTTGTGTGCCACTGCAACGTGGTGGTGCCCATCAGGGCAGAAAATTGCCATGGTGTATCTGCTCAAAGACGTGGGAATCGTGGAGTAAAAGTACGAAATATCGAATGATTTATTCTCTAACTTAGCTTATCGTATTGAATATCGCGACATTTGGTCTCGATATGTTGAACATCGCCATCTCGATTAATTTGAGATATCGCCCAGTCCTAGCTCCTTCCTGTTTGCACCTGCGCTCTCCTCCATGGTTTTTCTCTGATTGAAAACAGTTTGTTCCATAACCCCTGCAATGTTGGCAACCCCCTTGGGTAAGTGACCAGCAAGGAGCAAACCTCTGACTTCAATTCGTCTTCCATATTCTACGGCTGTGTGTTGATATGAAGTCTGCTGACCAACAAATGACCTATCAAGTCCTTATCTTGACATTCGACAGGGTCAAACTTTTAGAATTAAATAGGCTTCAGTCATAGCAGCTGAAAGGTCATGATTCATGACATGACTCATGAAACTAGGGCGCTTGCCGCAATCAATGATACCGATTGTTTAGTCCGCATTTCCACCAAAAGTTTGACTTGCAAAACTGGACTGAAGCCAGCAGCTACATGCATCCCAATACTTCAAGAGTATTGGGATGTGGTGGGTCCTGCAGTGGTGGCGCGGACTACCGTGTATCCTACCAACAGCGTGTGTGCCGCCAACAAGTCCGTGCGCTGAGTTGCCGCACTGAGACGGTGAAAAATCGTCGTACGCCACAGCTGTGTGTTGTATACAGTCCTTGGCGTAAAGATTAGTCATGGGCATGACCACACCTCTTGCGCTACACTCGGACATTTTGAGATGGAATTTTGATGTGGAACATGTAGATATGATACTCAGGCACAATGGTGAGTACAGAGCTTCATTGTCGGGGCTGCCCATTTTGATGTGACAATGCTCAAAAGGAGGTCACCTAGAGAGGGAGGCACACCAAACAGGCTGAAAAATTG
>JAAUXU010041601.1_pt1 | contig 21591 bp, 19 predicted proteins | sample 7278151 | NCBI WGS metagenome assembly JAAUXU01 (sample SAMN14350113, study PRJNA611818) | marine sediment metagenome | isolation source: surface marine sediment (1.8m) | place: French Polynesia: Moorea | collected 2018-08 | reverse complement strand
GCATCAGAGCCATCAACATCGTCATCTTCACTACCGTGTCATCGTCTGGGGGTCCTACAGAGGACGCGGATTGTCTTCGATGGGGTAGACTTCAAGGGAGGTCTACTGGACTGACGCCAGCGTTGCGTGGACGGGGAGCGTGGAGGCCAACGATCTGGACAACTTCTACCTGATGGACAGGACGTGGAGCGAGGTGACAGGGCAGGCTTGATACTAAGACTAGAATCAGTACTGAGCTCAGATCCAGTTCCAATCGATCAGTCCATGTTCATGTTCATGTCCATACCATCTAAGTTACTCTTAAGATTACGCTGATTCGTTTCAGAACCAGATGCCAAATTATACTTCTGTTAATACTGTAAGAACGGGTGCATTCTTTTAGTTCATGCTTTGAAATTGAGTTCAGCCACTCACTCGAGCTCCGCGGCACGTAACTCTAAGGTCTAGTGTAAGTGTACTTTGCTTGGTTCTTAAGCACTTTGTCCGGGTCGCTTACGCTGAATAGTCTCGTAAGGACAGCATGAATGCAGCCGAGGAGCAAGAGGAGCCCGAGGTGAAGGTCGTGGCCATAGATGACACACTGAGGATCTGGATAGGGGGTCCAGCAATGAGGACTACAGAGACCAGTGGGGCATCACAAGAGGGGGCTTGACCTGACAAGGACAGAAATGAGGGGACTTCAGAGGCAGCAAGACAAAGGACACTATAAGTCAGGTATGCATACAATACAACAGTCCATAATCAAGATGCCTGTGACATAATGAAGATGCTGGTGCCAGATTGCCAAGCATGATCGACAACACAGAAGAGGTGATCAAATGGATCCGAGAGCTAGAGGCAAAAGATGACAGAGATCCACTAGTCACGGGGCAGCAGGTGCTGACAGAGATGCTTATGGCTACAGAAGACATTGACCATGAACTGAGGAAGGGTCAGAGGACCTGAGGAGGTGAATGCCTTAATAGAGCAGGAGAAGATAATGAGGACCGCAGTGGGCCAGCATTTGTGCATACTGCAGAAGAACGGAGCAATCATACTGATACTGGTGATGAAACTGGAAAGGGCCTTGACGATCATCTATGTCTTCGTGAGGTCAGTACTAGAGAAGAAGGCTAGGACCAAGCGAACAAGGACAAAAGCCAAGGAGGTGACAAGCAAAGTGTATAGTCGGGTGACAAACCATTGATAGAGGCCCATAGATGAGGATGAGGACCAGTACCCAAGGGATGACCTCAAAGGAAGGAAGAAGAAGAGGAGGGTGGAGAAGTGTCTGATCCCCGACAATGATGATGACAAAGAAGAAAAGGATGATGGGGAGAAGCGGCATGAAGAACAGGACACTTCCCACATTGGAGAAGTAAGTAAGAGAAAGTTATTACCATTGAAGAAAGTATTGGACTTGTCAATGCGAGTCAAGGACCAGTTGGAGTCGATATAGGTGACCATGATTAGAGCACAGACAGGAGCCAAGCTAATGACAGAGGCACAATGTGAGGCTGCAGGGCTGAATCAGTATGGAGAGCTGGACGAACTGCCCAAGCAACAGAAGTACTGCTACGCAGAGAGAGAAGAAGAAGCACGGGGAAAAGAAGACGAGGCAAGTTTGAAAGCAACAGAAGGAGTAAGTGCCAGCCAGAGCAGAATGCCATCTACCAACACAGGAGGGAACCTTGTGAATGGACATTAATAGGAGAGTCTGTGGAGATGACCACTAGACGGTGTGGGACCAACGAGAGACTTGTGGAGATGACTACTAGAGGGCATCAGAGCCAATAACGAATCTGTAGAGATGATCGCTAAGGGGGATCTAGATCGATGAAAAGAAGAGTTGTACGGTACTATGATGATATGTACCTGTAAAGTAATTGTAGTAGCAGTTGCCATTACGACCTCAAAGGAGGCGGACGTGAGCAGTTGTAGTCTGACTCTCGAGGAGGACAGATGTATCTAGAGAGTTGTCGTCTAGATCTCAAACGAAACAGACATTAAGCTTGTAGGGAGCATTGAGTGACCCGAGGGAACAGGAGAATGTCAGTGTGATGACAATTTTGCAGTAAAGCACCAATGCTCTACTGTGTTGTTACCCTGTCAAGGATAGCCACAACAACTGCCCCTCATCAGTATTGGAGATGTCAGACACCGACAGGATTATTGCTCTGGTTGTTTCTCAGTCTCCTCTTCTGGTTGTTGGCCTTCAATGGTGTGGCCCTTGTGAGTGATTTCCCTTTAATGACGACATCGGTCCTCGGGGTTGTGTAGGTAATTTTCCTTTCAGCACCCTTAGTGGGGAGGATTAAAGATTGAGAAGCACAAATGCGGCAAGTGGCATGACTGGTTTTCTGTTCGGACACTGTTTCTGGGAATCCTGCATCAACCGCTGTTGTAAAAACAGAATTTAGCCTCTGAAGTGAGTTCGGAGTCACTCATGATCACGTGATTCCCACGTACATTGTTTCCAAAGTAGGAATTAGGTGTCATCTCAATGTCACTGGCTGTGCTGGCCAGAAATTATCTGCAACTTTTTGCTGTTCCCAGCTAAAGGACTGGCGCCTACTCCCATCCACACATCCCTGATGACCTTGTCAGACCCTAACAATGTTCCCTACGTCTCAAGGTTGGTTATTTTCCAATAGTGCCAGCGCTATCACTCCAACCTCTTGATAGGTTGAGTGACCTCCGGCAGAAAGTAGCATTTGTTAGGACAACCCTTTCCCTTCCCCTACAGGTTTGCTCCATCTATGACTAGGACCCACCTCCACCATGCAGTGATGGTAGTCAGTGCGGTGAATCTGATTCACTTCCAATTCTGACCAATTGTGTCGGCCGTTGTCATTTGTTGTTTGTGTTGTATATTGGTTCACGATTCTGCATGTGTCCATCATCCCCCCATGACCAGTTCTGTAAAATGATATATTAAGATTCTTTATGCAAGAAATATTGATAGGCTGGCAGGATCTCAGAACACTGGGAGTCATTCCCTCTTCCTTCCATCTCCCAATTAAGGCAGCAGCAGCAGTTAATGGGGTGGCCAGGCTGCAGACAGTTGAAGCGACTCCACCAGACAAAAAGATAGAAGATTTGCTGGACAAGTACACATCAACAGTGTTCAATGAAGAATCACTCCCACCTATGAAGGGGCCAGCAATGAAAATATGTGCCAATAGAAAACACCCTGAGTATAGGCCTATGACATGCCTAACAGGAAGAAGATACCCAGTACACTTGGAAGCTGAGGCAGAGGCTGAAATACAGAAAATTGATCAAGCAAGGTGTCATTAGGAAAGTGACAGAGCCAACTGAGTGGGTGTCACCAGCTGTCTTTGTACAGCAACCAAACAGTGGACTCAGATTGGTCACTGATTTCTCACACCTGAGTACATTTGTTGAGAGGCCTGTCCATCCATTCCTATGCACAGGAGATGTGCTCAAAGGCATCAGGTCTGATTCCAAACTCTTTGCCAAGTTTGATGCAAAATCAGGCTATTTCCTGATCCTTTTGGACAAGAACAGCTCCAACCTGATCACCTTCATACTGCCATCAGGCAGATACAGATACTTAAGATCTCCCATGAGATTGAATGTGTGGGGATATGTACTTGATTCGATACAATATTCTTTGGTTCTCGTTCACTATTCTGCAGTGAGCTCAGTCACCAGTGGTAAGTGTCCTGTTGCTTCCCCAGGATGGGAATGATCATGATAGCGCATGGATGACTACTTCTGTACATCCCAAGGGCTATCCTGCCATTTCCAACCTGCTATTGCATTTTGAAGGCAGAGGCAATGCCTGCTATTGGGATACCCTCATCTTGACTTATCACAGCGCCTCCTTGGAAATCAATCTCATATGAGTTTGACCCTCAATCCCTACTTGATTATTTAGGATTACAGTGATCTGTCAGCCGGCAACCCTGACCTGGTCAGCACCTCTTGGCACAAAGATTCACACATGATCACTATACATGGTTCTACAAGTTCAGAGATCCACTTCACTGAATTACCCCTGGTGATACTAACCGGCAAGGGTTATTGTGGCCAAGGGTTAAGCCCCGAAGCAAATTCTCACAGTAAATCCCCACTGCAGTGGGGGACCACTGAATCCAAAACCCTCCCTAGAGAACCAGGACTTTGGACTCACATCACCATGTAACATGGTGAGTGAAGGTGCAAGACATTTCCTTGCCTGATTTTTACAACTGACATAGGACAGGATGCTGACTCCCTAACCTTTACATGCTAGTTTCCCATACTTACAGCTGTCAGCATCAGACACTCTGATGTGGAGGTAGCAACACTTAGGAACTTAGAAGATGAAACCCATACCTTTTATTACATCAATTTACAAGAAATGGTAATAGTAATTCACTAGTTCAAGGCAGGGCATCTATTTTTTAAGTGCTCCATTGCTGCCAGCCTGTGTGTTGTGATTGGTGGTTGGACCCAGTGGAGAGCAATGAGTGGAGATGTTGAAGTAGATTGCTAGGTGGCATTGTTCATCGGTTGAAGTAACATTGGAGTTCATAGCAATAGACAGCATTATGTTCAGAAGTAACTTTCAGTTAGAGTTCACAGGTGGCATTGGCCTCTGGTGTAGTCCGCATGCACAGGGCACTTCTGTTCTCCTGTTTGCAAAGCCACCCTATTCCATTTGTGTTCTGCAATAAAAAGCCTTGGCACTCAACACGCACACAACTTTGTATGATCAGCAGACAATTCATCCCATGCGTAATTAAATGTTACAGGAATGTTTGATTTTGTATAATTACACATCTTTTACAAGTTAGAATGAATCATGGGGGTATTTGGGCAAGCACAGAATCATGAAATGATATGACACAACACAATACAATACAACCACGGCCGAATACAATTGGTCAGAAGTGGACGAGGGACAGATTCACCGCAATGACTACCAGCACTTCACAATGGAGGTGGGTCCTGGTCATAAATGGGGTGGATCTGTAAAGGTACTGGAAAGGGTTCACCAAACAAGGTCAAAGGTTGAGAGAGCTCTTGCTCTCTTGCTACATTCACGTAGGTCAAAGACACTTTCAAAAACTGATCTCCTTTCATGGCGCAATGTTCATTCTTGCGGCGGAGACTTGAGAGGATTGTTGACAATGACGGCGGCTACATTGAAGGCTGCCGCCACAACCATTGACTCTTGACTCGTCTTGTTGTGAATACACCATCTGCCTTGCCGGCCCTTTCGGCCCGAATTCTCTCAATCTTTCTGGGCCTACATTATTTACTGAGGCACTTTTTTTTTTTTGACCTGGACCCTTGAAGCTGGGGGATTTGGGGGGCAAATTCCCCCAATAGTGGGGGCTGGGGGGCGGGAGCCCCCCAGAAAATTTCAGCCACTTTCACTTTCAAAAAGTGGTCAAAAGCATCAAAATTCAGTTGCATCTGGAACAGGGGTCTACTCAACTCATCACACTTGAAGCACTCTCTTGTCACAATAAGTGCTTGAAACTTGACAAAACTGCAAGATGTCATGTGTAACACTCTCCCTCACACATTCCAACCTTCAATTCGATCATACAATGATCCCCCTTAGCATGGGACATCGATATGCACCAGGCGACATTATTTACGACAAGCACTGTATAAGCCTCAAATACATCACCAACACACTGGATCAATCAGTAGGCCTCACACAGGACCCCATCACAAATGAGTTGACATTAGGCACATCTAGTGGTACCCCCTGCACCTGTCACACTGGCTGCCAATATCACCACAACAGAACAGCAGGTGAATAAGACCACCATAGTTGTGACAGAAGAAGCAAAGAACATTACATGCATGGGTAGCACTTGCAGCAGGGATGCACTAAATGCCACCCAACCTACTGAAATGACTGTTAACAAATCCACAGGGTGACAGATGATTGATATTCCTCTGCCCACCATGGGCACATCAGTATTCATGTTGGCAATCCTAGTGATAGTTTTCTCTGTATGTGCTATCATCAGATAATGAAATGAATGAGAGGAAGCAGTGATTACAGAGAGATGAAAAGACTTAGGAAGGCCCAGAGGGAGCATGAAATGGAGAATTTACAACATCTAGTCCCCAGGGCAGGCAAGGGCATCTTCAGACCAGCTCCTCAGTCTCCCCCAGACAGTACCACAAAAGCCATCCAGCAAGTGATCTGAAGAAGCATGAAGATCCAGTGTCAGTGTGTACATTGATTCAAGATTGTAATACATGTCAAGAATGTCATTCAAATCTGGAAGGGGGATGTAGCGTACTGCTATGTGTACATGTATGAGGTCATGGGCATGAGGAACCAGATGATGCTAAACTGTTTCCTACCTTCCTCATTGCAAGAACCTGACCAAGTCACACTTCCCCTTCCTCATTTTTGTGTGTATAAGTGCTATGCAAAATAGATACTCCATCCCCAGTCTGAACTCAAACTTCACTGCCTCGATATCCTCCTCACCCATCGCTCCGCCACTACAATCGTCACTCTGAGTTGAGTCACTCTGGGTCACTTTGACTGAGTTACTCTCACACTCACTCACGTATACGTGGCCCGGCGCGAACGTTACATCGCTACAATAGATAGAGTAGGAATCTGGGGAGAATAAGTTTAAGACCTCCACTCCCACTGGCCTCTGTTTGCAAAAGAAACCCCGCTCCCTCATTGGGGCATGCCAGTGATATCGAGGAGTGCCGAGATATCAATGGGCCTGGCAATCGGATACACACCAACCCCGACGAGCCCGGAGCATATTTAAAGCATCTTTTTCGTGCAACACAAAGACAGTGAGCTGGTGCTACTTTCCCAATTTGGCAAAGGTATTTTTTGTTGATGAACAACGAGGCACTTCCTTTACCCATGGAAACAAAGCTAGGGGAGGTGACTTCATTCTATGAAGTGAATGCAGCCCTGCTACCAATTACAGAAGGGCTGTATGTTGCTGGACTCTGGAACTACTGCAGTGTAATGTAGTTTGTTTTTCAGTTGACATCATGGGTAAATGTGGCCAAATTAAGTGTCAACCAAGAGGCAGCAAGATAGACAATTGCTCCCTGAATGTTGAACATAATTACAAGTTTTACCTGAGTTTTGAGAACTCTGTGTGCAAAGAATATGTGACAGAAAAGTTATTTGATCGTCTGAGACAAAATGTGGTTCCAGTGGTCATGGGGAGTGGTCCATACAACAATGGATTTACTCCACCTCATACTGTGATTGACTATACTGACTTTGACACTCCCCACCAACTTGCTCAGTTCCTGCTCTGGCTGGATAAACACCCAGAAGAGTACCTGTCTTACTTCTGGTGGCAGGATTACTACATGGTGAAGTCTTCCTCTAAGCAGGATATTGCATGTGAGTTATGCAGGAAGTTGCACTCCAAAGAAGAGCCCAGGACAGTGTACAAACACCTATATGACTGGTGGGTAAAAGATGGTCAATGTACAACATGGTCAAAGAAGCTAACGCAACACAAGCAATATAGACATGCCCAGAACCAGACTCTGTAACAGTTACAAATGCACTTGTGCAGTTTGTAAAAAATAAAGTTTGCATCATCATCTGAACAGTGATAAACTACATGCACCGATGCTGCACACAGCAGAGCCATCACAGGATGTTGTTCATGTTAAGGTTAGGTTGTGTGTAACCAAAACCAAGGGACTTAGTCAAACGAAGCATGCAGGCCTTGCGTAGGAACATATCGTAGAGTGTACAGCATGGCGTATGTATATGTATGTATACATCTGCCCTTGGGCATTACCCAGGTCCCTCCGTATGTTTTGCGTTGCTTAGGTTCGGCTAGGTTAGGTTTGGTCAGGTTAGGTTCGTCTGTGTGTCTGCCTGTCTGCAGATAATTTCTAAGTTTTCCTCACCTAATTCTCGTATATCATAAAAGCACGAGGGACCTGTGTGTGTGTGTGTGTGTACGTGTGTGTGCGCGTGTGGTGTGGTGTGCTTGTGCGCGTCCGCGTCCGCGGTCGAATTTTGGGGAGCAAGACACTGATTACGGCTTACCGACACAGTCGCTGCCAATACATTAGCCAAAGCGTCAGAGGAGGTGCACTTGATTGGGGGGGGCGGTATCTGGCAGTACCACACAAACAAGGAGTTCAGCAATGTCGCTTTCTACTTGACTCAAGGCTTTGGGTATGGCATTTAGTCAAAACAATACTGTGTTCCTGGACTGATTTCTCACTGATTTGGCATCACTTTGGATCGACCTGGTCCCATACTGCCACTGTCTTCAATGGCATCACTGCGGCCGTCAAAGAAGTCGCCACCATCAAGAAAAGGATGGAATGGTGATGATGAGGCGGACGATGAAGAACACAGGGACAGGATGACAGTGGAAGGCAGAATTTTTTTGCCATTTTCCACTAATTTTTCATTGATTTGGCACCACTTTCGGGTGTGTCGGTAGGGAGTTCTGTGTCAGTAAGAACTCTGTGTCGCAATCTACTACTGCATCGGTAGGGACTGTGTCGAACTGTCGTTGAACCCTGTTTTTTCTCGTCAGATATTCCAACAGTTGCAGAGTACTCATTGTACGAGGTGAAGTGGCACAGCTTGGCGAGGAATCGGTATAGAAATCAGACCAAGCGGACACTAAAAGTAAGAAATATCAGTATCAACTGATAGCAAAAGATCAAAAGTATCGCTGGCAACACTTAAAATGATCCAATGCCTTCTCAGAACCGGGCAATGTGGACTGAAAACACCACTGAAGTGTAAAATGAGGATGTGAATCGCCCCAGTATAAGATATTCAGCAGCAAAAGCCTTCGAACAGCTGCGGGGAAAATCTGTAAAGCAGAAGATTCAGTCCTTGATGTTCTCGTCATTGAACCCGGAGTGCCTTCTTGGCTGCTTGGGCGCTGCTTGGTCGGTGGTACCAGCAAAATTTTTGTACCAGGATATGTGGCACGTCCACCCTCAACCAGACATCATCAATGTTGCACGTTGACTTGATCTAATCATATAACAATGCCCCATCTTAAAAAATGATTTTCTGTCATAGCTAAAAACTTTGATTCGGAAGTTTTGAGCAGCAAGAAGATGTCATAAAAGGTTGCGTGCTCGTACTTTCCTCGGCGCATTCACTTTCTACACAGTACAATTACAATGCCAACGCCGGAAATGCGTAAAACGAGTTGCTTTTCTCCAGCCATTTGATGCTTTTTCAGGCATTCTACTTCCTCACACTTTCCTTTATTTTTTACTTCTTGCCCTTTATTTCAAGGGGCCACAAAGTAAATGTTTAGAAAAGAATTTACATGTGCTACAAGGAAGTTGTTGGTTGATCCTCATCGTCAGCGTGTCCAACACAACTCCAAATGGTCACTTCGTTTTGCTCCTCAAATGCCCTCAAAGCAGTCGACATAAGCTTGCTCTTCTCTCCCTCCTCCATGGATGCCACCAATAGGTTGAGTGAGCTGTTCGGGTCTGCCAATAAGTTGTACGGAGAATCAAATTCCTGCAAGGATTAGGCCAAATTGGAACTATCGGAACAATTTACTATAGAACTACAAAGTTGCCTCACCACAGCACATCCATCTTCCATCACGAGAATCCTGTTCGTGTTAATCACAGTCTCCAGTCTGTGAGCAATGGTCAAGACAGTGCAGTCCGTGAACGATTTTTGAATGGCCATCTGAACCAACTCATCAGTTCTGAATAAATATGCATCATGTAGACACAGTCAAGGAACTTATACTTAGATCTTCTAAAACTGCTGGGTGCATCCACACAACACTTGGGGTGTTGGAGGGGTCATATGTACAAGGTATTTTGACTCGCTCCTTAAAGTCAGGAACAGTTCCAGGTCCACCAATTGGGAATGCGTTCCGGGAGGAACCTGGTCTTCAAGACCTTGGATATGTCATTGTGGGCATGCACACATTGTTTACATTGATCGATGTAACTGTGGGATTTATGCTTCTTATGTAAGGAACTGACTGAACCCCAGTAATTTTTGCTAACAGGTGGAATAGATTTGTAAAATGGCAAAAGGTAAAATGGCTGAGGTAGTGACAGAAGGGCAAAGTCTTTCCAGGGGTGCAAGTTGCCAGATTAGATCTTTCCCAGCAGGCAAGAAATTAGAAATTTACTCCAAGTTAGTGCAACGGAGATGGCAGAAGTGACAATTTGGCTGGAATGACACACAATTGGGTCAGCCAAGAGAAGGCCTAACATAAATATTTTTCCCACCGACAGGTGGGCTTGTTGGCTGATCAATGACAATAAAATAGGTTGGCAAGTTTACTTGGGATCCACATTCGCTGTAGCTTCATCCAGGACCAGGACCTTGTTTTTCCTCAGCAGAGCCCGTGCTAGACAGACCAACTGCTTCTGTCCGGTGGACAGAGTTCCACCACCCTCACTCATTTGGGTATCAAGTCCTCCCTGCATTTGCCTGACAGTTTCTCCCAGGTATACCTACAATCAAGACGTCAGGTTGTAATACACCCATTTTTCAACATTTGCTCACCAGTACCAAGCATTGCGTCGTGGCATACAGTTTAGGGATGCCCACATGCATATGTGGCAACATTATGCGATATCCCAAATTGACAGATATCATTCTATCACACATGTATAGATATATCAATACCAAATATCGCAAGGTTCGATACGACATCCTAGACGCGATTAAGTGTCAAGATACTTTGGTGATATTTCAAGGGAAATATGATTCTTTGCAGAAATTAAAGATTACTTCAACATCTTTAGGCTTCTTTTCCTTTTTGTCTTGTCAGAGACTGTCAAATATATAGCGGCTCATACGGACGCTATCCACACCTATCTAGACCTACTTTTTATTTTTATCTTTTCAACATTATTGTCTCAGCAAACTTCCAAGGATTTCTCTCTTTAGTCCACGGGACGTCCGGGATTGGGACCAAAGGGACGACGACGTCGCGTCAACAAAATCAAGTTCTACCGACGGATCAAGTAAGAAGCTTGCATAAGATAAACCGTAGCACGCACAAGGAGCACCAAATGAGGCCGGAGAAACGGGACGGAATGAGCCGGCGGGCGCCAGAAGCGTCTCCCCAATGACGGCAATACGACGACAAGCACGTGTAAGGGAAATCACGACTGACAAACGATGATGGACTGAGCCGAGAGCAGCAGGAGGCAGCAGGAAAACGACGACCTCTAGAATGAGCAAGGGCAACGGCACAAAGGGGCAGGAGAACCGCGGCCATGAGGATCAGCTACGCAGCATCTGCCGTGGAGAAAAACCAGGGAGCGGATAAGACACACAAGAGAGGTATGCAATGTGTGAACCCTGCTTCTTCATAGTACTTGCGTACGATACAAATACTGACCTGTTCCAAAGCTTTCCAGATGTCCTTCTCTTCATAGTCCCTGAACGGGTCTAGGTTTTCTCTCACGGTGTTGCCAAAAATGACAGGCTCCTGAGGGATGATGGAAATGTTTGATCTCACCTCGTGCAGACCCATGTCCAAGAGTGACTGGCCGTCCAGAATGATCTGGCCCTCCGAGGGCTCCGTCAGTCGAAACAGGGCAGATATGATCGAGGACTTGCCTGCACCTGTGCGGCCCACAATGCCAATCTAAACTTGAGACCTGGCGCAGATGGGCATCAACTCTCATCTCATCGATTCTCACCTTTTCTCTCGGTTTTGTTTTGAATGTCAACCCCTTTAGGACGTTTGGCCCACCCTTGACATAGCTGAGACCAACTTGTCTGAATTCAATCACACCATCATGAGGCCAGTTTTCTTGCATCTTAACCGATCCTTTCAGAGGTGCTTCAGAGGGTAACTCCGTGTACTCTGAGATCCTCTCCACCGATGTCATGAAGGTCTCCATGACTGCTGACTGGCGCATTCCCCACTGGAGCATGTTGGTCAGGAGTAGGATGCTAGATAGGACGATGCCCACATCACCTCCCAGGGATCCTGGAGAGCAGATCTAGAATTTAGCTCATCTACGGAATGTTCTGCACCGCGGTAGAGCTTTGGAAGGACTGCAGTCGTTAGTGCTACAACATTTTCTTTAAGTTTACGAGTTATTCCCAAAGAAGAGCGAATCTCGACGTGTCACGAATACTTTTGAGTCTGATACTTTTGAGAACTGAGTAAATTAAGGGTTGAGTGAAAGGCAGTCACCGTAAATGACTACCCAATCTCATCGAAGCACTCATGAACAGCAGCTGCTGCTGGCGTACGAAATGAGTCCCCCCCCCCAAAAAAAAATCCAATGGTGATATAAGGTTGAGCTTCTGCAGTACCCAAAATTATTTTTTTTTAAATTTTTTGGGCCGACGAAAAAAACCTCTAATGAAAAAAAGGAATAAAATAAATGTAGTTTTCTCAAATTTGATAGATTCGTTCTAAAATTACCTGAGCAATGACTGATACCTCAGGTAGTCTCTCTGAGTCTATGGTTTTGGGAGGGGGCCCATGGCCTAGATCAGTGGCAAATGTTCGTGAGTGTTCTGATTAATCCATGAGATTGACTCTCAACCTGGATAGACAACTGTGCACTCCCTCTGTCTGAGAATAAGTAACCCTTTCCCCCTTTTTGGGCATCCGAGAATAAGTTACCCTAAAAAGAAGCTGCCCTCCTCAGGGCGGCCCTCAAGGGGACGCCTGTTCCGTCACTTACAGAACGTCTGTGGGTTCCTCTGAAAGACATTTGCTCAAAGCGTGAGTTAAAACTGATTCATTTTAACTTGTGCGGCTAATCATTCTGACCCAAATAGGTCATTCATTTGTCGGACTGAGGGAGTAGGGTAGGTTCTATGATATCTCACCATTATCCAGGAATACGAAACTGAGCACAACCACAAATATGTACGTCACAACAGTCCAATCCAAACAGACTCCAAACCATCGAGTTGTAGCCAGGAAGGTCAAAAAGGCTGATGAATGTTCATCCTAAGAGATCAGAGTTTTAAGCAACATATCATATGAAATATGACTTGCCTCAAAAACCTTTTCTTCTCTGTCCTAATAAATCATTTCAAACCACATCATAAGTCATGGCCAGGCCACTTTATTTGGGTGAGACGTTTTTCCGGACTGACTGCATGGATACTTCCTCTGTTTTAAGATAAGTGAGCCATTTGTAGCTTAAGCTTCGATCACTAGCAGATTAGAGTTTCCCAACCAGCTGCTTGTCCGAAACGATCTCTGGTGTCTGCTGATTCATCGAGTAGTCATGCAGCTCTAGCAGTACTCGGAGTAAACAAAGTTGAGAATTTCCAGGTGAGGTAAGCACAAAAAGTGTAAGGACGATACTTCAACTAAATCGGACTGAAGTTCTAGGATTTTGCTGCAGGAATAGTAAAATAACCCAGAACTGACAACTGCCAGTCTTCTGAGCAAATAAATGTCCATGTCAACTGTTTTGTATGAGGTTGAGATCTTAGTATGTTTCTCACGGAGGAGGGGGGGGGAGGCCAAAACCCCGCAGGTCCAGGAGGAAAAACAAAGTGGGAAAAGGAAAAATCCAGCTATCCTTGAAGTGTGATCACGTGGCCTGGTCACGAATCATTATCGTCTGTCCAAACTGTCTCCATTTACATAGAGGGATGGGCATACTTGCAACTCGTCAAATTCCTCCATAAGTCTCTTCTCCTGCTTGCTTGCTCGGATAGTCTTCAGGCCCAGAAGTGAAGAGGAGACTTGAGAATAAACTGGTGATCTGGAAACTCCTTCAATGCGCTTGATGGACCTGAGGGAAAATTTTGAAGCTCCAAGGTTTTTTCCTTTTACCGCAGGGAATTTAGCTTTTATTACTTTTCTTTCACCCCACCGTCTGAACTAGCAGAGGTGCCCGGTGTTGCTTGGGTTATTTAGATTGAACTAAAATCCACCGGTGTGATATACTTAATGGGCTAGACTCATGTTATTGATCTCTTTCTGCGTGTTGCAGTTGCTGCAAGACTTCATTTGAAAACATTCTAATAAAATGAAATGAAGAAATGATCAATTTTGGAGTCCCCTCTCTGCCTTCAGAGGGTTATAGACACGGTATGTGAAGATATTGGGTCAACATTTCAAATTGGCATAGTTACTTTTCAAATGCTACATAGACATTGATAGTTTGACGTCTACTTTAATACTTCCCAAATTTTCTGTATCTTACACTGACTTCGTTGTAAATGGGTGTCTCTGAGTGATGTAGACCGCAGTAAAGCCAATAGTTTGCTTCACAATACGAATTATACGCTTTTTATGCTTATTATGGCACACCCGGTAGACACAGAACAAAAAAAGATTCGCTCTAATCCGTGCAGCACAAGGAGGGGAACTGGTGGATTCCAGATATTTAACAGAATTAGATGTTTATACAAGTGAACAGGGTCGGGACTGACTTGATTATTGCAATCAGCGATCGCCATTGCCAATCGATCTGCACGATCGCCAACCAATCCAAAATTTTGAGATATGGTCGCATACCAAGCAGTCAAATCTTGAAATTGCTAGTGCGATTGTTTGCGTATACTCCTTTAAGTAGAATGCATTATTGCAGATTGTCCCAACCCTGTACGTAAGTGATAATGACAGTGACGTATTTTAAAATAAGGTACCTTGATGAGGCCAGGTAAATTCTTCTTAGAAAGCAAAAGAGGACAACAATAAGAGCAGTTGGCATCAGGATCAAAGGCTTGTTAATTACAACGATGCACACAATCCCAATGACATTGAAAATGAACTGAAAATGAACAGATCGCATTAGAACTCAATTTTATAATGCTTTCTCTTTGTCTTTGTCCCACTCCAGGAGATCAATCGAGCAGTCTCTGAAAGAATTGTTTGACCAGGGAGTGTGTTGAAAGACAGGCTTTAAAAAGTTTGTTGTACATAAAAGTGCAGTGGATATGCTGAACGGGTTCTTTTTTTAAGAAAATAAGCTATTCAGACGTTCACACCGAATTTTGCACCACGTCTGAGGAGACGGTTCATGTTGGGAGCTCTGGGAAGGTTCGATACTGCTTGACTGGAAGTTTAGGTCTTCATGAAGTGGAGGTTTGGAGTTTTATGCAGACCCCTGATTGTTCTTCAATGCATCCCCCATAGAACAGCAGAAATGAAAAATGGGTGGAACGAACTGGTGTCACAGGTCAAACTTTCTCACCATCGCAACCTCATGAATGATGGGTGGTAGCTGCTCATCCACTGATCCCATGTCCTTGGAGAATCTGTTGAGTACTCGTCCAGCAGGCTGGGTATCAAAGAAGTACATGGGAGAGCTCAGGACACTTTGAAACATATTCTCGTGCAGCTTTGTGGAGGCTGCCATGGCCAATCTGCAGAGCTGTATGGCCGCAGACATGGAGAGGAGGACGAGGGTGACGATGAAGATGCTGTAGATCGCAAAGCTGACCTGCGTCTTTGTGGCAAACTGGAGGAAGTATGAGAGTTCTGAGGGAAAAGAATCTTGTTCCTCTCCATTGATCCTAGAGAAAAGTGATCCAGTGAAATGAGACCTTAAATCCTGTCAGCTGCACATTTTACGTCATGGTTCCATTAGAAAATCATTTTCGCAACGCGAAGGGTTTTTTCTCAACTTCTCATTTTGTTCCGTGGGCTCACGTTTCTGTACAGGTTCTGCAGGCAAACAAAAAGGAGTGAGGAAAAGTGTACTTTTCTCCACAGTAAATGCGTGGAGAAATGTCCACTTTTCCTCACTCCTTTTCAAGATTTCTAGTTTTGTTTCTGTAACATTCATGCCGCACTACGTGTGTGAGAGTGACTCAGAGTGACAATCGTATCGGCAGTAGTGATGGATGAGGATAGAAGTAGAGGGAACTGATGCAGCAAAGTCTGAGTTCAGACTGGGGATACAGTGTATTTTTGTATACAGTTTATATACAGTAGACACAACTATCCTGTCTGCTTCCTCATGCCCATGACCCTATACATGCACACATAGCAGCACGCTACAGTTTCCTTGGATTGCTACTTTCTTTCGAAGTTGAGGAAAAACCCTTTGCATTGCAAAAAAAATCGTGTGCTTGCCATGATTCTCAATTTGGCAGGTGATAAGCAGTTAGTTCAACTCAACAATTCCAAAACATGCTATGATGTCCAGAGATGAGCACCCTTACTTGTGAACAGGAGGCAACAAGTGCGAAACATGAGTTGTTGCCGGCCCTCCTGTTCACGAGTAAAGCTGCTCATCTCTGGACATCGCAGCATCTTTTCTCTTGCCTCATGGAAAACTGCTCATCACATGCCAAATTAAGAACCATTGCAAGCACAAAATTCTATTTCTTCACTTGTTTTCTTGGTCCCGTAGTTAATGTATTGTTCAAAGTCAGAGGACGTGCATAGGAAGTACATACATGTTATAGTCAAGTCAGTTAAGAAGCCAATTTTCTCTAGTTCCAAGGGTGACCCAAGAGTTTCACAGTATCTAACGGTGACCGCACTTTGACAGTTTTACTCACCAAAACGAGAGCCACAGGTCAGATCCTGTCATGATCACTTGGGTGAGAACACCAAGAGCAAGACATATCACCACTCCAAGCGATTTTCCACTTGATCTGAAGTACTTTATATACAAAGAAAGGGAGACACTTCCAGCTGAGGTAACTTCCTTGTTATCCTCAATGCATTTTCCTTCAAACATGGCTTCTTCAGTCATAGTTTGGACGCTGTTGGATGAATCTTTCTTGTGCAATTCCTCCATGTCTTCAGAACCATCGTTGTCGTCGTCAGCCTCAGTCTCTTCATATTCCTTTTTAAGACAGTCCACGAAACCACTGCCCGCAGTCTTCATCAATGTGTTGTACGTTCCTTCAGCCTCCTTCATGCCATTATTGATGATCAGGATTGAGTCTGCATCCTTCAAAAGTCGCACCTGATGCGTCACCAAGATTACAGTGGAGCCTCTTTTGGCCAGGTCCTGGATGCAATCCTTGTAGAGATGGACAGCCACCTTAGCATCCACAGCTGACAACGGGTCATCCAAGAGGTACAAATCAGCCCTCCTGTTGGTCAATTTTGATAATTTTTTTTGCGAGTTGCATATCGGATTTTTCACGGTATTGCAATATTCTCCAATGCAAATAAGAACGTCTTCGAATATAAAAGGTTATCCTTTGGCATTGTATGGAAATTAAAAGACGAATCTTGCTAAATCTTGATATGTGGGCATCGCAAATGCCTTTTCCAGGGCACTTCAGTAATTGTTTTTTTAGGAAAATGCTTAAGGGCCCAAAACACTGATTGAAACTGCGGCCCAAGTTAGGTTGCACATTGGTCACCTGCACCAAGTTTCAGTGGTGGCATCAACAGTCTTTGGCACTTTGTTAGATCGCAGCTGTTTTCCACTAAACTGCTGAGTTATCCAAGTTCACTGTCACTTGTTTGGTTACCTGTAGACTGCCCTTGCCAGGCCCACCCTCGCTCTCTGGCCTCCAGAGAGTCCAGCTCCTCGTTCTCCAACCCTTGTCAGATCTCCTCCTTTGAGCTGGTCGAGGTCGTGCTTCAGACAGCAAGCGTTCAAGATGCGCTCATAACGGACGCCGTCGAAGGACTCCCCAAAGATGATGTTGTCACGAATGGAGCCAGAAAATAGCCAAGGTTCCTGGGGGGCGTAGCTTACGCTAGATGGAGCAGAAACCAAACCATCTGAGGCTTTCAGTTCTCCAAGAATTGCTTGCAAGATAGTTGTCTGCAAAGTAAGTTAAGCAAAATGACGTTTCGCGTGTCGTTGTGAGTGTGACTATGATTTGCAATTGCAGGAAGCTCGAATTGTTCCCAATTACTAAGTGACAACCGATCAAACAAGCTTCTAAAACTCTGCCGAAATATTATAGTCGACCATAGAGTCGACTCGTCTGGAGTGTTAGTAGCAGACACATAACGAGAATGAAAACACTCTACGATGTGGTCAGAAACAGCTCCTGCCTCCCACCCGTTGGACATTCTTGGTCGTGGTAAACTGTTTCTGTAATGAAATAACCTACCACGGCATAGGTAAGTTTATGTCTGTGCATTTCGTGAAAATGATTACTTCTACAGACACACTCGGCGCTTTATAAAAAACAGAGATGGATACTTAAGTACAAATATATACATTAGGCTAGGTTGAAAATTGGAATTCCCTGTGGGTGTCCAAAATTTGTAACCACATCCCAATCTAAGACTTTGCAGTCAAATGAAAGTAAAAAAAAGGAGTTTTGGCTACGCCCAAATGAATTTAAAGTTATATAATACTGTAAAATAAGTTGAAATTTCTTTTCTTCAGGACTTGCTGTAGAATGTTTTTCTGACAAACTGGAGCATGTTAGCATTTTGGTGAGTGATTTTCACCCAGTTTGGCAGCTTCTGACAGCCACCAGAGCTGAAATCTACTTTCACCGCAAATTTACTACAGTAGCTCACTTCATAAATTTCAAATCAAGTTGGGCATAGGTAAAGACATTTTTTTTCCAAAGTATTCGATTACATCTTCATCTTTTGAGCCCATGCAACAAACCCCAGCTGCTGTCAGTGAATTTCCAAAGTTGACCCCTTTTTGACCTAGCCTAATATACACTGTATATACGCTGTACACATATCTACTGTATATACTACTCACTTTGCCACTGCCAATAGGACCGATTATTGCCAGCAGCTCAGATGGTTTCACCGTGAAGGATAATCCTCTCACTGTGGAGACATCAATGCTGGGGTCATACTTGACAAAAGCATCTTTAAGAATAGTCTCCTTGGTGTCATTTGGATTCTTCAACTTAGCAGGCTCTAATTCTTCTAGGAATAGTAACATCTGAAAAAAAGGCATGTAGAGAAAAGAAGCATAAACAACAGGCTGGGTACCGAACCCACCATCATTAGAAGTATCAATGACGTATTTACTTGGCCCACTATTTCAGTCTTTGACAAATTGACTCGAATACGTGTACACAAATGTGCGTTCAACACATTTCTTTATGCAAGCTGAGATTGCCGAGTGTGCTCTTGTCTAAGCTATTTCTGCCTGATGGATAAGGACTTTCCCGACACCCGTGCATAGTTTTAAAGATTTTGGACGCCATAACTTTTGAACGGACAGAGCTTCAGGAGAGCTCAACCTCTTTATGAAAGGCTGAAACTCTCCTGTGAAACGAAACTGATGTCGTCTTTTCCACTAGTATCACTAGTTCACAACACAAGTACAAAGTCACGTACTGTAGCTGAGTTTACAATTTTGAGGTCCAAGTGTGTTGTGAGCAAATGAATGAACATTCATTTCATGGAGCATTTCATTCCACGTGTACAACAAATGCCAAGTTTGGCAGACTCAAAAAGTTCGAGTAATCCCATGACACTTAGAATTAATATCGCCCATAAACCATACTTTTTTACCGCACAGGACACCAGCTCCATAGTTTATCTTTATTATCCGAACCCCACTCTGTTGCTATTCAGTATGACGTCATCTGATTGGTTGCTTTGGTCAAATTTTACCAAAAATGAACCTTAGCAGAGTTGCCAAAATTGGTTGTACCCCAAAAAACAGTCAGAAAAACTTGCGCTCAGCTAAAAAGACAAGAGAGCACAAACACACCTGAATTCTCTTAAGGGCCACTCTGGTCTCATTCAGATCCAAAACGGCCTGTGGAAATGATTTCATCATAGGCTGTTTAAGGTTGTTGTAGAGGGCCAAGGTTAGGAAGATGTCTGCAGCTGGTGGAAAATTCCCTGGCCTCTCCAGGATGACTCCAACAAGAACAGCAGTAAATAGCAGCCTCGTCGAAATATCATAAGTGCCGCAGAATAGAGCCTTGACATAAGACGTCTTTCGAATCTCCTGAATCTCATTCCTTGAAAGACATTTAAGTAATCACATTTTTGTACATTTCTTACTATAGTTCTTCACAGAGAAGCAAAAGTACTTGTCCAGTATTGATTAGGTCATTATAAGATCAGTAAAATGTGTTTCCCTCCCTGGAGACGCTCTGCGGGTACGCTCTAAGGTACTTAACCTTAGCTGCGAGATAGCCAGGGTTGCTAGACTTTGCTCTGTTTGACTATGACCGGAGGAAAAACAGTCCAAACTATGCTGAGTGTCTGATTTCCTCGTTGTCCAACAAACCTACAGCACCTACGGTTGCGTGCATAAGTGAAAGTAACCCCCGTCCAGAAACACCTCTTAAATCGTTATCACATATGGGCCTCCACTGTAAAAACACGTAGTGTAAGCTGTAATGGAACGTTCTTCACCTCCTTGCTTCACCAACAGTGGCAGTAAAGAAGGATTCCCAGGCATACATCTTGATGACCTTTATTCCTTGGACCACCTCATTCAAGACACGCATCCTGACGTCACTGCACTCAGCTGTGAGGAGGCGATAACGGGCCAACTTGCGGCCCATGAGCCCTAAAAAGTAGCATAACACTTTGTGCATTTTCATACCTGCGCAGGGTAATTTTGTTCTTCAATATCCTTTCGGTACTTTCATTCTTAAATTTGTCTGCGAAACTGCCCGCTGTTTCTTCCTTCCTGATACACTGTCCAGCATTGGCTTGTCTACATGCCAAATGCCCTGGCAAACCTTGTATGGCAATCTTGACTTGACCTAGCACTACTGACTAGGCATTAGTCGACTCTAGGCATTGTACCTCTCATAAATCACACCAGATGGCATTGATCTAATAGCCATATCAAGTGAAATGTACAAAGAGAGGATTTAGGCAGATTGACATCTTTTTTGGTCTACTTTTTATGTTGGCTTTGTAGGCCTAGTATTTTTGGTACAACCTTGCACCGGAGTGTAGAGGATCACAATTGCTGCCCCCACCAGAGTGACCAATCCAAGGATGTGCCAGGTCAGTCCTACCACAAACAGCAACTGAATGGGACCGATGAAGAGATAGGGCAATGAGCGCTGAATCTAATGAGTAAAACTCATGAGTCACACATAAGCTACATGGTTGACAAAGATGGCGGTGGGATGCTTTGATGAGGCTCAGTCCATCCGCCATTGAGTAACAGTAATTTGTATTAAACTTTGTCATCCTAAAGAAGGCTCCAGCTTTTGAGCAGTACGGAAAAAACATTTCTTCGCTTCAGCTCTTCTTTTTGTAAGATGTTGAAAGGTAACCTTGAATCAGATAGCTTCCAAAAAATTCTTCATAGTTTGAGAAATGAACAAATCATTGTTAGAACATTGGTGTGGTAGCCGAAGAATTGGAGGGGAGAGTTGACTCTCTGAACTCTGTTCAGACCAAAGCATTTTCATGTATTCAACTGTGTCTGCAAGGACTAGACTGACTAATCAACTTGGCAGTCAAGACTGGAGTCATTAAAGTCATCAAAGCCTGATTCTCCTCATACCACTGGTCAGGTACTGAGTACTTCCTTCCCACCACAGATCACGCATCAGCCGCAGCACATGCGCAGTGGCCATGATATTCAAAAGGATGTTCAATATGAATACTGACTAGACAGAAGAGCCAAACATATATATAATAATAGGCTAGGCCAAAAAGGGGTCAACTTTGGAAATTCACTGACAGCAGCTGGGGTTTGTTGCATGGGCTCAAAAGATGAAGATGTAGTCAAATACTTTGGAAAAAAAAATGTCTTTACCTATGCCCAACTTGATTTGAAATTTATGTAGTG
>JAAUXU010083841.1_pt1 | contig 21598 bp, 19 predicted proteins | sample 7278151 | NCBI WGS metagenome assembly JAAUXU01 (sample SAMN14350113, study PRJNA611818) | marine sediment metagenome | isolation source: surface marine sediment (1.8m) | place: French Polynesia: Moorea | collected 2018-08 | reverse complement strand
GTGCACATCTACGGACAAACTGGGCGCACCTGAATACATCAATAGAACACAGCATCAATGGTGCAGAGCTGTGGAAACTGGTGTGGACGGACAGAAAACCATGAATTATTATGAGGTCACACGGTCAGCATCACGTACATCAAATTACTCAGTAACATCAACTGAATGATGAATCCAGTGCTGATTGAATTTAAAAAAAATGCACAGGCATTACTCAAATTACCGAGTGTTTCGCAGTTTTTGAGAATCTGCGGCGCTGTACCGGTATATGACACGTACGCTGCATCAGATGTGAAGATGTACGTACACTGTGATGCATATGTAGCGTCCTCATTTTTCAAGGTGTTAGCCTTGAATGAGACGAAAGCTGACAACTTTGATCAAGTGATGTCAATAAGCTAACTTCCTAGAATGATAGAAATATAACCAATACCAAAGTCCGATAGGCTTTCTACCGCCTAGAAAGGGCTACAGCCACCTTGACAAAGGCGACAAGTGTGGTCAATCAATAAGTGCAATCCTCAGGAATTGGTGGAATCCATCTCCAAATGTCTTGTGGCCTGTGTGGCCCTGGTTTGCCATCAGGAAATTGGTGATATTGATCCTTAATGTCGTCATGCATTGTAAAATGTTGGGGTGAAACATCACTTTGGACGTTGAGTATACTTTGCACTGGCGTGCACAAATATTCGCTCCCCTGCTGCAGCAGTCAAAAATGGTGTATTCTGCACGATTTTGACCCGCAAAGTGTCAAAATTTCTTACCTTCGGGAGGGGGGGGGAAACAGATGTTGTGTGGAGCTGAGAGGTGAAGCAAGGAGTGAAGGAGGTGACATGCAAAGCTCATATCAGTAAAATGAGTTCCTCCAGCAGTGATTTATCATTCTTAGCAGCCTCCGAAATTCTTTGTCCTAAAATCAGCCAACTGTGGTGTTGCCATTTGCTCCCGCTTTTCCTCAATTTTTGCACAAACTTCACCAGTGTTTGCACTGCCACAAAAGAAGACATCATAAATTGCTTAGGTTCCCTCTTCCAGATGCTGATGACAGTGGCAGCTTATGACTGCCTGGTCGTAGGAACATGTAAACTGATTTTGGGAATACTGACGTGTGAGAATATTTAAGAGTCAAAAATGACCCTTCGTGAACCAATCTCCGTCATCTGGTTGGCCAGTAAATATCGCAGGTGAAACACGCAAAAGCTGCTGCACCAAACAGTAGATATCATGCAGAGCAGCCGTAGTATTGTTGTTCTATGGAGGACCCTCCAACATAAGAACAAGTCCACTTGCCAGAGGTGAAAAACGCTGAATGCTATCAACTTGCTATGTTATGTGCAGGAATGAATATTCCTATGACAACCTCTCTACTCAAGTGTCGAATTGCTTCATTAGTTGATCAATCCCGACTTATTCTCCCGCCTCGACAAATGTCTCTGCTTAGTTTCTCTCCCATTGCACTGGCAATAATGTTTTTGCTGCCACTGAATGGGCTCCAACCCTGCTGCCAGGCCTGCAGGTCGGAGGTGATGACTTTGAAGCTGCCGGTGGAGTTCTTCAAGTGGGACAGCGGTAAGGATCCTCAAGTTACTGCTCTAGCACGCCATGAAGTTGATAAATCTCTCGTATTTTTGCAGCTGTGGAGGGAAACTCTTCGACTAAAACAGGGAAGCCCGAAGAAGCCAATGGCAAGACTTGGTTAAGTGCCAACTAAGGCATGCACCAAATAAATGTGTGACCTTTTAACGCACACTTGGCATGTACGTACATGTACCGTCACATCCGTTGTCAGATCCGCACTTGCAGGTCCTTAATCAGATGTGTCAACAAGACAAAAAAGGGACTTCTCTCCCACAGACGAAGCAAAAACCTGTGTTTTTGGTACCATCACGTCGTACAGTCCTAATAAATACAAGATTAAAAGCTTCCCGCGCGTAAATGTGAGATAGAGTCATTACCGGAGCTGAGATTTTTAGGTGATTTTGTCCCAGCCGCCGCACTGCACTAAAAATCGCCGAGCTCCCTTTAGTTTGCAATAAGGCATTCAGTATTTTCCGCTCGAGACTTGGAGCAGTTGTCCTGGAGGTGTGCGATACATTTGCATCGACATCGCATGGTCGAAGTGTCACGCTACCTTCCATTTACACCATGTACAGCACTGCTGACGCGTGCAAAGTGCCAGCTACTCGCTAATGTGTCAACTTGTTCGATCATTAAATAATTAAATTCCGATTTTTTCCAGTAACTTTTTTTAACTCATTATAAAATATTAACCTTCTAAACACTATGCAGTTGGGGACAAATAACCTAAAACGCCATTTCTCGCCATCACCTTTGTAATCCGGTATTACGTATAGGCTCCTACGTAGTGCATTCACATTGCCCCCTTTTCCACCTCACATTTCATAAGCACGTAAGTGAATCACAACGGCAAGGTCACACCTCTTGGTGTCGATTTTCTACTAGCTAATGTTACTACTGCCTTTTTTAGTGATCACGACCTTCTCCTTTTTTGAGGTCCACCTGGATCAGAGGAACCCAAGGCATTCCTTCAACAAGGAGACCATTACCGAAGGTGATTCCTTCAGATCATGAAGTACAGCATCATTTTAAGCCAAGGTTTCTTATAGGTTTATCAGTGACACCACGTAGGAGGCCTGAGACTTGAGGTAAAAAATAATAGGTAGCAACGAAAACATCTGTCCATACTACTCTCATACTTCCGATATGGACAAATGTAGAAACCCAGAATTATTTACCATTACGTACAATGACCAAATAACAAGAAACTCCTCCATCATGGGTCATTCCTTTTGTTATTTGTTGAAAACGGCATGGTCCAAATAGATATATCGTGGATTACTTTATGAGGAAGATGAGAATAATACTAATACTTCCAGCATTATCATATTGGGAGAAGAACACTTGAACAGCTGTCATCGTGGTACAAAGTTGCCGCTAGTTTTTGGACCTGATCTTGCAAAATATTTTCGTACTTCTGAGGCATGCACAAGCAGCAACACTGCAACTAGAGAAAAATGCAATCAGAAACAGAGAATATCAGTCTGATAAAATAAATAAAGGCGGGGTTCCCTCTGGGGTCTGTTACAGTGACTTTGACTGAAATTGTTAGTGACACGTAGTAATAAAAGGTTATGAAAACTATGATAATAGCTGCAGACCTGTAGAAAAACGTCTAGAAGTGCGTGGAGCTTACACGGAGCTACCAATAATAACCTGGCAGTGGCGAGAAAAATAGTACATTACTTTTGGGGTGGATCACTGAAAAAAATGGTTCTTCCGTAATCTCTCTTCTGGTAAACAGTCAAGATATCGTGTGAGGCAAACAAAGCTCAGTAAGACCAGGGGAAAGTTATTTGCAGTAGATATACTTTTTTCCGTTATGTACGCAATGGCATTTTGTACTCTCAGGGGACGTCTTCCAAGATTGAGAAAGAGATTTTAGAGTGAGTGACTGTAGAAAATAACAAGCTCAAGGAAGGGGAGGGGGGAGTACTACTCAACCAGACAAGATCTTGTTCAGTACCAAGCCTTATCTGAAGGAGTAGTATGTACAATTCTTCTGACCACAGCACCTAGAGCCTCTGTGTCTTTTTTCCTATGTCTATGTAACCCCGTCAACATTCGAGGTGTCCATGTTGAGGATGAGCGTCTTTACAAATGCCATCTCCCTACGAGTGTTCTGCAGGATGACCGCCGGGTCTGCCGAGGGACAACGCAAACAGTTGGGCGCAAACACTGTGCTTAAATTAGACGCGTCCATCTTAGTGACCGCAGACACCTCTGAGCGGGCGAAGAGCTGCAGGAAGCGCACTAAGAAGCTCAACACCAGGTGGTTCTCGGGCGGTAAACGCGCCAGGGCAGAAGACAGCAGCGTCCCTGAGGATTCCGAGCTCTTGCCAGATCCTCCTGCAATAGAGGATGCTTCGTTGAGATTTCCAAGACCTCGAAGAAATGAGTGATTTTACCTTCTCCTTCCGATGCCGCACCCACATGTACGCACTCCTGGTAGAGTTCCTCAGGGATGAGCGGTTCGCTAAGCTCTCTGAGCCACAACTTGAGCAATGACGCCGCCGTGTGGCAGTCTGTGCACGTAGGCGCTTCCCAACGGTCGAAACGCGCCTTAAGTGCGTTCACCTCGTCAAGGTCCGCGGGTACGCGGAAGATTCCCTCTGTGCGGGTACCACCAAGTGCCACAACCTAAAGAACAAGAACGTGTCGTGAACACGCATGTTTTATCTGTCACGAAGACATTCCTCCTTACCTGCTCCGCCAGGGTGGTCAGCGCCCAAGGGATGCGCCGACCCGGGAAACGCCGCCGTTGCGCCTCGAGGGCCTCCACTATCGTGCCTCCAAACGCCGTTGGACGGAAGATCTGAGAACGTGCTCTTTCTATCTCTTCCGCAGTTGGCGCTGCGGTCCGCTGCTGTTTGGCGCTCGCCATGCCCCTCTCCAACCTCCTGGCGCATACACCGGCGTAGTGGCTCACTTGCACGTGCACTGGCCAACGACCGACATCAGGGTAGCGGTCTTCCAGTGACGGATCTCTGTGCTTGGCTATATAAGCGGCCAACGGCGGTGTAAATGCTGGAGATGGCGAAAAGAACGCCAGACAGATAGCCATGAGCTCCCACCCGCGCCGCAGACTCTCGCGCTGTCCGGTGTCAGCATTGTCTGTAGTCTGCTTGCATAACTGCACGAGGATCTCATCCTTGAGCGGCGCAGACGCCAGTCCTCGCCAAGTCACCTCGCGCGCCACGCTGTTCAGCGTCATGCCGGGCTTGGCGCGTCGATCACCCATGTAAATCTGCACCAGGCGGAACAGCGCCAAGGCATCTTTTTTGGATGATCGCCCCTGTAGACACGTCAGGGGCTTGCGTAGGGGCTCCCTGCAGAAGTTGATAGTGAACATCAATGGATGTGCATGTCAGTCAGTAAAGAATTGCCATGTTGCAGTAACACGGGCGACACTCGTGATGCATTCAAGGTAGCATTTAGAGAAACTCACTTAATTTGGACAGGCATATATGAATGGGTACCTTGTGTGTGAGAGGATGTCCTTAACGGTCATCTTCTTCCTAAAGAGCCCCCTTTTCTGGACGTTGAGGTTGTCCTGGGCGTACCGCTCGATGTCACTCTCGCACAAGTGCAGGCTAGCGGACACAGAGAGGCTAGAACCTCGGCCAATACCGGCCCCTTGGCGTTGCAGAGGAATGTCGCCTAACAGAGACATCGACTAAAGTGACTGCGGTAAAAGTGTACCAAAAGGTCATACCCTGCATGGACCTAAGCGTTGAAGTTGCTTGAGGCTCCACAAGAGAATGAGCGTTCCTCTGGAGAGAAGGGTGCAGAACCTCGTAGGGGACTGGAAAGGCTGGGTTTTGGGCGTAATGATCCTGGTGACCGGAGCTCGTCGGCTGGTGCGAGGCGGGCCTGGGCATTGTACTAGAAGAAGAGGTGGCTTGAGTGGGCTGGTGTTGGGTGGTGCCAAATCTCATCCGGATGTCGAACTCCTCGCTGAAAGCATCGACGTCGTCTGGAGACGGTTGAGAGTAGATCTGAAGCTGAGGACTTGGAGGCTGTTGAGGCTCTGATCTCAGTTGTTGCTTCCGCTGTAGTGACTGCAGCCAGAGAGGATCGAGGTTGTTGTACATGGGCTCGCCGGATAGATATCTTCTTCCTCCGTGATCTGTCTCATCATCTTCATCGTCTTCTTCATCGTCCATGGAAGATGTTTTGGACAGTTCCTCCTCAGAAACAGCCTTGCCATCGTCTTCGTCGTCAGCAAACTCGTCGCTGTCGTCTCTGCTGTTATGCTTTCTCCTGTTGCCCTTGACGTCTTCCTCGCTCTCCACAAAGGAGTCCCTGTCACTACTGTCCACAGGATCACCGAATCGGTAGCCGGACAGCTTGGCCTGCTCCAACACATACTGCTGCAGTGGAGACATCACGTCGCACTTATCGTTCTTCAATCGACGCGCAGGCGGCATTTTTTGCCCGTTGTTAACACCAACACTCCTCCTCTCGCGTCTTTGGCGGCTGGCCGCGGCTGCGGCTGCTCCGTCTGTCAGAGTGGAAAGGCCGCTGTCCACTAGTTCTGATAACGACATCTCAGCGGCCGCATTTTCACCGGCCACTCTTGGACTATGCTTCTTCTGACTAGCAACATTAACGTGATTAGTCTGGGGTTGCTGCAGGCCGACGGCACCACCATTGCCGCCGCTGCCGCCTCTTCTGGAGCTGATATGTCTCCCAGAGGAAGTGACGATGTCGCCATTGTTGCTGCTGTGATTCTTCTGTTGCTTTAGACTAGTAAAGTCCTCCAAGGAACTCTTCTCCTTCTCGAAGGAAGGGGAACTGTGATTAACTTTGGACCGTCTAGCTGATTGCGGTGTGGACTCCACAGATCCGCGGCCGCCGCAGCTGCCACGAGAGTCCAGGGAAGATCTCCAGCCGCTTGAATAGTGCTGGACTGGCGGTTCCTCTGATGCGGCTGCCAGCCGCTGTTGCCTGTTGGCCATAAAGCTGAGGGACCTGGAGAGCGACGAGGCATCTTCCTTCATTTTCTGCGATTGCTCGCTGATCTGTCTCTTGACGCTTTTGGAAGACTTTGGCACTGAATATTGCGGTGGCACGCCACCGCCACCGCCGCCGCCGCCGCCACCACCACCACCGCCGCCGCCGTAGTAGTATTTGGCCTGTGAGGGCCCGATGGTTGTTCGTCGCCGGTCCTCGGGTTCGCCGGGCAACAATCGGGCGTTTGGCGGTCGGGTCAACGAGCTGGCGATGTCAGTTTGTTGTTTTTCTTGTTGTTGGCGCCGGTGATGATGGTGATGACGACGGTGCCTGCTACTGAGCAACTGCCTTCTCCTAGCAGCAGCAGCTGCCTTTGGAGAGGTTTCGGGCGAGGTCTGCGTGACAGCAGTGAGTGTGGACCTTGTCCTCTTGGACGCACCCGGCATCTTATCCAATAAGACCTCCGCCGTCTGAGTGACTGAGTCAGTCTTACTGGTCTCTGTGGACTTGGAGTCTTCGACGTCTTCATCATTGCTGACCACCTGGAAAACAACGGACCAATCAATTTAAACCGTAGTTGATTATTGGATTTATAATGCTGACGGACACTACGGACACTGAGGACTCACTCACCTGAGTGTTCTGCTTGAGCGTCTGCAGCTTCGCCAGCGGAATGATGTCACAGTGGCGATCGTTTGGACGACGCCAGACGGTCTCCTGAGTGGATGCATTGTAGTAGTAGAAGCGGCCAGTGTTCTGGAAGAAGACAAAGTCGTTGAGTGGACAGAGACTTTACTCAATGAGCATGCTCTAGAGATATTTTTCAGCTTAGTGGTGCCATTTTATCAGCACGGCTCGTAATTCTTTTACCTGGTCGAAGAGCTCCCACCACTGGTCGCCGGCGGCGCGCTTGACGTCTGCGCCGGCCGGCGCCTCCCAGGCACATTCGCCCGTTGTCAAGTTGGCGAACATGTGGTCGCCGGTCCGCGGTTCGATGATTTCCACCCATTCCGGACAGGGGATCCCGGCGGCCGTCGCCGCGGCAGAGCTGCGGCCGCTCATGTTGCCGACCAGCCGCAACGGCGGCAAGAGGTGGCGGCATCAATTATCTCGCCGCAGCCTGCTCATCCACCGTCTATTTGCTTTCTCTTTCTTGGCATCGGGGTCGAGTGTAAGTTCAAACTTCCGGGCTATTTTTAGCACTTGGAGGGGAGGACGCTGGAGTAGTTGACGCTCGTGGCCACTGCTTCGGTAACCAACGGGTTCGGTCCAGCCAAGGGGTCACTAGAGAGAGTCAACCCCGAGGGCGTAGAAGACCCGGATCCGGGGTGGGGCGACCGATCCACCCTTGACCTAGGTAGCTCTTGTGGATTTTGAGATCGCTCTTTTTCTCTTGTCTCTTTTGCTACTGCTGCTTTGCTGAGGAGTGACCAGCAAATCTCGTAGACTCGAGTCTCGAGCCGAAGCAACGTTGCGCTTTCCCAATTTTTTTTTTCGGATTTCCTGAATAAAAGTAGAATTGTTGAGTCGACCGATTAAATGGGAAGTGATGTTTGGAGACGAGCTGCTGTCTTGGTTCGACTCATCCATCCTGAAGTCTGCTTCTTTGGTCTTTGGGCGGTGGCAGCAAAAGAGGCTCAAGCAGAGAGGAGCAGCAGAGCCAAAGCACCCCCCACCCACACCTACCTTGCTTGCCTCCTCCGGCCTCCGTCAGAGGGAAAATTCAGCTGCTGCTCAATGGGGGTGAGGAGGAAAGAAGCTCCGTTCTTTCTCATTGCCCGAGCGGACTCGAGCGTTTTGCGCAAACTCTTCCTACTCCGAAGCCATTGGCGAAGAGAGAGAAGAGACCACAGACACAGACACGGGCGCTGCGAAGGCATGAATGAGTCAGCTCTCGCTGCCTTTGCTTCCTGCCGATTCCGCCCAGATTTCACAGATTTCTCTATGCCCAAGAAGAAGGAGTAGCTTTTGGGGCCAAGCCTGAGGCCTGCCCATTGCCAATTTCCCCACCCCTTCTTTGTACGAGCCCATATTGCAGGACTTCAACTGCTAAGTTTATTAATGCGAATTTCTCAATAAACTTTCCATGGTAGCTACTTCTAGTTGAGTTCGGGGCGCAAATTTTGAATCCGATTACGTATGAAGTGTAACTCCATTGCAAATTGACTTGTCGCAAAATCTAAGGCTGATGGTAGAGACAAATTGAGCTAATCACCAAGCTCATTATGTCCATTATATGCCGCAGAAGTAAAAATGACATTCAATATGACGGACAAATATAAGGGAAAGATTGGCGGAAGCTCAAACTTTCACAGTCAGTTGAGACGTCCATCGCTTCAGATTTGCGTGATTCGGCCACCCCCATTTACCCCTTCCATTTTCGACCCTCAGACACCCCTGCAAAACTTAGATGAGTGTTCACTGTTTTCGCATGTGATGATAGGGTTGCAGGGAGAGGTTTGGTGTTTCCCCGTCTACCCCTCATCCCGCCCGCTGCCGCTCCTAGCAACAAGAAAGTCGGACCACGGGCATAACAGGAAGTCTGCGGTGCCAGCAGAATGGAAACAGAAACAGCTCAACCCTGCCTACTCGAAGCCTAACAAAGTCCAAGCTGGAATCTGTCCTTGGACTGAAACTTCACGAGTGATTTTTTGCCCAGGACCAACGTTAGAAGGACCTCAACTTTACGCAAAGTCGCCCAAACTTACAATAAAGCCTGAAATTGCGGCAGACTAGGGATAAGTCTGGCCCGCCCTCATTGGTGACTCGACTCGAAATGACCAGACAAGGTAGTTGATAAAACGTCCCTTGCGTGGTCGTCGCGTCCGAAGCCCAGTTCAAGTTGGAGTAGTTGGAGTGACTCTCGCGGCTCGAGACGGAAATCTCGATTCAGTTGGGCCCATCACTATCCCTGAAGGAAGCCTCGCCGGGAAAAACTTGTGTACGATGTGAGTGAGAGTTGTGTTGTTTGCCCAAGAGTTAAAAAAAGCACCAAGGGAGAAGGAGAGCGTAGAGAATCATCGTCTCCTCCCCCTGCGCTCAGTCCACGCTTGACGCTACTGACTGATCGAAGGCACGTGATTTGCCCACATCAGGCGTACGACGATATCACTAATCAGCGATAAGTCACCTCGGGGCAGACACATCAACGCATACAAACAGACGTAAGAGTACTGAACATTGGGCATTGACAAGTCAGCTGCAGTGTTAGAGACTGATGATTTTGGGGACTGAGTTCTTGGAAAGCCAGACGAGAGCAAGGAGACATCCCAGGTCTGAGCTGAGGACACCCGAGTCCTTCACCATCTCTTGTGGTCGTCGAGGGCGTACTCATAGCAAGCCCATTGTCATGTCCTGGTAGCTTAGATTTGGGAGGGACACTTAAAAGGGTCTAGCTCGACAGGGCGATTCAATGTTCAAGTGATCTTTCTCGGTTAAGAACCTAATATTTTAACACCTTTCTTCAACAACAGCTGCTTCTGCCCTACTAAGGATCTTCTTTTTGTTACTCTCGGAGATTCAAGTAAGGACACTACACTGTGGCCCACAAATCTTGTCGGGTTCATCTTTTGCCTCTTTTTTTTTTGCCTATGTACATGTAGCGTCAACAACACTCGGCTGATCAGGTGGGCAAGTGTACAGGAGACCACACTGATAGTCGTCATACTACAGTGAATGTCCGGCAGAACCTCGTAAGCAATTTGCCGACTGCTTTTGCACATCAGGTACATCGGACACTTCACACTTTGGTCGAACAGCCTGACAAGTTTCAATTACGAAGTCCGTGGACACACGTGTGATGTCAGCCCTTAGGTCATTTAAATTGTTATGAGCTGTCCTGCAGGCGTCCTTCTCCACGACGGCCCACATGGCAAAGTCTAATGGGTTCAGATCTGGCGAGCTGGGTGGCCAGAACATGGACGGCCAGAAGTCCGACAAATGTTCCTTGAGCCAGGACTGCACTTTGTGGCTGGTGTGGGCGGGGAGCGCCGTCCTGCTGCCAAACATATTTGCAATTTGGGGAATTGGCTTGAAGCCATGGCCACACGACATCCTGGAGCACATTCAGGTACATGTCGGTGTTGACCATGAGACCGACGTCAAAGAAGTGGGGTGGCATCTTCTTCCCATCACTGGCAACAACAGCAAGAACCATGACACCCCAAGGTGCTTTGTGCATTGCACAGGGACGGGGACGGCCTCTGCTCCAACTGGACCAACCCGACGGTCATTGCGGTGATTGAAAAACTGATCAACAGTGAACATCGTCTTTTCTGAGAAGATCTTCACCGTTGCTCCGTGGTGTTTCAGCCAGGTCAGCATGGACGTGTAGCGCTCCGCTACACGTCCATGCTGACTCTTCTCTTTTTGCTGTTGAGTGAGAAGATGACGAAGTGGCCGAACTCTCGAAACCATTCCCAAGTCCTTCACAGCTTCCACCATCATCAGGTGGCTCATGTCCATGTCCCTTACCATCTTTCTCATGGACATCGTGGGAGAGTCCGAAAACTTTTGCTCGATCTCCTCCATCTTCTCTGAAGTCAACTTCTTGTTGACAGGAGGTCCTCTGGGCTTTTGAGATCATCACCCTCACTGAGTCTCTTTTTGACTTTGAAAACCATTGCCCTGGACACATTCGTGACCTCCATAATCTTCTGCGTGCTCACGCTGGCACGGAGGAGATCCGAGATGCGACACCTTTTTACTTCCTGTAACTCCGTTTTTCGACCAATGGTTGTAAACAAACATTCAATCGACAGCTTATTGTCGGCACTTTCAACTTTCATTTACATGAAGCCTCATAAATCAATTAATAATTAAATTAAATCCATTTAATGTTCAGTCTTTTACACCAGCCAAAAAAATTTTAGTGATGAATATGAATACCATGAACAGGGACATGATGCCTGAGTGGCACAAAGAGCACGTGCTCTGTTTCGATGACCAGAGGTTGGCGCTCAAGTTCAATCAGGTTTTGATCAGATGAATGTCCCATCCATGACCATTATTCAGTTTTGATGACTGCAGTAGGTGTCCAGTTCACTCGCTACTGGAGCACTAAGCATTCTGCGTTGAGCAGAGCTGACACCTGGACTAATTTTTCTTGCTGTTCATTCATTTTGGGTCCATTTTCAAATTTTTCAGTGGGAGACAAAAGCTGAAGCTCTCAGCAGTCAAATTGTGTCTGTTATAGTTCGATATCATGGCAAGTTAAGAACTCCTCCCACACACCCTGTATGCAGGTACTGGCCTCTTTCTGCAGAGCATGTGGTACTACTATCATTATCATTTGCCTTATTGCTCCAAGTATGCATGGCTTTCATGAACTTTCTTCGGGGGCACTTTTGAGGTTGCGTGACGCCTGATTAAGAGTTTTTAACGTAAGATTCACTAATTAGTAAATTCATAGGTGATCTGCTAAAACATATTTTCCACCCAACCTGGCATGTTTGGCAGAAAATCAGCTGTAGCGGAGATTCATGAAAAATAACCTTATTGATGGATGAATTGAATTGATTGTGCTGATGTGTGTAACATAACTTCTGTGTGACAGCTATGTCACTGTCGTTGATCTTGAGACAGCACTTTCCAGCATATAATTTCCCTCCCCTTTTGTGACTTTCATCTCATGCCAATGCACTGAACTGCCAACTGAGAGCCCACTCACTTCTGTTGTGGACAACTCGCTCCTGTTGTCATCATTGAGATCGAGCAGTTTCTAGCATCAATAGAACTGTACCGTCTGATTGCTCACACGACTTCTAGAGCACATTTTTAGGACAATGGTTTGATCTTAGAGCCACAGTAAAGTTCCTTGGTGCGCTGTTAAGTGTGAAAAGCTCTTGACTGCCACTGACCAGAAATAAATGGTCATTTAAATGTGCCCTGGAAAGTTTCACTTCAGACTTTCATCTAAGATTTCACCAAAAGGAACAAAATTCTGTCACCTAGAAGGAGACAAGTTCGGAAACCCACTTACTTAAAAAATGAATGAAGCGGTCCAAAGTCACGGGTAAATTTGCCCGCAAGATTTACGGCAACCGCACATTATATTGCTATCAAGTCGCCATTAACGCACACACTGGATGTTTGCGGATTCCTTACATGGGTTGCGATGCCAGTTACTTTGAATAGGGTAAGAGTAGCTCATCTCAATGTGACCAAAACACAGGCTGCATAAAAATCCTTAGCTCCCATTCCTGAAAAAGCATGTGGCTTTCACGTCAGATTCACTCCATCTTTCTTAACGATTAATGCAGTATCGTCTGAGAGGCACCATCTTAATCTTCTTGATGTGTTATTGCAAGAGGGATGCACAGCTCACTCTTTCTCTCTCCCATGTAACACGGAAGGGCACTTGAAGCCTCTGCCGTCTGTCATACATACTACGATCATGTGAGGTTGGCAAAAAAGCATCTTCCTACACCAAGTAGTTTTATAAGGAAGCATTTAGGGGGGGGGCAGCAACACGAGTGACGGAGAGAGGGATCTTGCCCAACGGTTCTTAAAGAAATCCTTCTAACACGTGTATGGAATAGCGGCTCATGACTTCGTTGTGATATCCACGGCCAAAAAGTGGTCACATTCGGTGATAAAATGCTTTCACTTTGACTTCAGAGGCCTAAGATTACGCCGGCTATGTGCGCCTTATTACAGTCCAGCTTTCCAAGACAAGCCCCATGACTGCAGCTGGCTTTTTAATCTATCAAGTGAGTTGGATGAACCCACTTGAACACTAAATGTAACCTGCGATTACGGCTGCACGATGCTTTTTGTATCACTTCCGAATTCCCGACTTACTGTGCAAACAATCAGCACCACCGTGGATTGCGCTTTACAAAATAGGAATCAAGTGCTACACCATGTGTAGGCAACCACGAGAATTAACTCAACTGAGAGAGCGACAACCCTGAATTGCCTTCCTTTTTTTAGGGATCTAGAGTCATCTGCGAGAAAGTCAGCGCGAAAGAGCAGTATTTGCACGGTTTTGCAAACTTCCGCTGCACCATGGGCAACCACAACACGCGCACAGACTTCGAATGGACGGACCAAGAGGAGCCGCACGCCAAGAGGAGGGTCGAGATTCTCAGTAAGTACATACAGCACAACATTTCTGTTGCAATGCAAAGTAATGTTGTAGTGATAACTGTATGCATCTTTATATATTTTACTTCACGTCTTTTTCAGGAAAGTATCCCCAGATCAAAAAGTTATTCGGGGTGGACCCTACGTTCAAGTGGAAGGTGGTGACGCTAGTGCTCGTGCAGTTCTGCATGATATACCTGATGCAAGGCCGGACGTGGCCGGTCATCGTGCTCACGGCCTACCTGTTTGGCGGAGTCATCAATCATGCGCTCATGCTCGGTAAGCCTTCTGTACACACTGGCGGTTTGTCTTTGGGTCAGCATGAGCCCGAGAGTACAATTCTATACTTCTAGCTGTTCACGAGATCGCTCACAGTGCAGGATTCGGCGTGGAGAGGCCGATGGCCAACAGGGCCCTGGGCATGTTTGCTAATTTGCCCTGCGGCATTCCCTTTTCAGTGGCTTTCAAGACCTATCACTTGGAGCATCACAAGGTAAGTAAGCACTTCCTCCATGTACAGCATGACCGAGTGCGATAACAACAAATCCGTTTTGTTATTTTAACAGGGCGTAGTCCTGATTACGTCAGAAGCAAAGCACATGTAAAGAAACAGTTAATCCAGATCAAGTCCTTCTTTGATAAGGCAGAAAGCTCTCAACCTGGAGTTTGCTTTGCGTTCTTATCTGACCATTGCTGTCTCGCAATGGATGCTAAGCAAACTAATTTGATGTGTGTCAATTAAGCTCGAGTCAACCAAAAAGAAATGCTGCTTACACAGCTGCAGCGATAAATTTCGACTTTTTTATCATGTTCGGGGCAATTGAAGGAGGTCCCTTGTTTGTTCATACATCCACCCATGAAGTTTGTGTTACGAGGCCTCCCTCAGGTGCTCAAAAGCGGATCAAAATTACGCTAAGTAAATTACGTATCAAAATATGTAACGGTTGTAACTGTCGCTGAGCCGCTGCAGCCCCGTGGAAAAGTTGACGTTTGGTCATGCGGTAAACTGGGTAAAAATTTTCCGCTCTACGTTGAAGCAGTCATCCCACATGCTCCAGTCAGGAAAATTGTCACTCGGTTCCTTAGATAAAGCTTGCTTAGACTTAGGTGTGTTTTCACATTTTCAGTCATACTATTCGGCGCTACAATTAAAAAAATGTAGCATAATTTCCGTTTGAAAAGCACGGAACACAATTTTTTGACCTGACCGTATGTTACTTGCATAATCTAGTCAGACATTTCGAGTCGCTATCTAGGGTAATGACTAAGGAGTAACTGTGGATCATGCAAATCATTGTAAAGGGACACTTTTCCTTCCTTCTCCTTCGAATTTTCATTCAGCTTGTACTTTTCTTTATCCTGATGCGCTGATCTTGCTCCTATTTACAGTACCAGGGCCAGGATGTCATTGACACGGACATCCCTTCCCGTCTAGAAGCTGAATTGTTCTGCACAACATTTGGGAAGTTCATCTGGGTTTGTTTCCAGCCTGCCTTTTACGCTCTCAGGCCCATTTTGACCAACCCCAAGAAGCCGTTAAACCTTGAGTATGTCAACACAATCTTGCAGCTGGCTTTCAACTTCCTCGTCGTGTACTTCTTTGGTGAGGACCGAAAGTAGCACATAACATTTAGCGCCATATGTAGATGGAATCGTGCCACACAGGGTGGCGAGTGCTCTTCTACATGATCGGGGGCTCTCTCATGGCCATGGGGTTCCACCCGGTCGCCGGACACTTCATATCTGAGCACTACATGTTCAGCGATGGCTTCGAAACCTATTCATACTACGGACCGCTCAACTGGCTCACTTTTAACGTTGGTTACCACAATGAGCACCACGACTTCCCATATGTGCCTGGCTCAAGATTACCAGGTTCGACCGCACTCTAAGAGTTCTACTTACAGACATCTCTCTGGTGACCTCTGTATTTCCCATTTCCTCTTCTTATTTTTATCTAGAGGTCCGCAAGATTGCCCCTGAATACTATGACAGCCTTCCTCATCATGATTCCTGGACTAAGGTCATCTATGACTTCATCTTTGACCCTAGGATTGGCCCCTATGCCAGGTAATGTTGATAATGTTTTGTTTTCTCTTCACCTTCATTGCACTCTAATCTCTTTTGTTCACTTCCAGAGTAAAGCGCCAGAAAGCACTGGAAAAGAACCCTAAAGAAGACTAATTCGAAGTCGTTAACTTTCTTTCTGTGTCTCCACTTTCTCACTCTCTAGTTTGTGATATTGCTTAGGATCTGCTGTGGCTTTATTGCGCAATGAGTCGTATATTAGACAGATTATGCTTTTCAGCAAGTTGTGACTCAAAGTCAAATATCTGTTACAATGTTTGTCATAAATTCAAGAAAATAGGGATCATCTTTACCTTCATCAAACAACTTCTTACATTTGTAACCTTAAACACAATATACATTTTCCCTTTATATGGAGTGTCCCTGAATCTCCCAAAGTATTCCTTATTGGTATGAACCAATGGATGATATACGATATCTACAAACAGTCAAAAGTCCAGGCACATGTGCAGCGACCATTTAGAGGCCTAAATGGGTTACGATCTGTTAGAAATAATCTCAACAGGTCCGTGCGATACATGCATTATTACTGTCCAAGGGGCATTGCTCTTTGCCCCAAAAAAGGTTTGCACTAGTCTTTGTACGTGTAAACAACACATGTCCGAGACATATGTTTTATGGATGCATGAATAGTATTTTGTGTAGTATATATATGTCATAGTATGTAGCGTCGGTTGCGGACACCGACGCGCATAAGGATGCTGGGATGGCGTCACTACGGCGAAGTTGCAAGGATCTCCACTTGTTTCGCTGTGCTTACCGTAAGTAATGTCACCTTGTACATGCTAATATCCTATGGTGCATAGGAAACTACTAACGTTGAATTTTTCTGTTGAATGTTGATGGAGAGAGTCTGACATGAGATGATGCAGTTTGGTTAAGTTTCAAGTGCTCAATGTGATGCTATAGCACACCAAGTATAATGAGTTGACTAGAGCATCGTGCCGGTCGAGGCTGATATTTTTGACTGTTTTTTCTTATTGCAATTTTTAGGGGGCTCCTGCCCCCAGGCCTCCCATTATTTTTTTTTTTTTTTTGGGGGGGGGGAACCCCTGAACCCCCAAGTGGGGCACGTCCACGTCCCAAAAACACCACGTCACAGGGGGCCTTGAAAAGTTGAGAGATGACGGCTTTGCAAGCGACAAGTGTGTACATCCTTAATGAGCGGGAGAAGTAACAAAGAAAGGCGCAAAAAAACAATTTAAGCACAGACTTGGCAGGCACAATCACTCGGCAGAGACGCAGTGATGTAGTGGAGAAGCAAAGGAGGCTCAATGGTTGTGGCAGCAACCTTCAGTGTAGCTGCCATCATTATCAACGATTCTCTCCAGCTGCTGACGGAACCCATGTGACATTGCTGGCTGCGTCACATTGGCTGTATGAGGACGTGACAAGGATGCTGCTCTCAGCGATGCTGCCTCCCAGTCAGCGGAAGAATTACCGCATTGTGGCGATGAATATTCGCACTGTTACCATCTCACAACGCTGGTGGACATGACCCCAGGACCTCCCATCTTATGTGAAGGTACCCTGGGATCAACAGGTCCTTTCTGTACTGCAGTGCATTGATGCTGGCGTCACCAGCATCACCAGCAACCGCCTCAATGACCCTATCCTTCATGCTGTTCAGGTGGGGAGTTAGCTCGAAATGTGCTTCGTCCATGAAAATGCGAGGTCCCACGCCATCTCAGAGGTGATAGAGCAGTCTTCTTGCTCACTCAAGCCTCTTGCATCAGTCTCTTGCAGTGAGCTTCTGCCACATCTCACTTGCTCTGGATCGCAGACCAAGTTCTTTGACGACTGTCATTCTGAAGACAGCTGACTCCCTGCTGAGGTCCGTGACCATCTGCACGGGGTCTCAGGCAACTTTGTTGGCAATCATACGTTGTGCATGCACCCAGTGTGCAGTGTGAGGCTGACCAGGCCTCGGCACTCAAGTGATGTCATCTTCGTACCACTGCCTCATCAGCCGCTGCACTTGATACTGGGTCGTGTCAAAGATGTGCGTGATGTCCAAGACGTTGAGGTTCCTCTGGAATGTCCAGATGATGGCCTCTTTAGGCCATGTGAGGAGATCTGTCTTTGACCGTGTCTTTGACCTTCTTGTTGCCATTTTTTGAGTGAGTTGTGAAAAAATGTGGCATCGTGTCTCTCAACCTTTCAAGGCCCCCTGTGACATGGTGTTTTTGCGACCTGGGCATGCCCAAGTGGGGGCCGGGGGGGGGCAGGAGCGCCCCTGAAAATTTCTGCAAATTTCATCAAGAAAATGTGTTCAAAAACATCAAAAATCAGCCTCAACCGGCACAATACTCTTGTCAACTCATTATGCTTTGAATGCTCTAATGTCTTAATAAACATTCAAAACTGTGAACTTGTGTACTAAAGTTATGTCGAAGTGTCTGAGTGATCAATTACACGTTGAAACTCAACTCTGAAAGATCCCCAGTCAGCATATGATATCGGTACGTACCAAGCGACATTACTTACGCCAAGCACTGTAGAGCAACATGACTTTTTGCCTCCACTATAGTGCTGTATGTTGCCGAACAGATACGTCTGTATCCTCGTATATTTCACTTCATTGAGACAGGTTGCTTTACAAGAAAACAGAAAAAGCAAGTCATATATGTACCAAAACGTTCAAGAGATGCAACGAAACTTTTTAGGGTAGTACAGTGTGTGTAACTCTGCAACATTTGTAATCAATACGCATGATATTGAGACTGCTCAAGATGCATGTATGTTGTTGTTCTCTGGAGGCTCCTCGGGCATGTACTGCTTCGCAAACTCCGTCACCATGTTGTCCAGGTGGTCCAAGTTACCCTCATCAATGAACTGCTGCAAGTCGGACAAGTCAGCCTCTGTGGGCTCGACTTCATTGTTGTTGCCGGCAAAGCCATTCTCGTTAGCACCAGCGGAGCTATCTTCATTTGCATTAGGATCGTCGGCATTGGGAGGTTGGGGAGCTTCTTCACTCTGGGACTTTGACCTGTGGAAGACTCGCTGGAACAAGGAAGAGGACTTCTGTGGGGAGGAGTCGGACTTCGTCCCAGACTCCTTCTTTTTGCCTTTCTTTGGCTCCACATCCTTTTCCTCTTGCTTCTTCTTTTTTTCTTGCTTGGCCTTCTCCTCCTTCTTCTTTCTGGACAGCGTTGCCTCTCCAGACTTACCAGATATCTTGGCCAACAAAGTGGGCAATTTTGAGGGTGTCCCTGGCAAAGGTTTCTCTGGTGAAGGCAGCTCTGGAGCCTCGTGAGGAACATCGTCTGTCCGAGTGCTGGTTCTTGCCGGAGGCAGTGGAGGAGGGTTCTCGTCCACGTGGTCAATCAGGTCGTACTTGGTGTCGACGTCGTCGTAGACACATTGCATCACGTCGTCGTACAGAGCGTCCACATCCATGGATTCGCCCAGATCATGCGTGATCGTCGCACTCTTCTTGTTCTCCTTGATGGTGGCCACTGACGTGACGCTGCCCATAACTGGATCTTTCCTGGCGGGGACTGTCTTCTTAACTTCCTCAACACTGCTGTTATTTTGTGAAGGTTCTCCGGGATTGCCCATCTTCATAAGAGAGTTAAAGGACAGTGCCCCATCTGGAGAGGCCAGAGCCTCATTCAGGTCCACGGAATACACGGATATATCTTCCTTTTCTTCCCCTCCAGCCAGACTGAGTATTTCATTGACGCTGTGCTTGCCAGTGGCATCGGTGGCGGTGGAAGAGGCAATGGAGCAGTCAGACACGCTCGAGTGCGGGCGGGCCAACAAGGGGTTGTTGCTGTGGGGAGTGAGCGACATCGTGTTGAAGTTTCTGACTGGAGGAGGTGGCGGCGGGTACGAGGAGACCATGACGCTGTTGGTCGCCCCAGTGCCGTTGGGCAGTTGCTGCCTTACTAGCGTCGGTGACGACATCACAGCAGATGGCGAAGCAACTGTTACACCAGCAGCGGTTCCAGAAAGGTTTGCTGCTCCAGCAACTGCCACCGAAATTCCACCTATTCCAGCTTCGTCGGTAGCTTCTCCTGCAGTTGCTTGTGGCTGCATCACCCTAGATTTCCTCTTGAGCTGATGTTGCTGATCTGGGCTTGAATTGGTGGCCACCATCATTCTGCTGTCTGTAGCGAGGATGTTGTTGAAAACGTTATAGTTGGTCTTTAACCTCTTGGCTGTCCAGAATCCTCTCCCTGAATCCAGGGGCAAAAAGTCGAATGGTCTGGGCTCTGAGACGGCCCCGTCTGACGGGCGGCGGAGCTGAAGCTGAACCTTCACGCTCTCCTCAATCTAAATATACATATGTGTGTTTGAATCATATAACAAGCATAAATGAAATAAATGCAACTGAGACTTTTTTCATAGGCATGTGCCTACCTCCAGGTTGTGGTATCTGGGAGTCTTGAAAGCGATCCCATACTGCTTGTGAACGTCCGATGGCTGAAAGTCACCGAAGCCTTCCCAGACCAACTTTCCGTTCTTCTCCTCGAAAAATCGGACCTACGTAAACACATCATAAGTGGAGGGAGACTTTTTGTCACTACAAGAGGTGAAAAATATGATCATAAACATGACCTTTCATTCACCAAACTGTGTCTTGGACAAAAGGGATAACTTTTAGATCAATGTGTATGTATATTTTGCTCATAGAAGGGACAGAAGGACAACCGAATACCTAAAAAATGCTTGAACAGTACCAATTTTATGCAAACTTTCCTTTGCCTGATATAAACTTCGATCACTTATAATATCTGCATATTGGCTAAACGATCGCCCAACATCACATGATGTAATTGGGCAGAACAGCTAAGTTGCCAAGTCACCCGGATACATGTCATCAATTTCCTCATTGCGTTGACCATTCCCGATCCTTGCTCCTATTATCATTGTGCTTAGGTCAGGGTTCTTTCCATGATGAAAGCCATCATAGCTTGAACCTAAAACTCCCTGTTGCCACGAACTTTTTTAGGCATTCACCAGTATCTTTAAAAATTTAGAGGGGTTGTTCTGTGAGGGCCAAACCACTTTCCTCAAGCTTTGCTGCGGACCCGCTGCCTCCTGAAGTCTTCAGCAATATCAGAAAAATTGTGGGGGTCATCAAACTTCTTTAAATATGACCTCATGCCCAAATATCTGAATGTGACATAAATATGAGAAAGTCATAAAATGTCGTCCATTCATCGTAACGTAACCAGGCACCAAAAGCAACGAAGAGCACAAGATTTCTTATACCCAGTGCGTATAATAGTACTGTACATCCGAAGTGTATGATACGACTCATCAAAGGAGGTTAAATTTTTAAAGCTTGTAACTTTTAAAGGACAGAGGGACCCGGGGATTTAGACTATTAAACTGTTAATTTAAAGGGAAGCATATTTTCTATAGAATACCCTACGTACCTAGTGTCCTTTAAATTTTAGGATTTCAATATGGGTCATATGGTATGTCATGCATCACACATCTATATATGGCCGCCCCAACCGCCGCACCGATCGTCACCAAACTCGGTCGGCAGACGCTAAACATCACAAGCTTGAAACTGATCCCGCCACACCTTACATTTGAGGCCGTTTTGAGGCCAAAATCGAGGTCCAAATCGAGGTCCAAAGTTCCCTTTACTATACTACTACTACACAGACCATAGATGGCCATGCAATAAGTATAGGTGAGCCTCTTGGGAATAGCTGTACAGTACCAGCTTTGGCCAGAGCTATCTATGGCAAGAGAAGGGGAGGGAAGAAGGTTAATGGGGGTGGACATTGAGCCAGGAAGACCAGGCAAGCCAAAATGAGGCTCGACCCGTAGACTAATGGCCCGCTGCCATCACTAAGCTGGGGAGGGTACGAAGACTGTCCGGATCAGCCAGTTTCAATACTAGAAACAAAATGGATCTGATCCGGGT
>JAAUXU010043674.1_pt1 | contig 21603 bp, 20 predicted proteins | sample 7278151 | NCBI WGS metagenome assembly JAAUXU01 (sample SAMN14350113, study PRJNA611818) | marine sediment metagenome | isolation source: surface marine sediment (1.8m) | place: French Polynesia: Moorea | collected 2018-08 | reverse complement strand
CCCCCCCCCCCCCCCCCCCCCCCCCCCCCCCCCCCCCCCCCCCCCCCCCCCCCCCCCCCCCCCCCCCCCCCCCCCCCCCCCCCCCCCCCCCAAAAATATTTTTTTGAATTTTAAATCCAATTTTGAATTTTGTTTCTTTTTTACCCTGACCTTCATGGTCAACTTCTTTTGTAAACAAAAACACGTGAGACAACATATTGACTGTGCCATGTCCCGTGCTGCCAAGAGGGCCAAGTGGCCGGATCAGCTGAATGAGGAGCCCTACATGCCGCTGAAGTACCCGTCTGACAACAGTGCCTACGCTCTGTGCGCCTACTCCCAAGAAAAGCTTCTTGGGGGGCCAGAAATTTCAGCTGACCCAGCATCTTGGCACGGAGGTGCACAAGACCAACACGGAGCTCAAGAGGAAGAGGAAAGCCCACCAGATAATGCTGGAGGAGGCACTGGGAGCTAAGAAAAAGCACCCGTGAGTATTTAAACTTCTCTACTTTCAGTGAATGAAGTGGACAAGACAGGCAGTTGGTAGGATTTTACACTTTTTTCTTTCAGGGCTGAAGTCATGCACTAGGAGTTGTACCAGGCGCTGCTCTCCGCTAGGATCCCGTTGACCAAGATGAAGAACGGGCTACCTGCATGACTTCCTCGAGAAGAACACTGGCAAGACCATCCCAACTGAGGAGACCCTGTGGACCAAGTACATTACCATGTGCTACAAGGAGGTGCTGAACGGCATTGAGGAGGGTTCCCTCTGGGCCAATGCCGACTACACTAGGGATGCTCAAGGGCATGAAGTGCCCAATGTGGTTGTTGGTAAACTGGACAGTTCTACAAGCCCTTCCTTGTCATGGTGGCCTTCTTGGAGACTGCCGACAGCGGCACCATGTCCCACCTCATCAATGACACCTTCAGGAAGTTGGACCCGAACTTTAACTGCAACAGGTTCTGCATCTTCGTCAGTGATGCTGCGCCCTGCGTGTGTAAGTGCAGGAGGGATTTGAAGGCCTTCTTTCCCCGCCTCATTCATGTCACCTGCATCCTCCATGGAATCTCCCTCGTCAGCGAGAAGGCGCTGAGGCCTTCCCCGATGTCAGCCGCCTCATTGCTGCCTGCAAGATGGTGTTTGTAAAGGCACCTGCCTGTCACGCCGCTTACCGTGAAAGCTTCCCTGAGTGAGCCCTGCCACCTGAGCCAGTCTTGACTCAGTGAGGCACGTGGCTCAGGGCAGCTCTCTTCTATGCTGACAACCTGGACAAGGTCTAGAATGTTTGACGAGGCCGAGGCCAAGAGTATTAAGGAGACCAAGGGCCTCATGGAGAGGGAGAGTGTCAAGTGCGACTTGGCCTTCATCAAATGCCATCTCTCCTTCCCCACTTACCTCTGGCCTTGCCCTCACTGACTCCATTACCTTCTTGGATGAGGTCAAAGAGAAGATCAACTGCATCCCAGCCCCCAGGGGCAGGATCTTGAAGGACAAGATAGAGCAGGTCTTGAAGAAGAACAGCAACCTCAAGACCCTTCAGGATGTGGCCAAGGTTCAGTCTGGGATTTCTGGCTTCATGACTGCAGGATGGAGCTCGGAAGAGGTGGCGGAGCACAAATTTTGTCCTTTTACAGCCGTTGATGTTGAACTCTCGTTCAGCATACACAAGCACATCTTCAATGACCGCAGTCACCTCCTCAAAGAGGAGAACCTAGAGAAAATTGTTGTCTCCAACTGTTTCTATGCTAGGGGACAATAAAGGATGTCAAAAGGCACCTATAATGGCTTTTTTGTCAACAAAATAACAACATATTTTGGGGGTTAGGAGCTAACTAAAAATGACACATTTGGGCCAAAAATCCAACATTTTATGTTACAGCCTACTGATGATTAAGCATTGAACCATGAGAAGCTTGAAGAAGGTGTAAGAGAAGGAAAATTCCTTTAAGGCTGATTTGCACAATCAAATTAAATAACTAACATTTTTTCTACCGATCGGTACAATAATCATATTTGCTCTGTAAACGTTCCAAATACGATACGTACCGTGGGCGTCCCCCATACTAAAATAGTTCTGAACAATACAGTCCTGAACAATACAGTCTTGGCCGTAGGTAATTGCGTCGAGCATGACGGCACCTCCTATGCTGTACTGAAACGTGTTGAGGTAGAATTTTGATGAGGAACGTGTAGATGTGATACTGGGTCACAATGCTTAATGCACAGGGTCAATGTTAAGGCTGCCCATTTTGGTGCTAGAGTGCTCAAAAGGGAGACAACTAGAGGGGAGGGGCCATGCCCAACCAGGACTGAAATTTGGCTTTTTCAGGGGTTAAACATGGATGAAATTGGCTGAAAATTTTGCAGAAGAATCCTGACCCCCCAGCCCACCATTTCCACTGAGATTCACTCCCCAGGCCCTCTGATGCCATGAGCAAGCACTCAAAAACCCCGTGTCCGGGTTGAGAGGTTGCTACGTTCCGTGAAGCACCAAAAAGAGAGCGACAGGGTGACACTTTGACAGGTAAACAAACAAGGCTGGACGGAGGCATGAAGCTCCTGAAAAAGTTAAAAGACAGGACCTGTGGTGTCGGGAAGCGGACCTGGACCCTGGATGGGGTTCCTATCCATACCTCCAAGGCCATCCAGGAGTATATCAGCAAAGAGGTAGTGTCCAAGGGACTCTGGTCGAGGGTAGTTTACTTGAGGGCAGTAGAGTTCAAAGGGTTGAGTATGTGAACGGGACGCACCTGTGTAGATACATTAGTATACTTTTTGGGGTTTTATCCACTTAGCTTCGCTCCCCAAGTGCCCTCGTGACAATGGACGAGACAGTTGATACAATCATTACGGACTTCAGATGTTCTCTGTCCTATTAGCCCAGATATCAAATCAGATACGGATTTGAGATGGACCTACGCAAAAGCATTGCAAAGTGTGTATTTGCATTTGCAAAATAAAGAAGTAAACAGACTAACAACACGCAAGGGACATTCCCATGCCTTCTATATTCATCGGTGCGTAGGTGTGACTCATGGGCGGGCCTTTCACTGTGCCGTCATCATCATGGAACGTTTGCAGGGTCACCTCCAAGGTCTTCCAACAGCTGTCCCTGATGTCATTCTACTTCTCTATTTTAGGTGCTCCAGGAATTTTGATCTAGTTCTCCCACAATCCCTGTCAAAACTCAGGTGGAGTGTTAAGTAATTTCAAAGACTGATTCACAGGAATGAGTCACATAGCAACGACACTTCAAGAGAACAATATCAGAAGTAACATTACATCGTGCTGAAATATAAATAAATCCCCAAGACTTTGGTTGCGGATGCGGCCACGAACATGGTTCAGGGGAGTTCCAGCTTTACCGTAATGTTGCATTTCTGATTCCACAACATCCCCATAAAGTATTTTATGAAACATCATCCCGACTAATATACAAACAATATCCAATATTGGCACAGTTAGATATCAGTTGCATCTCTTCAGTTGGGGGTTCCCATCACTGGGGTCCCGCAAGGGTTTTTTGAGAAATAAGTGATTTGTAGACATACACGTGACCCATTGCCATTAATGCTAAACATGTCCAACCTCATCCAGAACCATGTGTCTGAACTTGTTTTGTTTTAAAAGTGCACAAGCCGTTTTGCCTCATCCGGTACCATGCACATGCTTATGCTCATGGATGTTTCAGGTCCTAGATCTGGTGATCCTTTTCATTCCCGTCCCTGTGATGTGCGTGTGCTACGCTCTGGTCTACCGCCAGTTGCGCCGATCCGGCAACTCCCTGCAGCAGATGGGGGTTGCTGCCTTCAACAGACACATGAGAGAAGTATTGACTGATCACTAAAGTTTGCAGTACTAGTAACGTCTGACGGCCGAATAGATCAGTTTTCACGTACCGGAAAAAGCAAGTTAGGTCTTTTGATACAACGTATGCGATTTTATAGTGGTACATTTTAACAAGGAAGGGTCAATTCAATAGCGACAACGACTTGTTTTATTTTCGATCTGACATATTTATTACTGTTCAAACCATTAAAATAACAATGAGCAACCATGAGCCGTTCGAGTTTTTTGATACGTACAGTACCACCAGTCTTCACTGTACTATGCACTGATTGCTCGGCAGTGGCAGTAGCGTCTTCAAAGTGTAGGCCTGTTTGTACCTCTGGCCTTGGGCAGCTGTCGGCGCTTCTCAGCGACCATGGTATCATCTGAGTAAAACGGTCTTGTAAAGTGCACCAAAGTTCTGGCCCGGACGCAAGGCAGCCTCGATCCGCGAGCCCCATCTTGCTAGCGCTAGCCTTGGTTGTCAGATCAGGGTTCACTGTTCCACTGACTGAAAGAGCAAAGACAGGACTTTAGGCAAAAATTAGGTCTGGCCTCTCTCACCTCCCGATCCCGATCTCTCTTCCTCATCTGCTCCAGACCTGACCAAGCTGCACAGGTCCACTGAGGAAGCTTTGACAGTCACGAGGCCATCATACTTTTCGGTGTACACTTTTTGCAAAAGCTACTAAAGCACAAATGGACCCTTCTGAAGTTGCCCAAAGAGATGACGGTGTGAATGCGGTGCGACGGCCGAATTCTCTCCAAACTCCCCCCCCCTCCCCCCCCCAAAAAAAAATCCCATATAGCAGGTGTCTCAACTCTTGGGGATTGCCCCTCTTTCATTCTCCCCCTGCTTCAGTTTTCCGAATGGGACGATATTTCCGCTATATCTGGTAGCCTCTTGTAGGGAAAATTACGGTATATAAGTCTGACCGTGGCCAAGCCACGTGTCAGTAAGGACAGTGTTACCTTGGATTGCTTCTCGATCTTCTGTGGAATGGGTGTAAGTCCCACAGCACCAATGACCGCGTATTTGCACGCGTTAAGTATCCCGTCAATTGCAACACCCATACTGTCAACGCGACAAATACCAGTTTGCCACAACTTAAATTTGTTTTTCTGTAAGCACCAGTGCCATTGCCCTGTGAGCTGCCGCTGCGATAATTTGCTAAGACAAGCATGCTACAAAGAAGATTTGATAATGGGCACTCCTGAAGCCACCCCAACAGTCATACTTTCACAAACAGACGTGCGAAACAAAAGGTTAGCCCAGGTTAACATTCATGTCATGGCATCAATTGAAGTGACAACAATTAATGCTACTATTGTCTTGCAAAATGGTAATGGCAACTTGTCGCAGAACATTGTCCGCACTTTCAAAATGCGCTGTAAGCATCACTTGTGAATGTACAAAGAGTACTAAAAGCGCCTTCCTGTTGCCTTACAGTGGAGATTTGTCCGCATGATCTTCTTCATCTTTGCCAGCATTACTACTTGCTTCTGCATTCCAGTCACCCTCGACTTGATTGAGTGAGCTCACAAAACATTACTACAAGCTGCCGACGTTCGACTTTGTCCACTTGTTTGCTGCAGGGGAATCGACACTACAAAGTCGTTTCCAACGGGTGAGGTAGCCTTTAAGCGTTATTTATGCTGTGCAACAGTGCATTCAACTGGTGGGAAAGTACATACTGCATGAGCATCACTTCACCGCAAAAGTCGCCCTCTAATTTCCACTTGCTTTGCCGGTGTAAATGATGCTGCTATGCATTCTCTCGCAGTCTGAAGCAAGGTAGGTGTTAGCCCACCAAAAAATCACTATTTTCACACAATATTTTGTGAAGGCTTAAAAACATGTTACTTAACAATAACATGGAAAGGTTCTTGGACTTGTACATGGCGACGACCATTTCTTAAAAAAAGCAACTGTGGTGTGCAAGGGAAACTCCACTGCACATTACAGCTGTCAACTTTAGTGAACTTTTCGAACTCCGCTGGGGACTTCAAAAAAGTTGACAAAATCGAATGTACCTGCAAGGCAAGATTTCCACCATCGAACGATTTTTTTTTCTGTGAGGAAGTTTTATGTCCCTGCAAAATCAACATGACAAATCGAACGTCGACTGTACGTACAATTGAATGTACTCAGGGTATTAGACAGTGTAGTTCATAACGTTCCGTAAATGAACTTGAAGTACGTTCATTTTACAGATGAAGTACTTTCAGTACTGGTTAGACAGTACTTGTCATAAGCATCGATGAGACTCCATGCATAAACAAAACAAGCATCCAACGGCCAGAAACTGTTGCAACTCAATGGGGAAGCACCTACGAAATGTGGTACCCCCATCAGCTGTCGTGAAAAATCTAAGCCCGATTATCCCAGTGCAACTCTCCCTTCATGAACAGCTACCCCGTCAGCTGACTGGGGTACCACATTCCTTGTTCAAGCCCATAGGGAAAGGAAGCCTGGAGGAAATGTCAGCTGGTCGAAGCCTCCGCAAAAGGGCGGTCCACACCGCAAGAGGGGGCAAAGATTACTGCCAATTTAGTGGGCACAACCAGTGGGAAGTGGCAAAACCATGATTCACCTTTGTTTGTCTTCTTCTTTTTTCATCTGCTGAGCAGCTTCTTGCAAAACCATCAACAACGCATTAAAGGGAGTTCAACCTGACGTCACCACTGTTTCTTCTCTTGTTTTTCCACCTCCTTCCAAAACTTCATAGCTCCAATCACTTGCTGTCAGAATATTTTGCTTGGGCAGTCGAATGAATCATGCCACATCTGCTCTAGGTATCCTCTTCCTATGGTCAAGCCCTCAACAGGGAATGAAGAGAACGAGAATTAGAAGCAAACGAAACTCAACAGCCGCAGCTACTTCGCAAACCTTCCTCTTGGGTATAAACCCATGGGGTAACAACTTCTCCCTATGTGTAGACTTGACAAAAGTACAGCTGTAAGTTAGCACATGAATGTACGGCGACTGCCAACTCTGTGATATAACGGTGTGACAAGGTGGCAACTCTGGATAGAAGAATGTAAACATCGAGACCTCTCGAGCATTCCGGATAGTGGTGCGATTTTCAGCTGTAGTGAGGGGCCGTGAAAAAAGCCATTGAATTTTCTGAAACTTGGGAGCTGAGCTAGCTCATGGGCCAACGGCCCCCATATTACAATGAAAAGGGCTGAATTTTTTAATTAAAGAGAAGTAGGTATTTAGTGCTATAGAACCAAATTGTCTGACTTAAGCAGAAGAGAAAAACTGTTGGAAGCTGTGCTGAGCATACACCATCCACTTTAATTGACAACATATTTTTAATAGAATAATTGACAGTGAAAGCTTCTCTTTGAGAAATATCCCGGTGCCCTTGTCTCCCTCAGGGCTAGCAGCTGCTTACGGGCTGCCACTTGTACAGTTGTAGCATTAGAGGATGTCTTTGCTTCCGACTTGGATTGCACACCAACACCTACTATATTATTCAGAAGTTGGCAACTCCAGGCAGGGCCAAACTTTAGGGGCCAACCCCAACTGAGCTGGCTCAGTCAGAAAGGGCTGAGTGAGCCAAAAATTTTGAAAAGAGTGGCCCTTTCGGCCCTTCGGCCCACGAGCTGTCCCACCACTAACTCCTGATAAGTTGTTCAACAAAGTCAGAGCAATAAAGAGGTACACAAAAGTATTCTCTTTAATTTCTTTCTGGTGCTAGAATTATATGCACAGATATGACTTTCAGCCAGTTTGGACAAGGGCTGATCCACCTGAGCTGAACCAATTAATTCACTGCTTTCTTATTGACTTTTTACTCAGCAAAGACATACTCCAATGTTTGAAAAATCTTTAATTCAGAAGAAGATCCGCCTTCATAACTTTAAAGTGAAGGTGAATCTCGCAATTCAGCTTATGAAGGCATCAGTCGAAGTCGCATTAGCCAAGCGTGACTTGAATCTCGTTCAGACAATCAGACGCACTGTCAACTGCTCAAGGATTGTTATTGCTTGCTCGATTGGTGAAATAGCACAAATTCAGTGGCTGAAAGTTACAAAGCTCCTCTCAGGCCATCCAGTTTTAGCCCTCGAAACCCTTTTCTCATACAGGCACTTCAATTCATTGCGGAACTGTCTGATGTGCGTGGAAGGCCCTTGTTCACGACAAAGGAGCAAACACTGTTCATCGAGCTCTCATTGAACTATAGCGAGTGGCGCTGGCCTCTAGTAGTCCAGTTGCCCTCTGCTCACTTCATATCACTCCATGCTTTCCCCCAAGGTTCTACCTCCCAGTCTACCTAAACAGGAATAGTAGACTCACAGATGTGCGTAGGAGGACGGTTGTGTTTATTGACTGACTACCAGATGACTGGGTAGTCAACTACAGCTACAACTACGTTACCACAGTGATTTCTATACACCTGCTCGTACACATACAGTCCTTGCCGTAGGAAACAGCGTCAATCATAAAATCACCTCACAACCAGCATTGAAAAATGTTGAAGTGGAATTTTGACGTGGAACGTGTAGATGTGATATTTTTTCGCACAATATCTCAAGAATGGAGAATACTCCCGCATAGGCCTTGATGCATGCTGTGATCCGTCCCGTGAAGGTTATTTGTAGTCTCCAGAGTGGGTATGACCTTCATGATGAGTACCTGCTTGTACGTGTCCTTGTTGACAGACTCATTGAACCAGATAGGGGAAAATGCAGTTCCTTCACTTCCGACGTACCCCAGAACCATTGCCTCGGCTGGGTATTTTGTGGCTGAGATGAACCTGCCATCAGGCCTGGCATCCTTCATAGAAGTGACCAAGTACCCGTTGTTGCAGCAATTGTGATGCTTGTCCCCACAAAAGTCCTTCTCACCACTGAAGACCAGCACCCTGCTGTTCAAGTCATATTAAAGAAGGTCTTGCACCTATTGACATGCTTCTCATGCTGCAATGGATTCAACATCTACACCTTGCATTTTGAGAGGCCTATCAGCCCTAGGTCCTTATTCACTAGCTCACGCCTGCTGGTCCTCGCACTGCAAGGTAGCTCGCGAGCTGGTGAATAGGTACAGAGGCCAAGCACCTCATTCACTTTGAATGGAGTCCTGGTTTCTCTGGGCCTCCCCAACCTTGGGGCGTCCATGAAGGAGACTCCCCGCTCTTTGAAGTGCTTCTTGACATTGCACACCCGACCATCAGAGTTTGCATTGTCGAGTTGAAAAGTTATTCTGCAAGAAAAGCAGAGCAGCACCACACGAGGTTTCGAGTATTCATTCTAGATATTTTATGAGATTTCTGTGGACTTGCCTCAGTAGCGTCACATGACTAATGTGGCACCCCTGTCAGCTTATGTGGTGGCCGTCAGAATGAAGCCGCTCTCTGTGGTGGGATGGGGCAGGGAAAGAGGAAGGTTTAGGGTATGTTAGCTAAGTTAGATTTCTCGCGACAGCTGACAGGAATACCACATTGCTACGGCGCTTCTTCGGAAGAAATGGCCTTCACTGCATGGACATCTACCGTATAAACTACAAATGAACATAATATCACGTGAAGAAGGCATGCCAAGCAGCTGCCATGGCTGAGTTTTGCTTGCTTCTCAGTATGTTTGTTCACTTTTCATTCTCCATTTTGACGAGCGCACTGGATTCTGACATAGAGCGATCGGAAAGACTATTTCAGTTACGACTTTAAATTAAACTTTTTGAGCCTCCTTATTTGTCCGGACGGGACCAAGGAGTAGGATGCAACTCTTTACCTGCCTCAGCTTTGCTTCAGCAAATAAAGTGTTGCATCCTACTCTGAGGTCCAGCCCAGACAAATAAGGAGGCTTAAAAAGGTTGCTTACAGGAGAGACTGATTACATTTTCTGTTAAGATGTCGCTTTTTGTGGGAGAGTGGCAATGCTGATTGGCTCAGCAAGCTTGATTTAAAAGTGTTCAAAACAAACAGGAAACTCAGTTCACTTCAGAGGTCATATGAATGGAAGAGCCACATGGCACTTTTGAAGAGGTTCTCTCTGATGCAGCTCCCAAAAAGTCAGCCCCAGAGCACAGCAAAGCATGGGAAGCTTTCAAGGACTTCGCTAAATTCTCTGGACAGCCTTCCGAGGAGGACTATGGCCTCTATTTTGAACATTTGAGAACAGAAAAAAAAATGGAAGGCAGTGCTTGCCTTCCATCTGGTCAACATATTCCAAGCTCAATGATTCACACAAATGATACTTTGGATTGAGACTACAACAATGGCCACGTTTGACTCAGATCTTGAAGAGAGAAAGGTGGCAAGGGCATTTTCTCATGAAGAAATTCTACAGCTCTTGGCCAAAAGCCATGACTGTCACCCATCTTTCTGGCTTTTGAGGAAGGCATATGTGGCAATTGACTTCTGTGGTGGGTCAAGACCAGCAGAAATGAAGTCCCTGCAGATCCAGGATTGTTATGAATGCCCGAATGGTGACTTCAAGATAACTTACCTTCCAGAAAAAGAGAAGTCTGTAGTCTCAAAGACACTTGCGGTTCAAAAGAATGAAACATTGCCAACACATTGCTATGCCAGTTATGTCAAGGCTTATTTGTCTGAGATCAAGAAAATATTTGAGACAGGTCCCCTCTTTTGAACATGTATGAAAGGTGCAACAGCAAAGTTCAGTGCTGCTCCTATGGGAAAGCATTTCCTCGCTGCAATTGACATAGATGTTGCGAGAGACCTTGGCCTACCAGACCCAGAATCATACACTGGACACACCTTCCATCGATCCAGTGCCACCCATGCAGCAGACCAAGGTACCAGTTATTTTTCAGACTCTGGTCCTGCATTCATAACTATTTTTTCGTCAAATTGCTCATTTTGCATTCATTTCATTTGTTCTAGGAGGTCTAGAAAAGAACTACTTTACAACACAGCTTATGTACTGAGAGCATGTGGTAAAGACTTTTACGACACACTCCCAGTACATCAGCAGTGTGGAAAAGTAGAGGGGGGAAAGTCCAAATGCGGCCACCAATATGTGGGAAATGCAGTGCGACCAGATACAAAGTGACCAGAGAAACCAGGTACGAAGTGATCAGAGCTGGAGCAACCAGATATGAAATGATCTGACCTGGAGCGACCAGATCCGAAGCAACCAGAGCAAGATGCATTTGGCGAGTGGCATAAATGAACAATGTGACGCAAAAAACGGTACATGCATTTGGTAAGTAGCATTTTACAAACCCTCGGTCTTTGCATCCCTCATTGCTGCCCTTGTTCCTCGGGCAGCAAGCCTTTGGGCTGCAAATACCACGGGTTTGTAAAATACTACTTTGCCAAATGAATTAGTCATTTTCGGAAGTCTTGCCTTCCTCTGATCAGCGGACAAAAAAGTAAAATGCGGACAAAAAAGTTCAGGAAATGCAGACAAAAAAGTCTTTTTTGTCCGCATTTTCCGGGAAAAAAAGCGATATCTTAACAGAAAATACAGTCTGAAGTTATGGGACAATACACCAAAATCACCTTCCTTACAAATAAAAGCAATGGCTCTTTTCAGCTGACTTGATCGCACCCTCAGAATTCGAACCCCCTGTTGGGACCACCTCCTTTCGCTCTTGGCTTGCTTAAGCTTTTGTAGGAGCACCAGTGAATTGACATTTCAGAACTAGTGATCGCAAAGTACAGTTTCAAAGTTGTGCTTGTAGGATAATACAAGGCGGAAGACACATCAAATGATGAGAATCAACACGAGCAAAATTGAGCATGTACACAGCAATGTAATTTGTAATTTGATGCCAGATATTTTTCCTCTTAACAGTAAGTCCGTTATATAGCACGAGGGAGTGGCACAGCACAGCTTTGTGCTGAGTGATGTACACAACGGGGCAGTGTGTCATATCTTTGCCTTAAAACTGAGAGATATACTATATGTCCCGATTTCGGCAAAGCCGTTCACAAAGCGAAAGGGCATTTTCTTAGGCCATGTGTAAAGTTTTGGAGAACATCATGGTGTTTCATATTTGGGGTCAGACACGACAGTAAAGGAGAAAACTGGCGTCAAATTATTGCACTGCATCTGTACTACAAGTCCTTGAACTGCAGTATTCTAAAACCCTGACGATATGTACGGTATGTCCATATTGTCCCAAGCACCAGTTTGAATATTCTCGTATACTCGTAGGAGTGCTCACAATGGCGGATCCTCCTCGTTGTTCTCCAGCACCACATTTACAGTTCCTGAACCTGTGGCAGCCGTTTCTTACGTGATGATCTTCGTCCCCTACTGGACCAACCCGCTCATCTACGTCCTCTCGAACTCGAGCTACCGACAAGCTTACACGGTCCTCCTGTGCAGGTGGAGAAGGAGGCGGAGAAAAAGGTGTCATTTCCACCGCGACGACCGGGCCAAACCGACCGGGGCTCCAGCGCAGGGTGGGATACGCTCTCCATCGGAGGACCACGGCCGCTGTCATTGCTATTACAAGAACTATCGCTTGTCTCTACGAAGAACAAGAGCGGACGCCACGACGATGACAATTCCCGACCCGGTGGTGATGAGGGGCATCGAGTTATCCAACTACGTCACGTGCAGGTTGCCGCAATCATCAGTGACATGAGCCACAATCAGACATGAGCACAGCCTCCCCCCCCCGTCCAGTTTTTTCGGAGGGGGGAGGGGGTACAGCCTTCCCTGTCCACTGCACAGAGATGTTTATTAGACAGAAGTATCATATTTTTTAAAATGAGGAAGTTCTCTGGGGTCCACCTTTAAACATCACTAATATTTAGAAAGTTTCATAATAGGATGAAATACATAATTAATATCATATTTATTGGGTTGGGTATAATTATTGGTGGCAAACCTGAAGCCGAAATGTAAACAAAGCTCTACGAATCATGCGGTGGGGAAGTCTGTTAAATTTAGGAATATCATAGTACTCCTAAGTTATTATCATCGTGGATCACTCTCATCTCATGGCTCCCTGGAGGTTGCGAGCTACCAGGTCAAAGACATCAGCAGCATCTGCACACCTGGAAGAACTGAAAGTTGCACATAAGTCCAAAGAGCCCAAGTCCCACGCGGTAGTGGCCAAACCTCCTCTGCGTCCATTTTGGGCAAAGAGGAGCGTGCATTTGTTGACGAGGATCTATTTTCTAGGTTCAGCAATGAACTGGAGAGGCAGATCCTTGCCGACTGGTCAAATGAGACTGCCAAACTCTATAGAAGTGGGTGGCTGGCCGTGGCCTCCTTGGCTGCAAAAATCAGGTGACAGCAGACTATCTGAGTCAGACTGTCACCTCAATTGTGCAGGGTAGTCAGTCCTTTTGTGTGTGGCCCAAGGGGGAGCATGGGAAAGCTTGAGAGGATGACATTCTACACACCAAATTTAAAACACCTGCCAGCAGGTCACCCTGTATTGTATCATCTGGTCCGACAGAACGATCTGCCAGGCAGGTACGTGTTGTACTCATTCCAGGAGGTCTAGTCTAAGAACAAGGCTAGTCCAGAAGGATGGTAAGCTTGACCTCCTACAGGAGATATCTGTTTCCTTTCCAGGGAAGAGATCCCTTGATCGTGAGACTGAGGAGACACAACCCAAGGCTACCAGAGCAAAGCAGAGGAAGGCTTTGGGTCGCAGCAAAGAGGCAGTTCAACCCCGTCCTGAGCATGCAGGTGGAGAGGCCCCAATGAAGAATCCTCCTCCTTCGGTAACTTCCAGTAAGATGATTACAGGGGAAAAAGCAGCAGAGGCCTTAAAAGAGGGTACCGCAGCTGTGGGGGGGAGGCCTCAAAAGAGGGTACCCCCAACACCAAACCTGGGCAGCCAGCAACCCCTATCCCAGCACAAGCTGTTGTGGCAAAGTCAGAGAGCATGAGCAACTTGCCCCACATCTTGACTGGTAAGTAATACTGGCAATTTCAGCTCCTCAAGAAGCAGGAGGCCAACCAGCAGTGTAAACAACTGGTGGGGACCTGTACAGGCTTGGAGAAAACAGCCAAAAGGGGTCCTAGGCAGCGTCGTGGCAGTCGCTCCAAGGGCCAGAGGAGTGGTGCTGGTCAAGGTAGCAGCACTGAAGCCAACATCCAGAAGTATTTATCATGATGGCAATGTCTGATCAAATAAATGCAGTAGATGGGGAGGGGTTTTCCTGACAACAGGCCTTCCCTCACAACCACTTTAAAAAATTCAAGTCTAAAACTTTCTCTTTTCACTCACTTAATAGCCAACACTGCCAGGCAGCTGCGGCCAATCTGCGTGACCTCATTGGTGGCAAGGACAGCTTCTTCCTTTTCCTACAGGAACCATACCTGCAAGGGGGCAAGGTAGCTGAAATGCAGGGTCTTACCCCATATTATGCCAAAGGCACAAACCCTTGGGCAGCTATTGTTAGCTCTCCAAATACCCATGTGTGGTTCTGCCCCAAAATTCTCTGGTAGGGACATCTGCGCAGTGGCCTGGCTAACAGGTGCTGAAACTGGCAAAGATTGTAGCAATAAAAAAGGTGGACCTCAGAGAATTTCCTCATTTTTAAAAATATGACATTTTTTTGTAATAGACATCTCCGTGCAGTGGACAGGGAGGGCTGTTCACCCCCACCCCCAATAAAAAATGGAACATGGGGGTATTGTGCTCATGTCTGGCCCACAATGTACGTACATTTAGTGCAAATCTTGTGAGTTCTCACAAACGATTGTTATGACGATATGTGCACATATGCACACCATGTGAGTCAAAAAATATTACAGGAATGACACCAAGGAAGTGAGGAAGGCTGGAAGGAATCAACGAGAGGGACGCGGTCATAGACATTGGGAGGGGCTAAGAGGAGTGAAAATGATTGTATCTGAAAAAAATTGAAAGGGGTGATCAATCTTCAATCTAGACCACTCGTAACAGAGAGTGCATTTGCATGTTTATTTATTTAGTGTATTACGGCAAAATGACGAGGCAAAGAAGGCTCAGAATACTGGTACAGACATAGACTATGTGGCGCAGGCCATGAAGGCCCAAAAAGGCTACGATCTGAATTATCAGCACTGCTGCCGCCGAAGTAATTGGCAGTGTTTCTTCCGCAGCTGAAAATATTGGTAAAGAAGCTGGTTACACAAAACAAAAGAGAATTCGCGAGCGTGTGTGAGTCTGACGTCATCTGACTTCAGTCAGCCAGAATGCAAACATTATAAGTTTTTCATTAGAATAGAAATGTCGCTAGAACACAAACAATGGCTGTTTTTTTTATGACGACTTATGTTTGTCTGCAGGCCCGACAGTGCTGGTATTTCAGCTAATAACTTTATGTTGCCTCTCCAAACACAACATTTGCCGGATTTGACTAAGGTGTTTTTTGATCGATCCTCTGCGTTACATAGGACTTTACAGAAATATTTGAAGGCAACACTTATGCTGAGATACACGACTATTTTGTAATGCAGTGGACCCCGGATACAATGACACCGTTGGGCCGAAGTGAAATTGTCACTATGAGCAGGTTGTCACTATACCTGGGTGGAAATTCTATGAGCAACGATGCTGATTTTCAGCTGTACATGAGAGAGAGTAATGAACATTCAACATGTGCTTGTCGGACTTTGTGGTCATGATTCGGACTTTGTCAGACTTTGCTGGCACAATTCAAGAATTGAGTCACAATGGAGATGAAGAGGAACAGCCCTGTCCAACCAACAAAGAGTTTTTGGCTGCAGCCAAAGTTTGAGAAATAGCCTTTGCTAAGGAGGGAAACTACCATTCTGTGCATCAAATCAAAACTGAGGTGCAAAAGTTTGTTCTCAAGAGTATGAAGCAAGTTATGATAAGGAGTTACTTTGTTGCTGAGGGAAATTGGATACATAATAAAAATGTCATATTAAGGGGGCAAGTTGTCAGTATATCTGAGTAGATTTATGCACATAAAAAATTGGTTCTGCAGTAATTTGTCACTATTGGCGGGATGTCACTATATCCTGATGTCACAATACCCGGGATCCACTGTACAGTATAACCAACTTATAGTGCCCCTCATGGGAAAAAAAACTGAACTTCAAGCAGGCCACTGGATGAATGGTTCGGCATCAAGAAAAAACTAAAGACCTCTTTCCCCAAATCTGATCCTGACCATCGTGTTGGCATTTGAAAGCCCCTTGAATGCAGCCCTATATGTTTGACACTCTCGCCTGCATCTTATCTCTTAACTTCTGACTGATGACACAAAAATTTGCTGCGTTTTTCGTGTAGTAAAATGACTCATTGTGTATGACATTTTTGCATGACAATTTTGACTTTTCCTAACTTACTGCACTTTTAAGTCATTTAACAGCCTGTGGCGGAGTAAATTGTAGAGATTTTGTTGCAGTTATAATCACTGTCTGTTTCAAAAGGTGCTCGAAGTGGCCGCCACCGTCTTCTTCATGTGCTCATTTGTGATAGTGCGCGTTGAATGCTTTTGCAAGATCTGTTTATCGCATATATTCGTACAGTTTTAACAATCTGAATTTCACACATTTGTATGCTCTGATACCAGAAAATGACTGAATATACACGCATCTTCATTGCAGCACAGAATCATCATAACATTAAGACCATGACTAGAAGTTGTGCTTTGGAAAGCAAAGTGCATAAATTGGGATCGTGCTCAACTGAGTTTTGCTGAAATCGAATATTCAGCAGTGAGCCGAAGCTGAATATTCTGCTTCGGTAGAAATATTCAGCACCATTTGCCGAATATAAGTTAACCATGGGGATTTTTTTCATGATATTTCACATGAGACTTCATCCCGGCCGTGGTCTACTTGTGTTTTTCCGCCGCCCCCTCGAAATCTTCTCCCCACAGTTCTTGCACATAGCATATTTTCTTTCTCTTGCCAGCGCCATGAAGTGGTCAGAAAATGCAACTGCTTTTGGTCAATGGCTCATTTCGGTTCTGCAGTAGCAGAAAAAGTAAGAAACCAGGTGTTTGTAGCAACCAAGAGAGCAGTACTTGTTACACTGTTTTTAACATTCAGCCAAAGCTAACATTCGGTCGACCACTAGATGTTGCTGTCATGTAGCAGTTTCAGGGTTTTGTGATGAAGGAGCAACAGGCACTACTAAATGCTCATTCAGCTTCATCAGAGGAGAGCTGGATGAATTGCGGGGCAGAGAGAATCATATCGATGCTGGAAGTTCAAGTGGCGGATACCTTAAATGCGTCTTTTTCAAAGTCCTCTTTGAGGCAGAGTTGTCAGATGACCCCCATTTGGGGTTTGTCACGGAATGGATGGCTCTTTCCATTTCCTCGTTTACCTTTTTACTGATAAAAATGGTAAATGCGTTATATTTTGACCAAAGCTGACTAACCCGCACTAATATTAAATCCCAACATGGAGGGGTGGGTGAGTGTCAAAGACCGTTCTCTCGTCAAGCTCACTCAGAATATTTTACTTCGGTCTCAAGAGCCTCCACCTTGTGCAGGGAATGCGGTGAACTTTTTGAGTGTTGTAGTCTGTTCAGGTGCACTTTCAAAGAAATTTTATTTCTAGCAACGTAGAGAGAGGCCGTGAATCTACCAGTCAGCGAAAAATAAAGTCTTGGAACCGTAGTCTTCAATTCAGCGATGGTTTGACCACGCTATTCAGAGCTCGTCGTATATAACACAGGGGAAGCGAAAGCATCTATTCCTGTATGGGGCTTCTGGATGCTCTTCAACTTTATCCGGAATAACATCCTCAGCAAGAAGCCCATAAGTTCAACCAAGCCTCCAGGAAGAGCTGAAAATTTGGGCGGGCTCAATGGCCGCTCATCCTTATAGACAGATGGTAGGGTTGGGTGGCCAGGTAAAAGAGAGCAAACCTGCAGTTTTGACGTTGATTGTGAGTAAATAAGAAGCCATCGCATGGGGCTGCCAAAAGTGGATGAGACCTTGACAGAATAGAAAAAGGGGCTGCTAGATGAATTTCCGAGACAAAAGAGGAGTTTCACAACACCTATACAGCACATCACTGTGTGTCTATTTTACTGTGGAATTTATGGCAAGAGATAACTTGATTGAGAGGGATTGAGAGCAATTGCAACTTATTCTGAATGCAGACAGCAAAATTGCACATCTCTTTAGACCACCTTGCTGGGGAGGATACGGTTTTGACTTTGCTGAGGCTAGTGGAAGCTCTTGGTGTGGCTGGTTCACCTGACGTGCAAGAATGTCAACCCCAACCTCTGGCTGAATAGGCCTGGCTGACTGCCCAACCTATAGTGACCATGGGACAGTGCAGCGGCGCTGCGATGTGGCGCAGGTATGTGATGGCTTTGGCGAACACAGTCTCGTTCTAGAGCTACTCGTGAAGATGCTGCAACGATGCTGGTTGTGGCATCAGCAAGGATGCAGGCTCAGCGGCCTCAATGCTGATTATTGTTGACTTGTGCACGCACTTGACTGGCTGCGCGCACAATAGGAATCACAGTTTTACTTTTACAGTCTGGGATGGACATGGGGATATTTTTGGCTAATGATGAACCTTTGGCTGGAGTCACACAGCAGAAGAAAAAGTGTCATAGCGACGGATGAGACTTCAGAGGTTTTTGTCGCTAGGTCCCATGCCCTCTCCTCCACGTGCCACCAGCGGCTCGTCGTGTAAACCGTGCTTCTGTGGCACCCACGATGGCCTTGATAGATTCAACAGTTTCGCTGAATCCCAACAGCTATTGCGTGATCGCGTCAATGGCCTCGTAGCTCAGCTGTGCTTGTGTTTACAAACTCTGACTTATTAGAAAACTTTCCCCCCGACTTCCTCCAACACTTCTTTCACAGGCAACTTTTTGTTGAAGCCTACGTTGACAGAGAGTAGTGAAAACACTGTCTTATGACACACTGTCTCATCCACTGCCCAGTATGTGTTGCCGTTGTCGAATGGCGGACAAAAAAGTCCGGTTTTCACCCATGTATGTGACAGTATGCATACAAGGTGATCCGAAAAGAGTCAGATGAGAGTATTAAACATGAATCTGTCAACGCAAAACAATTTGTTTGATATTCAGCTTTTATTTAAGATTTTGCTTACTGAGCTGCCTCTTAAATTGTAGAACGAACCCCTAGTAACACTCGTCGCACTCTTTTTGGGTCACCTGGTAGATGTACAGTTGCTGTCAGATGTTCTTGTAAGTTGCGTGAGTAAAAAGCAAACTTTTAGGATTCCAACTAATTACTTGTTCATAACGACACTTGCAACATTTGTAAATATGTACCAAATTCAGTGCTACCATATGACAGCAGCAAAAACATAATTCATGTATTGCTTTTTTTTCTCGAGCCGTACAAAAACAGCCAGTAGCATTTGTTCGCAACATTAAAGCAGATATCGCATTATTGAACACTTTTGAAATTCTATTTTTTTATCCTGTTAAACTGCCTACCCAAGGTTGTTGTTTTAACCAGAACCTTGGACTTTCTGGCTCGGGCTAATCCATATCCCAAAATCCTATTCCATATAGCTTTATGCGATCTCAGTATAGAGCCTTAGAGGGTTCGATCAGAGGCAAAACGTTTTATGAATGAAATTAACTAAATCATTCAGATCCTAACATGAAGCAAAAAAAATCGGTCCAATGTCATGAGCATGCTGCATATGTACCTCGAATTATGTGCTGGACTGCAAAGCACATTGTAAATAGTAGGCTAGGTCGAAAAGGGGTCAACTTTGGAAATTCACTGATGGTGGCTGGGGTTTGTTACATGAGCTCAAAAGATGAAGATGACATCACATACTTTTGAAAAAAAAATTGTCTCTACCTATGCCCAACTTGATTTGAAATTTATGTAGTAAGCCACTGTAGTAAATTTACTGCGAAAGTAAATTTCAGCTTTGGTGGCTGTCAGAAGCAGCCAAACTGGATGAAAATCACTGACCAAAATGTTGAGTTGCTCCAGTTTGTCAGAAAAATATTTTACAGCAAGTCCTGATGAAATTTTTTTTAACTTATTTTATAGTATTATGCAACTTTAAATGCATTTGGGAACAGCAAAAAATCCTTTTTTTCACTTTTATTTGACTACAAAGTCTTCATATGGTATGTGGTTAAAAATTTTGGGCAACCATGGGGAATTCCAATTTTCGAACTGGCCTAGTAAATAGGTATGAAGACCATTACAATTGATACAATTTCAAGTGATACAATTTCAAGTAATACAATTTCAAGTAATACAATTTCAAGTGATACAATTTCAAGTGATACAATTTCAAGTGACACAATTTCAAGTGATACAATTTCAAGTGATAACAAAGCCACAGCATTGGCATTCCTTTTCAAATGCTTTTCAGGTACCGCCATCCCCATGCCTGCTAACATCTTCTCTATAGTGCAGGAGGCCTACAATGAACTTAAACAGAAAAACATGAAATTGGTGCTGAAGCTTGGTCAAGGTCTTACTACGTTTCAAGATGTACAACAATCAACACCATTACATTTTCATTGATGCATCAAAGCTTTAGCTGTCAGACTCAGTAAGAGGATGGCGAATGTGGTGCACCTGACTGCATTTCCAAGGTGAGTGCTCTTGGAGAATGAATCAACAGATTATCTGCTGCACCGCTTTATCAAGGCCAAGCATAACTCTGATGCTGATGCAGCCTTGATCTCCACTGACCGGCTCTGTTGCACCAGTGGATCCTAAAGAAATTCATGGGCAGCCTTAACACCAATTCCACCACTCTATAGCCTGAGATTATCTATTTATCCATCAGTTCTCTCACAAGGCATTGCCAGGGTCAGCAGGGGTCTCTTCAACCTGCTGAAGCCTATGCTCGAAGCAGAGGGGAATGTATCAGAGGTGCATAAATTACACATAAGCAAACGGCACATACGCAAATCATAGAGTTTTTACACTTAACTGTTAGATGCCTCACTAGCGTACAGGCAGCAGCTACTTTGACACAGGAACCCTGGGTTCTTCTCATCCAGGATTGGCATAGGACGCTGTGATACCTTGGCAAAGACAGCGACTACATAGACATCGCACAGGCTCCAGCTGTGCCAAATACCATGACGCTGCCACTGTCAGTGAGGCCCTCAGACAAGAGGAGGGCCATGGGCTGGAGGGTTGAGACTCGTAACAAAGACTTCTCGACATTTCACAAACAATAGGGTGGAAAAGACACAAGCAATGCACAACAAAGATGTTTGACTAGTATTCCAGTATTTTTAGTGGGCCCTGTTCGAACAATACGCGATTAGTCATGAGTAAAGCCGATCTGTCCTAGTCAAATGCACACCACCATTTTCCAAAATGCAAGTTTTCTGCCTTGTCGAACGTCTCTCAGATCTCTGTTCTTGTGTTTAGTCTTGCAGTCGATTCTCACTTCAAAGGGTCTCACTCTGAAGACGCGTGTGGTACTTCCCCTTTTTTTCCAAAATGGCTGAACCGCTTGAGGACACCATGCTTCAGACATTGCCAAAGAAGAGTGCAAAGAAGAGGATTCACTTTCAAATACTGCACCATTAACTTCACATTTCAGAATTTTACAAAATGAATAAAATTTTATATCCCTCGGGATATAATCTCTTTTTTTCCCTGGGGTTGGTGTCGTAATACACCGGTCAGGCCAGTTTTATACTCCCGTCTGCACTCACCAGCGGTTAAGAAAATCTTGCAAGCGTGAATGACACAATGACCAAAAAGATCAACAAAAGAACAGAACCAATGGGAGATTTGCAGAGACATAAGGAGACCCCGCTTAGCCTGAGACCGCGGTTCCTGTGGAGGTTTCGAGGCTTTTTTACAGAGTAGACCCAAAGAAAATAAAGGAGGGAGAAGGTGAACGTTGCCCTGGCTCGCTCTGAGGATTTTGAGGCAAAAAGTCAGCTGTCGTGGTGG
>JAAUXU010116501.1_pt1 | contig 21606 bp, 24 predicted proteins | sample 7278151 | NCBI WGS metagenome assembly JAAUXU01 (sample SAMN14350113, study PRJNA611818) | marine sediment metagenome | isolation source: surface marine sediment (1.8m) | place: French Polynesia: Moorea | collected 2018-08 | reverse complement strand
GTTGAAGAGTCTACAGGGTGGGCATATGCAACGTTATTTTTGCTTAGGCTTATTGTGGGCTTATTTTACGGTATTCAGAAAAAACACATTTTAGTAATACATGAAGGCAAGGGACTGACAAACGTGATAAGCGAAAAAATGACAAAAAATTATTTTAATAAATGTTGAAACTTGGCCCAGAGGCATTTCACAGCTCATCGAATCTCATCTTCTGGAATAGTAGTGACAACACTCAACACAGCCTCAACACTAGTGACACCCTCAACACTCTCCTTGACATCCTAGATCCCCTTGAACTCCTCATGTTTTTGCTCACAGATAATAATCCAAAGGGTTGGGGCCTGGAGAACAAGCTGGCCATGTGCACTGCATGTTGATGAGATGGGAAATGAGTCTGCCAGGGTAATTTTTGTGTCAGTCACTCCGTAACTTCAGTTTTGGTATGGTACGAGTTCCACCTCGTTGCAACCAGTACTGTTTTCCAGTCTCCATTTCAAGCTCTTGGATGGCTTGATGAATGGCAGTTTGCACCATCTCAAGATAGCATTCTCCATTGACTGAAACATTTTCTGCTGCCTCAGTTCGGAACCAAAAGACTGCCAAAATCCTCACAGCGATGGCTACAAAGTACATAGCCTTGACATCTCCCTGCAGCTTCCTTTGTGACACCTCATGTGGATTCAGGACAGAACAAGTGCAATTTTGATGATTTGGGGCCTGGAACAACATGAACCATTTCTTGTTGCCAAAAATTGTTTTCGGGGAAGTTGTCAGGTTGCTCAAGAAGCCATTTGCAGAAAATCCTTCTTCCTTCCTTGTGTCTCTCCTCCGAAACCTGGCCAATTGATGGCTCGTAAGGCTTCATCTTGATTTTGGTCTTCAGAATTTGCAGCACGGTAGATTGTCTGACATTCCATTCAGCTGCTGCCTTTCTCAAAGAATCATGGGGATTGTCCGTAAAATGCTGCAAGACAGTTTGAATGTCTTCTTCCCCAGTTGCCGTCAATCTTGAACCAAGATTCAGATTATAAGCAGATCCTTGAGCCTTCAAACAATGAATGACTTTCTTGAACTGATGGGAATGTCTGTTATGAACCCTGGCCAACTCAAACTGATGATGAAATGCCTGCATAAAAATGGCAGGAGACTGACCAAGATTGATTCAATTTGTGATGATCCAGGTCTCCTCTTCCAGTCAAAATTCTGTCTGAGCAACATTTTTCAGGTGCCATTTTCCCCAAAAAATAATTTCCTGCATAGCAGATATGTCGATGTGGCTTCTGAGGAGGTTTGCAAGCATTACTCATTGCAAGTGGACTGAATTTTGACGCACATTGTAGGGGCAACTTTTGACAACTTATGCATAAAAATGGCAACTTTAACACTTAAAACACAATTGTCAGTCACTTAGCTTCACAACTAGCCACTTCCCTGTATGTATACTTCCTAAAATAAGGCTCTAATTACTCAGCAAAAATAAGGTTGCACTTTCCCACCCTGCAGACATTCCCTTCATCCCCATGACTGCAAACTCTCCCGACTGTCCTCAGTTGAGACCAATCGAGGACTCTGGAGTGCACTGAGGGCTTCTGAGTATGACGGAAGATGGGAGGCCACCAGTTTCCACATGCTAAAGCAGTGGATCCAGAAGAAGTTGACCAATATGGATCTGACAGTCTGCCAAAGGCTGCTTTCAAAGACCAAGTCCACTATTCAAAATGCACTGATAATGGAGTCATGTCTGCTGCTCACCAACGCAGTTGTTAGAAAGAGACTAAATTTATGTGACCAATGTCTGCACTATACATTTCTAGGCACAGGCACAAAACACAGGATTTTGAAAAACTTCCCAAATTTTTATGGTCACCTGCAAAATAGTCCGGATTTTTCTCAGAGTATTTAAAGTTTTCCAGACTAATTCAGATGCAAGTGTCCCTAAATACCTCTCTCCATTCATGATGTTCATGTTAATGCTAAGTCATTGGATTTTGCCACTATAAATTTAATCAATTCAACATTTAGTTCATTCGACATTAAATTCAATCTGTCACTTGATCTCCTCTTTGACAGGGGTGCCCAGGTACTGTTCTAGATGAGCTTAAAGATTATTTTGCAAGCTCTCTCACAGGTTGGTGATCAAGAATTCAGATTTCCCTCTCGCAGGAACGTGTCCAGTGTTGGGGAATACCTTCAATATGAGGCTTTCCCATCTTTGTCCTTGGCAGCTTTACATTTAGTCTGGGCCTCTGACACCCAATTTGCTAAGAGTTCATGGCATGGTAGTGGCAAGTTTCTGGCTTTCTTGGTGTACTTTTTTGATTGGATGCACTGTGGTGATCCATAATGATTTCTGTGAGCTTCAATTTTTTATGGATAAATTCTTTGAACCACATGATGAAGCTGGCTGCTGGCTGAAGCAGATGGTTTGAGCAAGGGACAAGTAAGTTTGCTTCAATCTTCATCTTTGGAAAGGCCATGAAAGTTTTTTGGCAGCTCCAGATCATGTGAGGCTCCATGGTCCGTCCATTCTTAGGCAAACATTCTTGGCCTGGCCTGGCGAGACTATCTAGTTATTACGCCAAAAAAATGTAAATAGCTCTTTGTTGACAAACCCCAGTTTCAGTTGCAAAACACACACCACCTTTTCTTCAACTTTGCCCATGGGTTTTGCATCTTTTTGAACAAAAAATAGTATGTGGTAATTGATAGGTACCACTATTAGCAACTGATATGTTAAGACCAATTGTGAACCCTTCTCCCTCACTGGTCATTGCAGAACCACTAACAACTTAGGGGCCACAGTGTTCAAAGGTCTTCCCTGTCACACCACCAATCTTGCACCAACACAGGTCAACCTTCTCTACCATAATTGCAGTGCCACATTCAAATTCTTGGCATCTTTGACCAAGAAAAAAAGAAAGTTGTCACTCAAGGTGTTGTAATGTGTACCATGCTTGGTCCAAGAAATGAAAACTTTGGAAATTCGGAACTAACTGGGTGCATCTTAGTTTTACTACCTCATGCCAAAAGGTGAAATAAAGTCAAATGGTTTAAAAAATGGGAGGGAACCCATGCTCATTCATTCTGTCAATTGGTTACAGAAAATTACATGTTTGGCAAAAAAACCAGTTAGTCTCTAACAAAATTAAGTCTGATTTTCTCATGAGAACAACTTTTCTTATTTTCGTCAAATAAATCTTATTTTTAGCTTCATTTGAATGCAGCGCTTCAGTTTAGCATCTAGACAATAACTAAGCCAGTCCACATCAAATTTAAAATTGACCTAACATTCTTGCATTCTTTGAATATAAAATTTGAGGGCACAGGGGGGACATGGGAACTCATTTTTTATTCCAATTGACTAATTTGAAATGTCTTCAAATGGAGTTTTTCAACAAATCTAGGACACTGGGAGGGAATAAAAAGTGACCTAGCCTGCCTTATGGGTCTACGTGCAGACACGTAAGCACTTCTATGGCTAATGTCATTTCTATTTTGGCAATGATCACTCTACCACTTGCTGACCTTGCCCAATATTAACTCTCCACCAGTTCAGGTTGAAAAGTTGAAATTGCTCATAGGCGACAAATATATTTCAGGGGTGAGAACTGACACTTTTTGAAACTGCAAGGTAGCCCCCCCCCCTCCATGGCACTGGTTGAAAAAACGTGCGAAGGAATCTGGCAGGGGACTCCCCATAACATACCGGGCATTGCAATGAAATTTGGACACTGACTCAGAAACTTCAACAAGATCTACTTTGGCAACCTGGTGGAAATCATGGCTCATACACACAGGGCATATTGTCAGGGGGTATATGGTGTCATCTATGTAACCACTGTCGGCCGCGATGATGGCCTCAAGGTGCTTCCAGAAGGCCTTGCACACCTTCATGACGTAGTCCAAGTCCATGCTGTCTCAGTGCTCATTGACTGTGGCCTTGAGGGCATTGACAATTGAGTGGTGGACGGAGCAGGCCTTGGCTTTGACATGGGGCCAGAATGCGAAGTCCAACGGGTTGGCGTCCAGAGAGTAGGGCGGCAACATTGACTTTGGCCAAAAATCCATGATGTCAGACTGGGCAGTGAGGAAGTTCTGGGTGGCTTTAGAGGTGTGGGCAGGGGCCCCGTCTTGCTGGAGGACAACATTGGCCCTGGGGAGGTTGGTCTGGACCCACGGGACAAGTTTCTCCCTCAGGATGTTGATGTAGTCGGCCACAGTCAACCAGTATCCAGTCGGGAACCAGTGGAGCAGCATGATGAGGCCATTTGAGGCCACGAATCCCAGGCACATCACGCTGGAAGGATACTTGGTCATTGTGTGGGTGCAGATGGCCTCATTGACCTTGCTGAACGTGAGGTAGCAGTCATTCCTCCTGTTCCTCACAGGGTCGACCATCCAAGTCTTCTTGTCACTGAAAATGATGACCCTTCCAGTTCTGGCTGACTTCAAATTGTGAGGAGTCCCTGGCAATGTTGGAAATGCATCTCTTTGATTGCAGAGGTAAGCAGCAGCCTTTCCCACCTGACCAGGGACTTTCCACCCATGCTCCTGACCTTCCTTGACATTGCAGAGTCCGATATGCCCATGTCGGCTGCATGCTTCATCAATGACTTCAGCAGCACAGCCTCGACGTCCCTGTTGACCTTGTCGCAGTCCAGAATTTGTTGTTTCCCACTGCCTTGCTTCCTCTCGAGGTCATCCCGCCCTTTCACATTGTAAACTGTCGCCCTGGACATACCCAATTGCCTTGCAACCTCAGTGGGTGAGACTCTGTTGTCAAGGAGCCCACAGATCCTCATGCGGTTGTCACATTCCACGTCATCCAATTCAATGCATGTGGAGATTTGTGCTTTCTTTACTAAACATTTGTTGTTCCGTGTGTTCCTATCTCAAAGTTATTTAATTGTCAAGTCACGAAACCTATTATTTTGGTCATCAGGGTTGCCAAAATAAGTGTCTAAATTTAATTGCAATGCCCGGTACACACTGTGGGAAAGGTATCATCAGTGAATCAATTGGTAAGAGCAACCCTCATGTTTCTGTTCCGCCCATCACACTCCTCAATCTCACGCAGTATACCACATGCAACCTACTTCACGTCTGTTGTGTTGATGCTTTTACCAACAGTGCAGCCAAGATCAATCCTCCTTGAGCATTTGTTCGTCTGATCACTCTGCCCAAGGCTCCAGAGGTCTTTTGCAATGACCAGGAGCAATAGGATAAACTTGCACAAATGCCCTTTATTTCCCACTCTCCCCATTCCATCCTATCTGTTAGCAGGAGTCATTGACTCTGGGATTATTGGGTGCTTAATTTTCCATATCTTGTATATCCTTGACAGTTCTGCCACATCCTTCTTGAAGTGTTTGCTAGCGTCAGGGGATGAAGCCCTTGTCTCCACTCTCAGCAGCACTGCTCACCATGCACTTCACCACAGATGGTCTTCTGCACACTGATGAAACTACCTATCAAACACTTTTCTTCCTCACAGTGTCTTTATCTGTGTCCTGTCTCTAGTCACCTACTGAAGGTACACCTCACCTTATTCGGGGTGAATTGTTCACAGACACCACTTACTGCTCTACAGTAAATATGACAGGAAAGGACATTAGGAAGGGAGGGAAGCTTAAGCTACATGAGGGTCAGCCTGGATGGTCCTATCCTCTATCTAACAACAAAGGATGACAAAAGGAGGAGAATTTTACCCCGATACTCATCCACTCAAGCTTGGATGGGCTACTCCCTTCAGCTTGTTGTTGGCTCTTTTAAGGATCCCTGCTCCCCCAGGATCCCAACTCTCCTCTGGGGCCTTCTCTGCCCTAGGCCTGCCTCTGCCCTAGGCCCTGCCTCCACAGCTTCAGGATCATGGTAAAGGCCTGTCAGGCTCCTCTTCTGGCTCACTTTCCTATTCCGACCTTTTTTTCCTGCACTGACTGGTCGAGTTGGGGGAAAGCACTCCCTTTCAGTTGCAGATTGGCCAGGTACACTTTGTTGGTTGCAACTATGCTAATCCTTGTCAGGTAACTTGAGTATATCCCCTCCAAGTAGAAAACTGAAGTACTTGCATTACACTAAAACCTCTGTGTTGGTCTCAAGTCATTGAGTGGTCTTAGAAGATCTCTGGTCAGACCCTATAAGTCATCCTGAACCTGGTCTTTGTCTCTGCCTGAGGCAAAGACACCATGATTAAAGGTTTTTCTATGCTCATTCTAAGTTTCCTAGCAAATAACTGTCCTTTTAGGTACAGTGAACATCTTTGCTACATCTTGCACTGTATCACGAATGTTTCTAGCCGAGATGGACCATTTGATGTTTTTGACAGTACTGGAGAAGTACTCAGAAGGCAAATGCATGGCGCAAAAACTATTGTGTCGAACTTGATTGTTTGTTGCCCAAATTACATGATTTTTGTGTGTGAGCCCGTTAATCTCTCACCATAAGGTACATAACACTTCATGTCAGTTCATTGTACGCTTTCTGAAATTAAGCAAGATATTTGAAGGTTCCTCGAGACCACGCACCCGGTACATTTTAGAGATGTGAGCATGATTTTGCCAGAGGCGTCTTCATTTCCCTCCACGCATATCTTTGTGCAGTATAGACACAACCACCGTGGATATGAACGGTCAAAATTCAAGCCTTTTCAGAGGGTAAGAACATTCTCTTCTAGTTGCTTCTGGATGTTTTTTGCTTACTGTGTTTTCACTGAAACTGTGAATGATATTTCCAATTGGATTTTGAACCCCTCTAAACCACTGGCCCTGCCTGTACTGAGAAACAGATGCAATGTTTACCTTCTTGAATTGTGACTTCCATCTTGGCCGCGTTGACCGAGTTGATCATCTCCTGGTAATTTTGCGCAGCTTGGTCAAACAGCTGCACCAGCAGTTGGCATGTCTTGCTGTACTCGCATCTGCCGATTACTGACAGCTGCTCCAGCTGCTGACTTACCATGCCGTGATCCTCCAAAGGATCTTCGAGTCCGTCTCTGTAATGCATCAAACATTCATTGACAACCCCTTGTTCTGCATGCCGACGATCAGTTCATACCTACTTATATCATCAGAACTCACCTCATGACAACGGCGACTGATTCCAATCTGGAGGTGATATATGCTTGAGTAACCTCTGGCGTATAGGTTTCCAGAAGGTGTGGCTCTGTCGCTTTGACATACGGTACCGACGCGACCATCCGCTGCCACAGGCTCAGCAGGTAGTGGATCGAGTTGGGCGCAAACTGCCACATTTGCAGACTCTCCACAGTGAATTTTGCCATAAGCTGGATGGAATCTTGGTAGTTCTCCACGGTAACCAGCTCTCCCAGCTGGTAATTCGACTTCAGGCGAGCGAGCAGTCTAAAAATACGAATTTTTCAGACACCGCACAAGTTGCTCAGAAGCATCGGCAACTGTAGCGGAGTACGAAATAATGAAGAAATTTGCATTCCCTTTCAATTGCAACCAGACTTTCTATCTGCTGAGTACGTTAACTATATATCATTTCATAGAGGCAAGAAGCGGAGAGGAGAAATAGAGAAGACAAAATAATAACGCACTGAGGACTTTGCCAAAAACTCCTCTGTTGTCACTCTAGCGTGAATAATCGTCTCTACACTTTTTATAGCTCGCGGAGGAGGCTGCACTTGGTTTTATGATGCATGAAAATATCGGTGATGAATATGTGCCACATCAGCCTTGCATATGAATAGATTACTTTCAACTCTGACGAGGAGAGAAATACAAGCTACGGGCTGAGGTTCTTATGAGTCATGGAAAGTTACACTACTTCGTTCCATCCCGTGATCTGCAAAGTAGCTCACTGTCCAGCACCAAGTCTATTTGGTGCTAGGGGAAACTGGGATTCAAACTTTAGAGCTATCTTCCTTAAGAAGGATTTATCGGCGTTAAAAGCCCACGAAAGGAAAAGTTATCAAGCATTCAGAAATCCTTCTTAAGCCTCTTACATTTTAATTGCACGCGCATGTTGCCCCAAAAGTTTCCTTTAACCTTCGTGATACACTTTCTCAAAGAAGGCCCAGCTAAAACAGACTAAGCTCCACCAGAGTAAGCACCACTTCAACAGAGATTTCTTTACCCTCACCTGCAAAACTCATGATAGTTGTTTGGATCTGTGAGACCTGCTGGATTCTGCAGGATCTCACGGACGCCGGCAACGAGCTGGTTAAGGAACTTTCCCCTCTCAGCGTTGTTGAAAAGCGACCTACGCACCGATGCCAGCTGCACCAGACAAGAAAGCGCCGGCGCAGATAGCGTGGACGTCGGCAGCGCCCCGTACAGGTCGAAGAAAAGCTGTAACGTGCTAAACTCCAAGAAGGCCGGCCGCCAGCTTGTCGGGATTTGCACGGTGCAGAGGTCGTCCGAAGATTCATCTGTCGAAGTTCCGATGAAGTCGAAGGTTAGGCAGTTGTGCGCCAGTCGCAGTAGCTGCTTCAACAACTCGTGCTAAAATAAAAAAGAGTTAGTATTGCATTTTTTCCTCATATTTAAAAAAAAGCGTTCTTCTCACTTGTGACTCATCGCTGAAGTTCAGGATCTTTCTATTTTCATACGCGGTCCGGAGCAGTTGGCAGGCAAGTTGGAAAATGGCGAAGAGCTGCGTGTCCCTGAAGGAAGACGCGATTTTGCGGTGCTTTGTAAGGGATCGGCTGGCGTCGGCTTCACTGATCTGATTCATCTCACACGTCAGCTGAGACAAAAGCTGGACTCCGATCATGCAGTGGTCCGCGTTGCCCTGAAAACGACGGGTAATATAGGTGGTTTCCTCGCAAGAAATAACAGAATTAGAATCAACTCACTTGTAAGAACTTCGTGACGTCGGCAATGACATTTCTGAACACGAAGGCATCGTCCTTGGTGTCGAACCATCCCAACTTAGTAATCCTGGCGAACAGAGTAACCAGGCCCTGCACCACGAACTGGGTCAGCTTGGGACGACCGTATAGGTAGGTGAGAATGTAGTTTCGTATGTCTATTCGCTGGCGGAGACTCAAGACCTAAAATCAATACGAACGCCATGAAGACGCCACAACGTTGCCGGTTTCACTGTCATCTTCGTTCTTTGTAAGACTTCTAAGGATCCCTTCGTAAGACGAGCCATGCAAGTGGACCGTGCGCTTGCCAAAAAACTCGTAGTGTGCTAGTTGGAATCGCTTACCTGCGCCGACCTGGACACCAATTTGGTAAGCGTAGTGGTAGCCAGCAGCTGCGAGTACGGCGTGTCCTCTCTCTCCAACAAAGCCTGGCACCGGTCCAGGGAGTCCGGACTATTCTGGAAGGTGACCAACGCCTTCTCGGCCTCAGAGCGTGCGTTGGCGTCCGACGACTCGTACAGCTGCTTGCACAGGACCTCCAGCTGCGACACCTGGGAACAAACTTCGTCAGCCTCCAGTCAACAGCGACGACGGCAGCGATGACGACGATGACGACGTCGACAACAGGACTGCTTTAGGCTCACTTACCTCCATGACTTCGGCTTCCAACGTTCCTATGTGCAAGCGAAAACTCCGACCTGAATGTCCAGTGACGTTGTCACCATCTTGGCGAGGACGGAGACTACAAAGGCCGAGAACAAAATCCTACCGAAAGAACCAAACTAAAGCGATGCAAAGCAGCAGCAGTAGCAGTAGCACAGTACAAGTCAGGCGGCTACTGCAAGCCACAGGACACAGCGCAGAGGGCTCGAGAAACCGGCAAAGGGACTTGGAGGGTCCGCCTGCTTTGGAACGTGTCCGGTCAAGACTTGCAAAGTCGGTCATCTGTGTTCCAGTCAACTGCCATAGTCACTCCTGGGGTTCAATTCCGGTGGAACCCGGGCTTCGGCTTACTCACCAGGCTTTCGGTAGCATCAATGAACGACGCACAATCTGCTCCCTGGCCGGCGGCAGCTGCAAAATGGGCTAAAATGGCGGAGGAGGACGAGGGCAGGGGAAACGGTTCAAACTAAGGCGGGAAAAACGAAGCAGGTGCATTTTATTACTGTGAGTCGAGTGTTTCTCCAAGCTGCTCAAAGGCAGCCACCTGTACTATACAGGACAAGGACATTTCGGCATTGCACTTAAGAGACATGGCTGTTTCTGAACTTGATCCGTCCTCCGTGGCTCTGGAGCGGCCTCCGGAACTGGATCGTTTTCCCCTTCCTCCTGGAGTCCTTCCGCCTGTTGGCCACGTCGTCGTTGCCGCTATGCCTTCTCTGCTGCCTGACGATCCTGCCCTGCTTGGCGTCCTCCCATCGTTGTAGCGCCGGCGGAAGCGGCGGGGGCGTAGGCAAATGTGCGCCAAATGCATGGTAACCGTTTATGCCAGCCTGGAGAGAGACAATGGAACACTGTGAAATGATGCAATCACAGAGGAAAAGTGGCTCTGCATCGTCGGTTTACCACCACTTTGGTTATGCATACAACTTACATACACAACCCACAAGTAAAATCTCATCTTCCTGTACGTAACCAAAGCTTTGGCAGTTCCTTTCTCTGGACGTGGCATTGCCACCCTCACTCCTCCGTCCCAAAAGGGAATGGTGTTCCCACTCCCACTCCTTGCTCAAAAACAGGGTGGCAATTAAATTTTAACTTGACATCATTTATACGCAGAGCCACAAGATTGAGCGAACAAGTACTAAGTACTTGAGGTGGCCATTCTCGCCAAGGTTGCACAGTTGTGAGAATACCTCGTTCACGTTTGACCCTTTGCCCTCAGACCTCATACTGTATCACTCCCTTCCTCAACTTCTTTCATGATGCGAACTCTTTCCAATTCTTATGTCTCTATCTTTAAACTTGGGCATTTTATGCAAAAGAAGTCATCAGTCCCAGAGAGATCATTGACTGCATCTTTAACATGGAGCACTAACTGCAATGCAAATACAAATTGCCTCGCTGTTCCAGCACGTCACTACTGGAGCTGAATGAACGAGTAATACAGCCTTATTTCCAAACGGGAACGGAGTTTCAGAAAAAAACTTTTCATCTCTAACCATCCAACAAAATGGATTGAAATAGGCCATAGTCAGGACTTCTGGAAGTATGAATGACATTATGATTGACTAAAACCTGCTTTTTACAGGTGTGTTAGACGCAGTGCATATTACAATTCAAACTCAATTTTGTAGAGAACTCAGTTTTTGACTGAATATACCTGGATTTCAAAGATACGTACCAAAAATACGTACAGTACCAGTCATCTAGTCGAGCATTTCTTGTCGCAAACCTAGCACTCTTAGTTTTGCAAATTTTAACCAGAAATTAGAGTAACACATTAGAGTGAATCGTCTTCCTGGGGGGAAAAAAGTTTGGCAAATTTCATTCACGATGTATGTGATACTAGTATGACTCTAGCTGGAACAACTCAGGAACGACTTTTAAGAACAAACCTTACTCATTCTTTTCCTGGTTCCTCAAAATCAGAACGCATTCATCAGCATCTTGGGTATAGGTTAGGTATGAGAGGGGGATAACCTGGCCGTGAGACACATGTCCTATAGCCTCAGTCAGGACTTTAGGTAGACAAAGATGTCCGGCGATACCACATGTCCCACAATCGACCTGTTGAGTCCTTGTCTTCATGGCCACTGTCATGTCCATTTCCTGCTATCTTAAACCTGGAGTGGAGTCCTAGGTGCTGGTAGTTTAGGTGACTCCAAACTCCACTCCTCAGGCTGAAGATGCAGAGGGTACATATGGTACCCTGACTGACATTGTTCAAGTCACAGTATTCCCTAACAGGTCACTTGGTTGCCTCTGATCAAGTGTGGGTGTTCCTTGTCATAATTCATGCCTGTGGTGCCAGGCTTGTCTTCTGCACGTGAAGAACTCTCCCCTATCATGCGTCGGCTGGCTTGATTTATCCTTAGGTGGTGCATTACTTTTCTATGAGAGGATGACTGGGTTATGGCTGGAAGAGCATCCCTAAAAATGCGCTGCCGACACTCCTCTCAGTCTGGGGTCTTCACAACCATCACAGGATGCTTGTTGGGTAGGGAAAAAAAGATTAAGTCCAAAAATTGACTAGCCCAATATACACGACAAAGAGATTTCCAATGGTCTGTGCAGACGCAGCAGCAAAAAGCGCGCACGGTCTAAGTGACTCAGTTTACTCCATAAAATCATGGCTTGGTTGGGCTCTACGAACAATATCACTGACTTGGTGTTACAACTGAAGCCGATGTAAGCGGAGTCCTGCGGAAGAGAACTGATCCATGAAAGTCTTGTCGTTAACAGTTATTTTTGCGTGAGTGAACCAGCCCTGGTATGGGGGATCGACGTATAAGACTTCAGCAACATTATATTTCACTCATAAATTACTGCACAAGTTCAGGCTTAGTTTAGGTTGAAGGTTGCTTAATTTTTAAGTGAAATTTAATGCTGTGCGAAAGTTTGTAGGGCTTCTCTAGGTCGATGTAATTCGCTGTGTTACTGCAGGGCTTTCCTGGATCTTTTCTCAAGATTATGGCATAATGTGTTATCTCCTAGCAATCATAACCAACGAAGTTCTTATTGGCGTGAATGCATCAACATTTTGTTGGCCACTCCCAAAGGCTCAAAAATTTTAGACTATTAACAGGACATCAATCTTCTAACAGTGGTGCTCAACCCTCGTAGTCCGTGAACCACAAAGCCTCATGGATACAGTTGTCCCTTCCATAGAGAGATGCATTATCTTTTAACAACGATTATCTTCTAACGATGCATTATCGAGACACACCAAGACATAAAATATGAGTTGGGATGTTTTTCTAACAGATACAAAGTCGGCCAGAGAAAGCTTTGTTCGCATTTCTTGACGTCCAAAACCATGCAGCTACTGAGAGGCCCAAACCCCTCTCTGTGTTGCTTCCAAACACAGACTGGTTCCACAGTGAGCTGGCTTGACGTCGGCACCAACAGCAGAGATAAAGTACAAGGCATTTGAGCTTATCATGCAGCTGTCAAGACCAACTTCCAGTCCATTATTGAAGTCACTGAGGTTCAGAGGGCATATTTCGTCAAGACTGCACCAGATAAAGGCCAACTTAGTTGTCAAGCAGGCCTTATGACAATAGTTCAAGGACCAGCTAAAGAGAGGCATCATATGGATTGCTTCTTCTTTAGAGATCTACTGATCAAGCAACTGTAAAGCTGGTGCCATCCCATGCTACTCGGAGTTGCAAAAGAAGACTTGGCCACATGAGCCTCGCAATCATCACCCCCCCCTCTCCTTCATTCAAGGACATTAGATGGCAGCTGCTTTTGCATTGTGGGCGTCAGCATGGGGAACATCCTGCATTTCCAGAGTGACTCAACTTTGTTTTTTGCAGCACTGAGTAGTTTCTATTGGCTGTAAAAGTCATGCATTACACCTCATCAGAAAATGCGCCATGACGAAAGCCCAACCATCCTCTGTGAAGTACCTCCTTAAGAGCTAATTCAATTGGTTTCCCCTTCCGCATGAGTTAATGGCTACCCGAAATTTGAGGAACTAATTGAAGTGGGACATGACACGAGGAGGATGAAGAGGCTGGCTCTGACGAAGATCGTCCTGACGCTGCAGCAACTGTTACTGCAAACCAGAGAGAGAGAGAGAGAGAGAATTTCAGCACGCCTTCGGCGAAGGAGATTGCTATGAAGCTGCAAACCAGCTTTTTCGAATATTTTTTATATGGGTGTTACTTTCAGAAGCTTCAGAGTGACTCCGACTCGAGCTTAAATGGAGTGCTTACGACGATACAGCTTCTCGTCTGTGGCACAAGTACAGGTAGACTTGCACCTCTGTTCATGAATGAAAACAAACATGGATGCCTGCATCACCTCGAGCAGCCTCAATGACGCAATACTTACTTGAATTGAGGTAGGGAGTGAGTTCCATCTTTGCCTCATCAAGAAAGATCCGTGGGCCTACTCCATAGGATGCATCTTGCCCACTCAAACCTATGGCCCTTGTCTACTGCTATTAGCTTCTGGTACCATGGGTGATCCTTTGACCGTATCCTCATTCCGCCATTCTGTGAGAAGTGCCGGCCTCCTCACTAAGTTGTGCAACAGTGCACACCTGGTTGGATGCCACCTTCTGGCAGAAGCTGTGATGGGCACATAGGTGTGCCTGACACTGAGGTTGGGCCTCCCTCAGAACAAGAGCCAGGTCTCCTGTCTCTGCCCCTCTTTTGCTCCAGGTTCTACACTTGTTCCATGTCCGTGTTGCTAATGTGGCTCAGCTGAAAGGCACACTCAACAGCCTCACTGTGCCAAAGTCAAGAGTTGTGTCATTGACAATGTCTTTGAGCGGTGAGTAGCTATGACTTTGCTCGTGTTATTACACACACCTGAAGTTACATGTCAACAGGCAGGGAGTAATGTTGGCAGTGATGATGATTACGGAGAGCATAAAGCATGGTGTCGATCCATTGCGTTGATGATTTTCACTGTATTATTTGGTCACCAAAATCTCCCATAGGCCTTTTTACTTGGACCACCGGGTTTCGCACACTTGCACCAAGATGCACCAAGATTGTGAAGATGGGGGGAGGGCAGGAGACCAGGAGCTTCCTAGAAAATTTCAGCCAATTTCACCAAAAAAACCACTCCAAAAAGGTGAAACATCAGGCGCTCCAGCATGAAGTCTTCGGTGGGTGTGCACATTAAGCACTCTTATATCAATATGTGCAGTCACAGAGTAAAACTTATTTTTCAATGATGGAAGGCGTACGCTGAATTATTAATTGCAAGTGGAGATATCACAACAGAACCTACCAATTTGTCATCTGAAGCCCATTTTCACCCGTCGAAATTATTCACATCAAGAACTGAATAAAGCCAGAACCAATAAATGAGTCGCAATTCTCTTGCACCACCCTGCATCAGCCGTCGGGGTCGACGAATGAGACTTTATTCACGAAGGCCATTAGGTAACTCAAGGCTATTCGGTGCAGATGGAAAGCCAATTGCAGCTCCTTCAAACTACTTGGGAGCAGCTATCATCAGTGTGGCGCCGATTGCTTATCTATTGGGAAAGTCACTGACGCAGGCGATCGCGTGCTTGGTTATGAAGTCTTTCTCGAGTCAATTGAAGCTAGTTCTGAACGCTTCTCCTGCTGGACTACGAGGAGTAGAGCTGCCTCCATCAATGGTATTCTCCAAGTCCTGCTGTATTTGGAACCTTTCCCAGCTCCTTTTTGCAGAAGGTGTATGTATCTTTTGTACGAGAGGCATCTTTTGTATGCCCTCTTTAAGTGAGCGGTTAAAATGATATCACTGATAAGGACACAGTGGTAACCAGGGAATGAAAAAGCTGACCCTGAAGTCCGTTGACCGCAACTCTGACCGCAGGTGTCATATACTGCTGGACCATGTACCCTGGCTGCAAGATGATGCAATCATTGATGATATCAACAGAACAACGCCTGTGTAATCAGCAGGAATGATATGTGCTCATATTCTTAAAAGTGTGTAGCTTCGCATTCGAGTGCTACTTTGAGTTCTTTGTGCGTACATTGGCGAGTGTCGCGAAAACGAATCTCACAACGACGAAATCATATCTGATGACCAGCTTTCCAAGCAATATAGTCGGGTTGGTTGGTAACCAAGTCCATATTTCGGTCCAGTCTCACATTAACAAAGTTTCCAAGGCAAAGTTAGTCCACCCAACTCGACCTGACATACATAGTTCAAAATTCACCCCGAGTTGTCTTGCCATTACTTGTCAGCTCACCCCAAATCGAGTCTGCTGCATCTCCACACATGGTCCGCGAGCAAAGCGGCCTAAATTTAAATTTAATGCATAGGAGACCCTCTCGTGTGTAGAAAATTTCTATTAAAAACGCACGCGGACCATGCGTGGCACTGCTACTACCAAGCCTCTGAACGGGACAGGAGGCAGCAGCTGCAGTGAATAAGAAACGGTAGAAAAATCTGACAAATTTGACCCCAACAGGAAGAAAAAAGTGATCTCTCGACTGGCTGAAGACTTCAACTTGCACTGTATCAAGAGCCAAGCAGTCAAGATTTCCTGACAAGCTCACAACAGGTACTGAAAATCCCGACTTGGCCAAGTAAAATTTGATGTGGATCCCCTGATAAAAAAGTGACGAAAGCTTTGCCACTTCTATTGTTTCGTCGTGCATTGACTTTGCCTTTGTGGTGGGGACTCGAAAAGGTTTTGAATTTTGGTCGCATCTACTTCACCCATCTTCTTCATGGTCCTTTGCTCCAGTTGCCTCTCAGTTTTGGCTTCTCACCCGTCGGCATAAACGGCCATTTTAAGGTAGCTCCAAAAGTCCTCTACTGATACCAAAGTCTATCAAAGAGGAAAGTTGAAAGGGTTTGGTGGCCTCTGAATTGTAAAATTGGTAAAATTTTCCAACCCATCCCTTTGTCCCTGCTCATTTTTGTCGTCCATTGGGATACCCACAAGAGCTCTCAGGCCCATCCTGTTCCTCTGAGTGGACTTGCCATGGCTAGGGTAGAAATTGACCACAAAGTGGGCATGCAAAGATGCGCACTTTCAGCACAGAGCACTGAGAAACAATAGTTAAAAAGTCACTTTCAGCCTCCAAACAGAGATTTTCCCGTAAAAAAATAACAGTGGAATCCCCCCTTTTCCCGGAAGCTCTGTTTCCATGACGGTAGAGACGTTCGGCAGCAGCTGAGCTTGGCAGAAGCGTACGACACTTGCAAAAAAAGTGCTAGTGGAGCAGGATGCTGACGCAACTGGTGAATAGAATTGGAAGAGTTCTTCCCGGATTCCTCTAGGACAAAACTCATACTCAACAATGTTTCTCCGTCCAAAATAGAGACTTTTCATATCGCCTTGCAGTCTGTTCCAAATACGCTTTTAGATGAAAAAAAAGGCTTCATATATTTGACGCGAGCTCCACATTTTTGAACACTTATTCACGTTCGAGTACTGCATGCTTCAGTTAAGATGATAGTTGAATTTGCTCTTGCACGTCACCTTTTCCAATCCCCCACGGAGCTGGCCTACTCTTCCACGTCATTCTTGTGCCAGACTTCTCTATCTGTCTTACAGCTTAAAGCAGAATGTGCAAGCAGGCAAAAGTGCTCGGATCACTCCTGGCAAGTGATGCAATGTATCTGTGGTTTGTGGCCTTGAATTTATCGAAAATGGCAAACAGCCTTGTTCCTCCTTATTCTCTCCACCAGACTTGCGCACTCCACTGACAAAGGCTGACGGCTTCTCTGAGGGCAGACAGGCTGACTAGGGCTGGTGCATCATTCACAGGGTGCTCGAGAAGGTCGTGTATGCTCTCGGGAAGATACTTGAAAAGCTGGAAAATGGTCCTGGGGACAAAGAACCAAGGTGCAATCTCCTTAACTTTTCGCTCTGGGGCTTCTACTTGCTGCTCAGATGGATCTTGATGATGTTGCTCATGGAGTTACTATAGGAGGCTTTTTTTTAGTGATACGAGTCCGACTGAGACTAATTTTTTGCACACCGTGTGTTATCAATAATTGGAGTTCTTTTTGATAGGAAACTAGATATCATCCGTGATTTGCTTGTCAAAGGCCAAGTCACCGTACTTTGATATGGACCAAAATGCAGAATTTAGAGCTTGTACTGGGGCAGACATGCCGTTGGGTCCGCTGTAAGTCGGTGTCTTACTGATGATCTACTCGATCGTGAACCTGTCCATGCCAAGCACGTCTGTGCAGGCCGTAATAACCACGTATAGGACGAGGAACACAGTCTTATAACTCAACTGGTCCAGAATTAACAGTTCCACAGCCAGGGACATCTGGTGGTAGCAAAATCGAGCGTCGCTGCATATGACAGTGCCAGCAGGTTCTTGATACAGTTGGACAAGCTTATGTACTTAACACAAGATGTCCTAGAGAGCCTGCAGAACAAAAGGCACATTTTTATTTCCTAAACCTTTCACGTAATGGTGTGGATCTGGTGTCTCGTAGCAATGATCTTTGTGTCAGGGTGCACAGTCTTGGGCCTACCACTTTTCTTGATGTAGTCCTTGGATCCCCTGGCCTTCAAGGCCTTCCAGACCTCGTTGACAGTGATGTCATGCACTTGCCTTGGCAATGGCGTCCTTGCTTTCGCGTGTTAAGGTGTGCGTAATGGTCAGTTCCCCCTGTGTTCTTCAGGGTTATTCTGGCTCTCTATGTTCATGGAGGATTTTTTTTCTTTTTGAGAGACACCCTCAACTCACCGGCGAAAAACAGTTCCAATCTCAGCCTTTGTGTACTCTTCCATCGGATCCAAAAAGACCCACCGACTTATGACGGACCCGGTACATTTAGTGCTTTCCCCTCACTCGAAAGTACAAAGTCGACAAATGACATCCCACTGTCCTTGTATCGTACATTCTACTCTGCGTGGTCCATACGGGCAATGCGTGCAACCCTCACTCACCTCGTACTGGACGGCGTAGCTCCTTCCGTCCGGACCCACGTAGTCGAAGGAGCCGGAGGCCGTGTGTCCACCTTCGGGGTTCACAGCCGCTGTCTCTTCTCGACGAGAGCCATCGGATGTGGCGTATCTGTCACGTCAAAGAGGAAGTAAATGGGCGGAAAGGTGGGCATAGCAACAAGCACACTCATTTTTCTACAACAACGGCCATAAATCACCTCTTTTTGCTGGTCTTGAATATCTCGCCCTCACGATAGCGACTGAGTGCCCAACTTTTCGAAGAGATCACTTTTTCTGTGCGAGCTTTATAAATAGTAACAAAGGGAGCAGAAAAATAACATTTTTTATGCAGGGAGGAGGGGAGAGCGGATTTGGTTTCCTGTGTGCATAAATGCAACGCAGCCAAACTCTTTTGAGCGTGCAAGGTCGAGGGGAGGGCGGGGGTCGAGACCGGAAGCATCATTTGCTTCCCCATATGATGCCTACAGCTGAGAGAGGAGATAGAGGACAGAAAAACGCTCACGTACGAGCGACGACTTCTCCTAAAGCCTCCTAACATACGTGCTTTGTACACATGCACGGAGACAAGTTCATCATACGCATTTTTACAGAATAAAGTGCACATCTAGCTACCTCTACGACTTGTGCACACACCATGGCCCAAGCTGTGAGCTTTTCCCACACCAACAACAAAAAAATGTGTGCCACCTCTCGTCGTGCGTATGATGTGCAAGTGAATAGACTTACCTTTTACGACTATTGATATTCGATACTTTCTATTATGTAGCCGCGTCCGTACATAGACTTTCTCTGTGTGGGCCTGGTGAAGGCCTCGCGTATTAACTCCTCAAAGGAACCGGCAGCTTAGCGTGGCCAGGAGAGACAGACAACTACATACTGCTTCATGCACTTATGCCTGTGCAGAATTCACGTACTTGGAGGGTTCCTTATAGTCCTAACCTGAAGGAGTAGGATCCATCCTCGTTGATGACGTTCTCGTACTCTTGCACTGTTGTCATCGCCGCGGCTTTCTGACCCTGACCGGGGTCTTGCCGCGCGGAGGTCGGTTGTCGCTGCGTGAGTCTCTGTCCGCCGAATCCCGGTGGCGCCGGCTCGATGGGCCTCAGCAGATCGACCTCGTTGACGAAAGACTCGACGGCCAAGAGGTCCTCGGGGTCGTCGATCTCGCGGTCTACCTGGGCCATGGTCAGCGGGACCCAGACCAGCAGCAGCACCTGTCGATAGTGCATGAAATATGGTATACGAGTTTTCGCCATAGTCTTTGATGGTAGTTGTTGTATCAGACTGTCGACAAAGAGGAGGGGGGGGGGCGGACCAAGCATTTCTCTGGCCAGCGCCTTGCTGACCGAAGTGAACTTGGTCACGTCCGAATCCTTGGTGAAAATCTTGGTCGAGTCTCAGGTTACAGCGTTGGCAATCAATTTTGCAACTGAAGGATAAAAGCTGCAATACTCATACGTCCAGAGCTGATGACTTCCTGCAGCTGTGGTTCACGGCTGCAAGAACCTTTCCCGGCCCTGACAAGACCTGAGCCGAGTTCAAAGCCAAGATGCTCCTGAATACGAAAGCCTCCTTTTTTCTCGCTTTGTCTGACAGACAGACAGACTTTTCCCCCCACAAGTTAGACTCACCGGTGAAATCATTTTTTGCTTCTCTTTGTTCGCCCGGAGGGTTCGTTTCCGTCCGCGAATGCCTCCCAAACTTCTTTACTCCACAGTTTTTGGTCTGCTTGTGTACGACGAGGCACCAATATTAGCTGTACACTGGGGTGCAAACAATGAATGACAGAAACACCCCGACGATGATGATGACGACGACGACGACGACGACGACGACGACGACGACGACGACGGTGGCGACGACTTCCTCCTGCTTCCTCTGATAGGGCACACTTGGTTTTTTTTGCACGAGCTGCTCGAATTCACGCCTCTCCGAGATGTCACGGAAAAATGTGCAGAAGGGTAGAACGACTCTGCGAGCAGCAGCAGCGGCAGCAGCAGCAACAACAACAACAACAGCAACAGCAGGAGTCACTTTGCAGCGCATGCGAGCAAAATTGGATCCAGCGGACAACCAGGATGCGAGGGGAGAAGGAGAAAAATGAGTCTTAAGGCTCGGTTGCAAAAGCTGACGGCGCCGGCGTACCCGTGCGTGGTCCTCTTCACCTTGAGGCTTGACGGGGGGAAGAAAAAAAGACAGTTGACGCATGGAGGGCTGTTGACATGTGCGCAGCCACTCATTCATCTCACTGCAGTTCTGTTTGTTAACAAATTCAGCCAACGACTTGGGGGTTTTTGTTGCGTCGTCTTGGCATGCTGGGCCCCCTCCCAACCCCCCCCCCCTTCCAACACCGCTGCATTCTTTGGAAGTCAACGCTTTGTCGTCGTCGTCATGGCCGTCGTCGTCTTCTGCGTCGCCGCACGCTGCATGCCGCTACCACAACCACAGCACCTGCGCGCTCAGCAACAGCAACGCGCGCGCCTCGTGAGGTATGCGCGCCCTGAACTGCTGGCTGGTCGAGATCAGCTATAAAGAAGCTCCCAACGTTCTTTAACTGCTGGAAATGGCGAGGCCTCAAGTCATCAAGTCCTCTTTCGGATGAAGCTCTCGCACCCTCAGACATGAGGCAAATAAATACCAATTCGTAGTTGAGCGTGCAACCAAAGCAGGATAGATATTCCACCCACTGAGGCAAGCTTTGAGTCCAATGAGGCTATACGATATGCCAACTGTGAGTGTTATATCCACTGTCACCGAAACATTCTCTAATTCTTGTTCTCTACACTGTAACTAACTGTCAAGTTACTATATTAACTAGCGTCAATAGTACGTACAACAGCACCTGGAACATCGTGCTACGCACTACCACGCAAAAATATCTTCGACAAATGAACTTCGACTTGGGCTGTAAGTTATGTCGCTCTTGGTGTAATCTACGAATATATTGGTAGTGAGTACGAATATTTGCTCGGTGTGCGTACTTGTATGCATGTAGCATTCGTACATGGAGAGGGACAAATATCGCAATAAATTTAAAGAAAACTTTTTCACAAAACTGCTCGTTCACTCGCGCGTGTGTACAAGATGCATAATAATGTTTCCTTGCGTTTAAAAATAATGCGGGTTCTGCTCTCTGTAGCTCGTTCAATGAAGAATGAAAACCTTGTTACATATGCAGTCAATCCTTTGCAACAACTCTTGCTTCATTAGTAAT
>JAAUXU010083911.1_pt1 | contig 21626 bp, 21 predicted proteins | sample 7278151 | NCBI WGS metagenome assembly JAAUXU01 (sample SAMN14350113, study PRJNA611818) | marine sediment metagenome | isolation source: surface marine sediment (1.8m) | place: French Polynesia: Moorea | collected 2018-08 | reverse complement strand
TTTGCATTCCTTTGTCACTCTGCAGCTTCTCCCATTACCCTGTAACTCGACTCCTTAGATGAGCGCGAGAAGAGGCAGAGTCATTAACTTTTTTCGCCGTGCTAAAGAGACTCGTGCTCTATCAGACACTTTGGGCGTGACAAGTGCGAATTCATCACGAACCGACACGTGCAAGGGTCGGAGAACAAAAAGACGGTCTTGTTTGACCTTCTTCGCCGACCTTTTTTTTTCTTTCTCTCTCTCTCTCTCTCTCTCTGCTAAAACCGCGCTTTTTGGCGCTCTTCAGCGCGCGCATTTTGCATTTGTTGCTGCGAATTCGCGTGTTCGGGACGCGCGCACACTCCAACTCCGCCGCGATGTCGACCAAACGTTCGTTAGCAATAGTTGTACAGTAGTGTGAAGTCGATGGTATTAGCGGCTTTCCCCTATAGCGGTTCGTCTTTTGCCGTCGTCGTCGTCGTCGTCGGCCCCCATTTATCATTTCCATTTTTTACCCCGCAACAGGTAAAAAAAAATGGATGAGAGCGACGCGTTTGGCTTCCCCCTTCCCTTTTTTTTCGCCTTGCTGAGAGTTATAATCCATTTTTCCCCTTGGGTGCATAATTTTCCATGCAGTCGTTCCTCTGACTCGAGTTTTAGGTTAAAAAGAAGTACGAATCTGTTGTGATTAATGCATTCACGCACCAAGGAAATGAGTCGCGGGGAGGCGGCGGCGGCGGCGGCGGCGGCGGTGGCGGCGGCGGAGGCCAAGAAAGCAACGTAACCGCGAGGCTGCGGCCCCGTTGCGGTCTCGGTAGCCCGACCCACGCCTATTTATGCGCACGCGCAGTCAGCTCGAAGCCAAAAGGAGGTGGGGGAATCGTCGTACTTACAGTAGGGGCTAATTTTTTAAGTGGGACCGCAAGTTTTGTGCAGCACCCATTATGGACGATTTTTTTCCACGATTTTCTTGAATGTCTTGTAGTTATCATTTTTTCTTCTCTCTCGTCGAAAAAAAAAAATACTTCACTTGCTCAACTTCATCTTTGTGCTTCATCCCATGAAAGCAGACTGACTTTCTGCAGGAAGATGTTGTGGATTTTGCCACAGCATGCGAAATTTCACACTTGGGTATCATTCAGAAGTTTATGTCAAAGACTTATGCCTTTAATCTTTAAAAAATTGGGCCCCACTGTATCTCTACGTGGCTTCAGGAACGTGTGCTATGAGGCACAAGAAGCAAGCATATATGTTCGGCTAGTTGGAAAACGTCAATTTTTGTTTTGCAGTGGCACTGCCATGGCTGATGCAAGTCTCATTTTTCGGAAAGAAATTGTTTTACTATGTGCACTTTTAGCTCAAATTTGCAAAACATACTGTCTGCAGTAAGTTTAGCGGACTCTTCTTTTTGCAGTCATAACTTTTGACTAGATTGAGCTACAAAAGTGGTTCGGTCCTCTATGGATAGCTAAGAATCTCTTTTAAGGCTGAACTGATATGCACTTTTGCACTAGGACCACTCATTTCGCCCACAATATGGAATCAAAGTTATGTGCTGTAGCAGAGTTTGCTACATCATAAAAGTTTGAATGTATTGTCAGCGAATAAGTGTGCGCTAGCTACGCTTACTACGTACAGTACGTCATGAAACTTTGTGTTGAAAGTACGGATAGTAAATGAAAAGAAAAATCTAATTTTTATTTTGATCAAAGGCGAAAACCCGCAGCTGAGGAAACATCTTTCTCCAAGGAAAGTACCTGTTCGGAGCAGCCTAATATATATAATAAAGTGTTGCCTGTTGTCGGGTCCATTGTTGTCTGGATCGGTCACACGCATGTGTCAGCAACTTTGCGCCAGCGACGGAGAAATATGTTGCACTCAGCTTGCAACTTTTGCACTTTACTGATTGGAGCAACTACATCGTTGACTGCGATCACGTCACGCGTCACTAATGCATGCCCCTTCGTCTTCGCCAACGGCTCCTGCGCTGTCGGTGGCTGCCAAAAAACCATCGTTTGCTCTGCTATTTTTCCTCTTCTCCTCCTCCTTGGCTTTCTTGTTCCTCAAATTGGCTAGATAATTGCCAGCTCCAACTCCTGTTATGTACTCAATCCTCTGGAGGATTTTCTACCCTCCCGGTCGGTGACGTGGGCGAGGAGGAGGGAAATGGCGCACACGAGGAGGCCCCTCTGAAGGAGCTCGCGCACGTCGACACGAGCGAGTTTGAAAAGTCCAGTCCTGAGCACGTGCGCGAACAAAGGCGCTGCTAAGTAGAAGAAGGGAGAGGGGGAATCTGGTACTTGATCCTCCTGCATTTCTATGCCTGTGCCAAGCCCTTCTCGTGTTCTGTTGCTCCGTTATTGTTCCCGCGGGACCGATTGCGACGGTTGTGCGAAATTATGTTATTTTTGCGCAGAGCAAACGCCAGCGCACACAACAAAGAGCAACCACATCTCACCGACGAGGGAAGCAGACTGGCTAGGGGGGTTGCTTTTTTGCTTGAACATCTCAGTGTTGTTCTTGGAAATGTTGCGCATCGCTGATGTACGTGCTGGATGCATGCAGGACGCACAGGCACAGCAATCACCGCATGGAATGAAGTGATATCTGTGTCAGTCCAAGGGTGACTTTGTCGCGCTTAAGACTCCATTCTGAACGAAAAAGTCCTCCCTTGTGGAAAGGAAGTCAACGTTTGCCCACTTTGGCCTGAGGAGGATTTCTGTTCAGAGGGCCACTTTAAAGCGATTGTTTAAGCAGAATTTCAAAGCTCTTTTTGCGGTGAAGTAGGACATTAAGGCTCTTACGCAAAATTACCCTTCATCTCTGGTCACCAGAGGTACTTTTGCAGTACTTTGCAAGAAAGTGGATGCATGTCTGCTGTTGAAGCAACTGCAAGGTCTTCTTTTAAACCGCTGCTGTGCATTTCTTAAATTTGAGTGCTCAAAAAAGTTCATATGGGTCAAGCTTAATGTCTCTACGTTTACCTCCATTTATGTGTCACTGCCTGTACCTGCAGTGCAGAGACCTCGTTAACAACCCTCAGATCAGCTTCTGCATGTCCCTTTTAAAGTGGTTACAGTAACATAGAATTGAAATCACGACCTGCTCAAGCTTCAGGACCTTCGTGGTGGTGGAGCGGGACCACGTTGAGAAATGAAGGGTTTTTTTTATCAATTCTGGTGATAAATGTTATCACAGCTTGTCCAATTGGCTTTCTTGATGGTGTTTGTCCACCTCTGCTCTGAAGTGCATCAAACACTGTTTTGCTGCACCCGAAGTACAGTGCAAAAAAGTTGTCCACGTCCACTCGCAGGGTCTTCGACAACAGAGAGCATGAAGAGGTTGAAGTACAGACGGACTTGCTAAGAGTTTCTTATCTCCCTGGACTCCCAGTGTAGCTTGGCGGTGGCTGACATCGAGTCCACGACCACGGACACCTTATGGGAGGTCACGGAGGTCGTCGCCTTCTCCGGTGACCCCTCCAGAGCAGCGACCGGCTGTGGAGCCTCGATGAATCTAGAGGCTGTTTCCCCTCTCATGGTCCCGGCGTACTACTGCACGGCACAGCACGCTACGGAGGCCGCGTGCAGCGCGGCGGGGTCAGCCAGGCGAGCACGGACGGACACGTCTGTGTCTGCCTTCATCTGCCTCCTCCGCGCAGAACTCGGCCATTTTTGCTTTACAGCCTATGCAAATGAGTCTCTCTTTTAATCATCGTGCCGGAGCGAGCGAGCGAGCGAGGCCGGTGCAGCTACCGGAGCTTGAGCAGCGACAGCAGCGCAGTCAATGCAGCCGGCACCACTTGGTCCTTGGACAAAAATTTTTTCAGCAAACTTTTCTTCAGCAGTTTTCCTGAATCTCTCTTTCAGGAAAGTTCCTCTTCAGCGGCTGGCGGCGATTGTGTGAACGAAATTCTGCGCGGAAAGAGAAAAATCGAGGAGTTGGCGGACCTAAAGACCGACGTGAAGAAGGTAATTTGGCAGAAGCGCAAAGTTGATGCAAGGAAAATGCCAGCCTCACATAACTGATGTGACTTGGACTGGCTCACTCAGAACCTCGCACGTCTCTCCTGGAGAGACAACGAGAAGAGAATTTGCTCCTTTACCAAAACCTCTCCATACAGGCCAAGCTCGAGACCAAAGCCCTGAAGGCCAAGAGGCCCGGATTCACGGATGAGCGCTACAACGAGACTTCCTACTACCATGAGCCCGAGAACGGTGAGTTTAGCCGATGTTACTTTCCCATCAAAGGACGAGCATAAAGTTGGAGGAAGCGAGCAGATATAAGACTTTGAGAAGAAATTCAAGAAAAAAAGGCAGGAATGTTATGTTCACATTCTTCTTTCTGAATGGCGATCCTCTGTGAGAACAAAGCAGCATCTTGATGGGATTCCTAAGTAGCCTTCCCGGAATGTGAAGAGGCTTTTTTTCATCACTTTTTTTTAAGCCCCTCACTTTATGCTGCTCTGATCGGATCCAAATTTGGTTCTACTGAGAAAGTAGGAGGAAAAATTTCAGTTCAAGTGGGTTGTTAGCGAAAGGGGGGGGGGGAAGATTTATGGGCATGATTTATTGCAGAGAGGGAAATTCCTTGCGTTTTCATTCGACTCTAAATCGACACCTTATGTTAAGCGGTCCAATAAACTTCCTTTCCATGCAATTTCCAACTTAAGATGTGCAGTAGAGGGAGGGGGAAAAAAGTCCTGCCGTGAGGGTCAGAAAGAAGTCGCGCGAGGACGTCTCGTGATAAACAGCGACGGGCTCCACTTTTTTGCCTGGCTCAGACCCGGGCAGGGGTGCGGAAGACACGCGCACACCCTCTCTTCCCCATCCATATGGACAGACAGAGCATAGGAAAGTTGCAAGTTTTTCCCAATTTTTACTGGCTTGAGGAAAGAAATTCATCCGGCTTTTTCATACCCCCTTCTCCACATTGAAGTTTTCCCCGGAGAAGAACGTTCCCTTGCTGCCTCCCTCCACGCAGGCTCATACAGAGTGACTCAGACAAATGTGGAACACCACTCAGCCTGAATCAGTACCTGTTGGGGACGTCGGCGGCGCTGTCGTTGCTGCACTTTCCGCCCCACGTTGTCTCCCCCAGGAACCCGTGAGCTGTCTTTGCTGCTTCACTCTGTATTTACTTATTCTATCTTCTATGCACATCCATTGTTTCTTCTGCTTTGCGGAAGTGGGAATTGAAGAGACTCGGCCAGACAATAATGCGAGGTCGAGTGCGGCCCTAGCGTCCCTCTGCCGCAGGCCCGCGGCGTCTTCTCGGACGGGCTCCTCCCGTGATCTGTCTGGTGGAGCTGAGAGAAAAGGGAATTTGGCTTTGCATATCCTTAGGACCTGCGTACGTAGGTGCAGGTGGAAGGAGGAAGAGAAAGAGAACACTTGGCAGAATTCAATTTCCTCACTGGAGGCAGGAAAAATTGCGGAAAAAAGAAAAGTTAGATGTGTTGGCGCTTTGGCATATTCGTGGAAAAAATGAGCAACTTTTTTCCCCCTCTTACCGTTTCCACCCTCCCAAAAGAGGTGCCCACGCAGGCACGCAATGTACACTCACTTGGTGGCGGTCAGAGTATTCCCTACACACACACACACACACATAACAGACATCTATCAAATGGCTGCGATAAGAAGTTGGTCGGGGTCTGGAGAGATGAGCTCGACCAGACTATGTAGTCAAGTCCACTACATAGGCCTGACTGGACGGTCCCTCGCTCTCAATTTATGATGATGGTTATCTCGTGGCCTTTTTTCCGTTCAATCTACCAAACAAAGGTCGGTGGGGATTCAGGATGCGCGCAGCATAATTTATGGGAAGCTCCATTTTCAATACTAGACCAAGTGAGGTCGAGCTGAGGGCTCAATTTTGGCCTCCTCCGTGCGCGCTTATCTTGCCTGGCAGAGGGAGGACACTAATTGAATGCTCACCCTGCTTTCACCCTCGTGGGTGTTGCTGCCTCTTCTGGGAAAACGCAGCTGTTATTATCATACATGTATTATTATCACTCACAACGTTTTGCATCATATTTTCCAGTCACCAACCTACACACAGGGGTGACTGAATGAACGTCCTGGTGACGACGAGTGTTCGCAGTGGCGGTGAAAGGATTGATCTGGGTGGTCAGACTTGTGGCGGCCGGCCTCACATGGCTGATGCAGTCTCCAGTAGCTCTTCGCCCATGGCTCCGAGAATCGGCCACGTTCGAACAGTGCAGGTGTTGTACGCATTGCGTCACTCTGGGTAGACATGGTGTGCGTAGACATTGTCGGTGCAGGAGAGGAGCGCATTAACACGCAATTCATGAGTGCAGTGGGAGGCGCTATTTGGTACTGAAGTGTGTATTAAAAATTCAATGTTACAGAGAAGAATAAATAACTGTGAGGGTTATTCACATGAATACTGCATGTACCATGAGTCTCAGACCATCAAGTGTCCCCGGCCTTGCGGGACACCCGGTACTTTACGCGTACACATGAACGTACACGACACGTACGGGAGTGCGTGCATTCCCCAGGAGGGAAAAGAAAGAGGGCTCGTGATCATTGTGTTTCTGTCTCTCCAGGGCTCCGCAAGGTGTACCCCTACTACTTCACGTTCACGACGTTCACCAAGGGCCGGTGGGTGGGCGAGAAGATCCTCGACGTCTTCGCCAGAGAGTTCAGAGCTCATCCGGCTGAAGAATACGTGAGTGAACAAATGAATGAAGCGTGTTTAAGTCGAAGTTTTAAGGATAGGAGCAGCTTTCGAAAGTCTCGCACGTGTGATAGGGGGTTCTCAGACCGGGCTCTCAATCTGTCAGGGGCGTGAATTATGAGACTCCTCAGACACCTTTTTTTTCCCCTTATCTCTTACAAATGGGGAGCACGAGAATTTGAATTTTTGCCATCTTCTTGAGGAAGAAAAAGAGAAAAACGAGCGCTTGCCAATCTTTTCATGTCCCGATTTTTATCATTTCTCGGGTCATTTCATCCCTTGAGACGTTTTGCGGAATTTACGAGATTCTTCTACTTCCTGCTCTTCTCCTCCTGTTGCCTAAAAGATCAGAGGAAAATCTGCAAAAGATGTTTTGTGCTCATATCGTCTGTTCCCTAATCTCAGGAACGCTGCATCAAAGCAGGCACCCTGACAGTCAACTACGAGAAGGTGGAAGTGGACTACCGACTCAAGCACAACGACCTCCTGGCCAACATTGTGCACAGGTAAGCCGAAGAGGATTTGCTGGAGAGCATTGATTTTATATGCATAGGCTGGAAAGTATCATCAGTTTCCAGGCAGTGAAGTCCATGCATTGTTAGGAAAAGGTGGAAACAAAAATAGTTCCTCTCAAAAGACCTTAATATTCATGGAAATGGGAGTTTAAACGGGCTCTCTCTATTTCGTCATTAAAAGGACGCATATTTGATAAAATTTTCAGGACATGGCTTGATCAGATTACAGAAGTTTCTCTCTCTATCAGGTGGAAGTTTTTCCACCCTTCAGCCCAAAGTTTTTTTACATCAGTCCTTTTGAGCAGAGCAGGCTTTTTGTAATACTCGGGGAGGAAATTACATTAACCCCGGAAATTGTCGCATAAAAGAGGGGAGTAGGAGCATTCTTGAGATGTTTTTGCGGACCTCGGGAGGCAAACTGGCGTAGGACGTGCCACATTTTCACGTATATTGACATGGAGACGTTTCCTGCTCTCTTGGCAGACACGAAGTTCCGGTGTCTTCAGAGAAGATCCATATCATCCACATGGACGAGGACATGGTGGTGGTGAACAAGCCGGCATCCATCCCGGTGAGTGCTTCCGAAGAGACCCCACCCCCCCTTTTTTGGGTGCCCGAAAGCCCATTTTTGGCTGGAGAATTCTTTGCGTTTAGGCCAGGGAAGAATCCTTTGTATCCATCCCATACTGGTACCCACTTTGAGCAATCCCCTCTCATTTGCAATTCAGATCGTGCAAATGGAAACAAAACACGCACGAAGAGAATTGGCAACCGTCCCATAGCAGCCACATGCGAGATCTTTTGAATATGCAAGCACTTAACTCAGCGGAGCTCAGATAAATTGGCCAGATAAAAATTTTCTTGTCAGGGGTCATTTAGTGGGATTAGGAGGAGAAATGGCAAACATAGACTGCTCTATGCAGTCCAGGCAGAGCGATCGAGAGAAAGATCTCAGCTTTCAATTTGCTTTGCTCCACTCCAGAGAGCTTTCAGTGAGTGCTAACGATGCATATTGATGTGTTCTTTAGGTGCACCCTTGCGGCCGCTACCGCCACAACACGGTGGTGTTCATCTTGGCCAAGGAGCACGGGCTGAAGAACCTGCGCACCATTCATCGTCTAGACAGACTCACCTCAGGACTCCTCCTCTTCGGAAGGAATCCCAAGAAGGCCCGGGAGATGGAGCAACAGATCAGGACGCGCCAGGTCCAGAAGGAATACGTCTGCAGGGTGGAGGGAGAGTTTCCGACGTGAGTGCCGGCTAGAAAGCAGTCCTCGACTGACCAAGATCACACCTTGACCATGTCGTCCATCTTCTTTCAGCGACCGCATCATCTGTCGCGAGCCTATTGAAGTGGTATCTTATAAAATCGGCGTATGCAAGGTTTCTCCACAGGGCAAGGACTGCCACACGGAGTTCCTCAGGCTCAGCTTCAACGGAAAAAGCAGCGTGGTTCTCTGCAAGCCACTCACAGGCAGAATGCACCAGATCAGGGTGCACCTGCAGTACTTAGGTAAAATGAGGTCTTACTACTGTGACATGCCGTGCCATAAGGACGCACGGCAATAGAATCCGGGTTTTTTTTCCTCTTAAGGCTACCCCGTGGTCAATGATCCACTGTACAACCACCCGGTGTTCGGCCCGGAGAAGGGAAAGCTCGGTCGCATCGGCAAGACGGACGAGCAACTCATCAAGGACTTGATCAACATACACAACGCCGAAAACTGGCTGGGCGGAGGGCCGCTCGAGGCTGCAGAAGACGGAGTTGGGGCAGGACCGGCAATCGGAGCACCGCCACCGCCTCCCATAGCAGTGGGTAAGAAGCGAATGATTGAAATGGAGCATTTTGCTGCCATTGGGGTACACCGCACTGTACATACCCGTTACATGCATGATGGAAATGCCAGAAAGTCATGGTGATAACATTGTAGGGGTCAACGCTGCCCAGCCGAATGCTGTCGTCGTCCAAGGCTCAGGGAGGCCGGACACTCCAGATTCGGCCTGTGATGTGCAGTCACCAGTTAACTCAGCCGACTCTCCTTCATCCAACTCGTCCACGGGTATGCAGTACAGTGGACAGAAAAAGCTCCTCGTGCCTGTCCGACACAGTTGATTTCTCCTAGGTCCTACTGGTGACTTTGGCCAAGGTCCGAGCACCAGCAACATCGGCACGGAGTCAAAACCCAAGTCGACTACAAAGAGTCCAGATGAAGGCGCCTCCTCTACTATTGCCACGCAGGTTGGAAATCATTCATTCTCGTTTTACTCCCCTCGTCACTGCAGTACCTTGTGTTTGTGTATAGACCGGCATCGAGGAACCCGACGAGAGATTTGATCCCTCGAAGTTGTCCACCGACCCTCACTGCTACGAGTGCAGGGTGAAGTACAGGGACCCAAGACCCAAGGACCTCATCATGTTTCTGCACGCGTACAAATACGCGGTGAGAAAGAAAGTTTTACCCTCATGTCTGACTTTCCATCTCTCTCCTTCTATCTGTCCTCATGTGTGGTCATCCTCTTGACAGGGAATCGACTGGACGTATGAGACGCCTCTGCCCGACTGGGCCAAGCCCAACTGGGTGGATGAAGAGGAGGACGGTGCAGATTGAAGGAGGGAAAGAAGAAAAGAAGGAAGGAAGGAGGGATGAACACTTAATACCTGTGTTAAATTCGTGTTAGCTAAACATCTCCATCCTCGCTGTAGCCCCAGCAGTCGTCGCGATAAGTGTAATAATAATAATTTCCGTATGCTTCTCATAGAAGATGTATATGTCAAGGAAATGTTAGCAGCAACAGGAGTGAAACATCAGTATTGACTAGACGATGATAGTTTTATCTTTTTCTTCTCCAACTCTGCCCCCCTCCCCCACAATATTGTGCTGGACCCTCGGTGCTAGACATGCTTGATGAAAAATAAAGAAAAATGTACTGTAGTATACGGAGATGGTGAAAGTGTCGTTGATACAGTAGTAGAGAACCGCTTAAACATTCAAATCGAGGTTCCGTGCTGAACAGTTGACAGAGTTCCGTTGGCGCATCAGTTGATCTCAGTTCAGTGTATGTAAATATTAAAAAAAAAAAAACATTTGGTCCATCACAGCACGGTACTCGACCGCGGACACGGAGTTACACTCTTCCCCCTCTTGAGAGAACCGACCCCTATCCCTAAGACCGATGTTGGCGGGGAGGCTTCTGGCGCCAGCAGCGAGGTCTGGCTCGAACGTTCTCTCGTTGTCGAGGAGGCTCTTCATGTCCTCGTCCCACTTGAGTCAGCAGAGGAAAAAGCAAGAGGCTGGCTTGGTGGAAAGACCCGGACCAGCTGGCGGACAACTACAGACCAGTTTCACTGAAAAAGGTTCTCTCGCTGACTCAGCTTAAGAAAAGCGTATCTTAAAATATCCCAATTAGCCAAGGAGAACGTCAAGACCGCGTGGTACGGCGGTGTGATCCTGGTCGGCGTCGGAGTCACCGGCATCGTATTGTACACCGTGTTCAGAGAGCTCTTTTCCGGCGAGAGTCCAGTCACTCTTTTCCAAAAGGCCTCCGAGAAGTGCTTGGCTGACGAGAAGGTCCAGGACCTTCTGGGAGAACCAATCAAGGCCTTTGGGGAGGAGACGAGGAGGGGCAGGAGGAGGCACGTCGCGTAAGTCTTTCTCGCCTTCACTTGCATGTACAAGTTGTCACCTTATATAGCGCTATTTCAATGGTCTCAGACACCTCGATTATGTCGACGAGCATGGCAAGAGAGGGACCAGAATCAAGTTCTACCTCCAGGGTAAGAGGAAGAGGGGCACAGTACAATTGGACGCTAGGGAGGTGAGTGTGCAGTCGTTTGAGGGTACGTACACTGCCAAAGTGATTCCACGAGAATCTCTTTTCCTCCTTCAGGACTCCTCTGGCAAGCTGGCCACAAGATTCCTCATCGTCACCGCGGATGACCTGTTGAAAACGACTGTCATCATTGAAGACAATAGATAAGAGCGGGATCCTTTTAATTCGTGGGGAAATATTCACTCAGCTTCATTGCACCTACGCCAGCTTTTACATCTGCTGCGTAGACTTACTGAGACATTCGTACCTCTGGAATCCTCATCGTGGTGCTCCCCGCTGTACAACCGTTACTGCTCGAGCTTGTGCTTGGTTGCTGCAGCAAATGACTCCCCCCAGTTGGTTTACGTGTCCTTACACCATCAAGGGCCAATCATACAGTTCTACAAGAATCACGGGGAGCGTCATAGTTGTGCATTCGTAGCCTCGCTTTCTTCATCGACGTGAAGTAGGACTTCCTCCTGCTGGTAGGCAGCTGCTCCGGCCACGTGGACGTTCAGAATACAGCACAGTTACCAGACGAACGCATCCTCTGTTGTAAACCAGTAAGAACAAGGAGAAGCAAAAGGCTGGGAGTAAATCAAACATATGGTGAGGAACAGAAAATTGATTGTTGATAGTTGCAGTGATGTATTTGCCACGTGATCATATGAGGCACTTTTTCTGCTGTCACGGTGAACCAGACTATTGCACCAACAACAAAAAATTGCTGTCCAGGTTAGAAAGATTAGCACTAGATACCAATTGGAGATACATGAGGAGTGACAGCAAAAGTTTCAGCTATTTTTTCTTGGTCGTTGATCGCTGGAATAGTGCAACTGCTTTTAGATTTTTAACTGTAGACACGAGTCTTAATCATGCAGCGGATCCAGCTTTCAAGAATCAAATCCCTAATTTTCAATGTGACTATTTAAGCAAGAAATTAAATTTTCCCTCGACGAAGGGAAGTTAAATGAGTCATCTATTGAGAACCTTTTTCACCGGTAGCTTACAGCTGGGACGTGCGGGGGGTTCATTTTGGCTTCGCCAAACTCTTCGGTGGAACAGGGGTTACAGGGTGTTGTTGCAACGTCAAATCAGTGCTGCGTGGGTATTGAGCTGTGCGATCGCCATGATTGGCGACTTTTCTCAAAATTTCAAAGGGCCCCCCAAATTAGGCCCCTCTTCAAATTCGGATTCAAGAATCCGAGTATCAATTTGAATTTGGGAATTATGGACTTGGAATCATTAGATTCATCCTACAACGGCAGCAGTGGCAAGTGTACATTAGTTTACTTACATAACGGTTGGAGCAACAGGGTTTTTAGAAGTTCATGTCTGCAACAGGGTTTTTAGAAGAAAATATACATTTCTAATAGGAGTAGTTACCATAGTCCTGCGGACTGAAACTGCTCTCCAATGGAAGCTGCTTCGAATAAATCTACCTGTAGCAGGAAGTGGTAGGGAAAAAATGAAGCATTTGGGACGATGGTTTTGAAGACGCTGTCCTTGGCGATGACGCAGGTTCCGAGGCGGATCCTGAGTCTCTCGCTGACCTTCTTGGACATACAGTCCCATCTCGATTTAGTCAAGTCGGTGGTCAATAGCAAACACTTGACTAAATCAAACGTTTTGCCTAAATCGAAGGGTGACTCAAATCCCGTAACTCAGGGTAACAGACCACTCACAGACAGACACATCCACATCTCGCGGTTTTTATACAACGAGGAATGAATGCTTTTGTCCATTATTTAACTAGTCTAACATTGCTCCACCGTGATTCTACCTTGTTCAACTTTTTTTCTGTTAACTAATATTTCGTTGATTTGGGCCATATCGGCCAATGGAAGGGACTCCCAAGACTTCTTAAATGGTAGCTCCACTGTTACACCTTAATTTTGTTCGGCGTTAATGCCATTTTTACTGGCTTTTTGTGGTTTGACTGGTTTCTCACCCAGCAAAAGTTCTGAAACTGATTTAATTTTGCTGGTTTCTTACGTAGTAAAGGTTCTCGAATTGACTTGACTAACTCAAGGGTTGCTCACAGCCGATGTTCACTAAATCAAATGATTTTATTTTGTGACAGGGCAGAGACAACTTGATTGATTCGGGAGTGTCTTTTAAATCGAGAAGTGACTGTTGTACATTGCATAATATGAAGTGTGCAGAAGAGCAGTTCATTTCCAGAGAGCGCCCGTGGATTCAGCTCTAACAGTGACCATGACTTGCAGTTAGAGATAAAAAGGCACCTTGTAAAGTGGCACTGATGATGGCCATCGCACTCTGCCAGCTCAAAGTTGACAAGCAAGGGAAAACATCAATTTTGCCAGTGTTGGCTTGAGAGCTCTAAAAGTGAAGTCCACTAAACAATTTGCGCTGGGTGGTATTTTTTCCTTCATTGGTCAAAATTTTGATTTTATTCACCACAAACAGAAGTGTTCTGCTCTTCGCGCTCTCTTTGAAACTTCCATGGTCTGGGTCAAAACTCTGCAGTCCCTGCAACACGCAAACTTCTGTATTCAGCACACGGTCCCCTTGATAAGATCCCCTTGTCCTGGTCTGGCTGAGGACGGGTGTTCCTCTGCACCGTATCAGGAGTCTGTGATGCATACTCATTGCGCGTGCACGCCATATGTAAGATCACACCAGCTATCAGGTCAGTAGATCCTTACCAAATAGCTTTGACCTTCCTTACCGACAAATCTGGGTCTCCGAGGACGTCTTAACGTTGGTGTGGGCTGAATTCCCTCCTGCGTTGCCTCTTTTTTTCCCGATTGATGCAGCCGCTTCTGGGCGCATCATAGGAAAATGCCCCAGACATTGGCTTCAATACACTGAGGGGGAGGCCTTGGACCCGCACGGGGTCATCGCTACCCAGAGATGCCCTCTTAAGACGGGACTCGTGCTAGATCGCAGATTGGCTGAAATTTTGGACTCTTTCGGCGTCCCTCTCATTGGGGCCCCAATTTTGACTCACCCTGTACGTGCGTTACTGCGGTCAGTGCTGTAGGGACAGGTGAAGGGTACGTTGAATGTCCTGGTAAGGTCAAATTATGCTTTTAATGCCTACGACTGCACAGAACTACGGACAACTCCGGCATTTACAATTTGAACTTCCAACTGAGTAAGAATTCAGGAAAGCTGACCTTCCCATCTCCATCAACATCGAGCTCTTCAATGCACTTCAACGCCTCGTCTTTCTCATCGCCTTTCAAGTGATCGAAAGCACCCATGACTTTCAGCATCTCCGACTTGCTGCAGGAAATGAACGACAGTGGCAGGTTCAGGCAGGGCTTGGAATTACAGCACGCAAGTTACCTGATGTAGCCGTTCTTGTCTAAATCCACTTCGTTGAAGGCCTCTCTTATGAGAATCTCTTCCTCGGTCGGATTCAATCCCTTTAGGAACTTCCAGAAAGTTTTGAATTCCTCAACGTTGATAGAACCCGACCCATCTAGGGAAAGAGGGAAAGCATTCGTCCTATCAGATGTTTGTTTGGGTAGCGATATTGGGTCTACGCTGCGTGCATCCACGCCTCGATCAATCTGCGCAGGTGCGAGAGAGCAGCAGCATTTTGTTTCCGTCCATCTGTGACTCACTGCATTAATTTTAGCAAGTCGACCAGACCCGCTACCGAGTCGTCCTCACCCCTGTCGCTCTTCTTCATGAGAGCCTCCATTTCCGCCCTGCTGACTTCGTCACTGCCCAGGCGGTCGAAGAACTCCTTCACCTCCTCGCGAGTGATCTCACCGTCGTTGTTGTGGTCAAACAAGCGAAACGCTTCAGACAGCTCAAGGTTGGACGACATGTCGGCTGTTCAGAGTAGTGATGGACCCACTCCTGTACCTCCAGAAGGAGCTCTCGCGGACTGCACGTTTTAGAACGTCGTCGACCTTGATTCCAGCTACCGAAACTTCTCCCGACGACTTTGAGAGGCGTGATCGCACTTCCCAGTACAGTGGATTCTCAATACGGCGCCGCGGAGAATTTATCGTTTTATTAAGTATTATAGCTATGGCGAGTAAAAGATAGTACATAAACGACAATTTGGTAACAGCAAGTAAAGAGCTTTTCTTTACTGCCAGAAATGTCGTTATGTCGAGAACCCACTGTACTTGCAATAGCAACAGGACGACGACGACGACAACGGCGCCGACGCTATCAACACTCGATCAGACAAGTGTAGCTAACAATGCTGGCCGAAAAGCTGCTGTTTCTCTTTGGACGCGTGATCACGAGCCCAGCCGTGGCGGCCTGACGCTGGAACTCGGAAAACATGTGGTACTCGTAGGCCGCGGTAAAGTCAGGTGGAGTAGAGTACTACTGTTCTACTATTAGTATAACAGAAGAAAGCTTCTTCAACGACTTCTTCCAACATAAATCACGCCTGGGCAATGCAGAGCAACTGAGGGGAGTGTACGAATAGTGGAACACAGCATAAATGCATTCATCGGGGCGTGCGGTATTAAGTGAAGCAACAACGGAACCAAAGAGGAGCTTTTCGTGGTAAAGGAGGGAGAACCACACTAAGAAAGTCTGAGGGGAAACAAAGAAAGAGGGAGAAGCAATGGTTATGTTTTAGTGCTTATTTCCATGACACAGACGCTGAAAGCCGTGAAGGAGGCACTGCGTTTACCCCTTTTTATCACAGCTATAGGGTTATAAGGGGAAATGAAGGAAGGATTAACGCTTGTTCAGTCTGCTATTGAGGATGCCCATTTGCGGGTGAGGTCGAATAGCCTGTGTACATAACTTAGTACACGTGAGTTGTTCACGTGAGGGAAAGCGTATAAGAGAACCCAAGGTCTCTTTATCCATTTTGTAGTGAGCGGATGAGCGCTACAACATAATGTTTCGAAATATCCGTGTTCTTTTTCGTCGGATCCGAGAACCTCGGATCTGTCTTGAGCTTTTACTCCTTCTTGTCCAACACCACGAAGAAGGTTGGAAAGAGCAGGAGCGATGGACTCTTCATCCATCACATGGGCACCTGAGCCGTTGTCATGATCACTCCTTCACGTAGGTGGAGCTCCCGAGGGAGGAGGAGGCGACAAGAGACAAGACAGATCTGTGATCAGTGTGGGATGAGAGAAATCTTGCTCTGACACACTTACGCGCACACGCACACAGACAGCTTCTGTCGCGCAACATCGCATTTTAGGACATCAAATGAGAGAACCTGAGAGGTGCTGGCCATGGGGATGGTCTAGGATCATCTTTGACTGCACTACACACTTCGAAAGTCCCTACTGTTCATGCAGCGCAGGCCATTCACATATTGCATAGCAGGGGTTTTCAATCTGGGTCTGGCGAACCCGGGGGGGGGAGCAGCTTCCATAGGTTCGCCAATACGGGTGGCTAGTGGAAATAGTTCACTTTCTTACTAGTGACGTTTTAGTCACTCACTAGGTTGCTATTTCGCACTACGTCCGGAAACAAATGACTTCATTTCCACCTGCCTCTTGCTCGGTTGCCATGAATCAATCGTTCGGAAAAAATTATTCTGCCACTGAGCAAACTGGAGGTTCTCATGGAAATTTGTTAATGCAATAACTTTCAAGATGACAATGTATCAGAGGTCAACATTATGACCTTGATTGCCAACAACTTTCGTCAAACTTGCTTCGAATTCGTCCTCAACCCGATTCAGTGTTTTCTTGTCTGCTGTTGGAGGATGTATGGTCGCAGTGGCGCAAACCTTTTTGAATGCATTGAATTATACACAAATTGTCACCCAAAATAAGGACTTCACGAAAGTGTTACTGATTACTGCTGCTTCTTCTGCACAACTAATCGGGGGTTATCTGTTTCAATAGTCTGAAACAATTGTGTCGCTGTAAAGTCTAGATTTTAAGGATTCAAAAATGTCTGCTGCTCTTTCGTATCACTCACAGCAACTGAGTAAAAGACAATGGAAATGAGGTCGTCTGTTTTTGGACACACTGTAGTGGGGTGATGTTCGTGCAAGGATGTTTTTTTGCCTTCAGAAGGCGGGAGGGGGGTTCGTGGACTAGAAAAGGTTGGAAACTCCTGGGGTACGTATAGAAAACTGACATTCTCTCTCAACTTTTTCTGAGCAGTACCTACATTGTTCAAACGTTGGACAAACAAAGAACCTTTCGAGTGAGCAAGAAAGGACAGGGTAACGCCCACCTGTACTCGTAGATCAAAGGACGGTACAGGATGGAGGGTGCCAAGCTTGGACTACCATGACGACATTCAGGGCCTTTAATATGGCAAGCTTTAAGAGGGTCCTGGTGTTTATATTGCTATGTAATAATGTATGAACAAAAAGTTTGTCATCGCGTTTGACAATGGCTGTTCAATTTCCTTGGTTGACGAGGTACGATGCAGTATGGTAATCAGGTATGACAATAGCTGCTGCAAATGCAAATTGCCCTTCATGATTAATTTTCACATTGAGTAGCAGCCAATTTTGGGCGGCTAGCTCAATTTTTGGCACTCTGTTACTTTGCGTGGAAGAGGAAACAAAGGCCCAAAGGCCATTAGTTACAGTTCTTCTCATTCAAGAGCACAGGTGAGATTATTCATATGGCAGCCTTCAGTGCAACTTCCCGCCACCCGAGAGCGATAGTTAGAGCAACCAGCAACTTGCAACTTTTCTTTACGACGTAGCAAAAGTTACTGTTGTCATGAAAAGTTGCGACGGCCGCGTCGTGTGACCGTAGCATTATCAAGTACCTTAATACCCCGCCGTGTTATAATGTGGGTAAAGCACCCATTAAAACAGGTCGAGGACGTCCGGGTGCGCTGTTTTCTGTCCCCTCGCCTTGCGTGGTGGTTTAATTTGCTGGCTTTCGGATGCAGGAGGCAGAGGAGTAATGAGTATTAACAACTGGCCAGAGCACCTGGACTTCCAGACCTTGTGCTACATCCATGCACGCTGGGGGGTGGAACGGAAGCCGTGAAGCATGAACAATCCAAGTGGTGGACGTCAAACCTGTACTTCAATAGGTTGTAGTCCTACCTGTGAGCTGTTGCTCTCTGCCTGTCCATCTGACTCGGACTTTTCCGGATTCTGCTCCACTCAGAGGGTACAAAGGCTGTTACTATTCAACTGACTACAGTGGACAACGCATATATGAATCTGCGGCTGGTATGAGTCAACAAGCATTCACTACATCAGCTCTGACTGATGGAAGAATCACGCTGACGGGGATCCGGATGGACCCAAAATCCTGCCAAAGCTGCGTTGAGGGACCGAATGAGTCTTAGTGTGAACAGCCCAGGCTGCTGTAAAATTTAGAGCCGCTACAAATGATAGCCTTGATTAGAACTTCTCATCCTTGCATTGATTGCGTCTCTACTGCGGCCAAAGACAATTAAACATGTCCACAACATGCCTTTCAGCCAGTTTCCCCCACGTCAGAGGCCCATTTTACCGTCTACGGACACGCAGAATGACTCAGACTGATACATGAATCAAAAGCTCTATTCCCGAGTTGTATATGTATATACTTTACGTATGGCGACTAACCCTTCTTTTTCTCCACTCCCTCTACCATTCTCCCTGTCATTCTCGCCTCTTCTTCCTTTATTAAGCAAGTTCTGAAAGTTTGGTTCAGGCTGGCCGAGGACCTCAAAGATATTACAGTAGAATCCGCTGATACCGATATCGGATGCACCGACAATCAACTCACGGCGACATTGTGCATGAGCCCAACCTTGTCGGAGTAAGCGGCTTCTACTGTAGATGACATGGGGTATGAGCCATCTGTCTTCACTTTATCTTTGCAGAAACACCTAACTTGAAGTAATCAGTTATCCGCTCTGTACTTTTGGGACATCACACACTTTTTCCTTCACTCTTTACATATATAGCAGCGAACCTCACGTTCCTTGTGCGTGACAGAGTAGGGCTGAGACTGGGATGGCCCAGCCCATCTGAGGCTGCGAGCTAAAGCCCACCCAGTCCCGAGCACGTCGACAGCACGGAGTACATAGACTGTGCAAAGCGCGTGGGCTCATATTTTATACTTTACCCCGGACAAAGCGAGGCATCTCGGCTATCTTTTTACGTGATCTCATCCCCACCCTCCTGGGATCTACATTAACATTGCGCTTAGATACATATAGAAAGAAAGTGTGTGTGCACATGCGCATGGAACATTTGGACAGAACAGAGTGCTTGGACAGACTCCTCGGGATATTGGTGTGGAGCGTGGGGATATCAGCACAGAGCACGTGGACGGTGCAGACCAAGCGGGCTCGTTTTATACATTTTGGTTGTGTCTTTAAGCCAGGCAAAGCCGGGTACCTCCGCCAGTCATAAATAACATTCACTTTTTCATGCTCTTGCTTCCGCCTTGACTCTACTCAGGGCTCGGCTCAGCTCAAGCTTAGCTGAGATCTCCGAAGCTCAGCTTGGTAGAAGCTGCAAAAAAAATGTGGCTGGTGCCAATCTTTTAACTCCTCTGCTTCCCAGAACTGTAGTGCTACTCTCGTCACCCCTCTTCCCACTCAGCTCAGCGGCACGTCACGAAGACGTGACCTAAGCTAATCTTGACCTAGCCTTGGACAAGGACTCCACTACGCCTGACAGGTAATATACGCTTACAATTGCATATCTGGACTCAAGGAGTCGGTCTGTTTACGCGTTATGCATCTTAACATGCAGTCACCAGCTCAGCCATCATATGTGAACGACTCAAATACTTACTTAGTTTGGAACAAAAATTAGTGGTCACAATTTCAGTCAGGATGTTTTTCAGACGTGCTCTCAAGGAAGTTCCAAAACTCTTCATTATTAGCTTTATGATGCTGCAATTGGTTCTACTCTGCTTTGTCACTCATGTTATCCTCACCTCTGCCAACCTGATGGGTGATGAGTGGCCTCCATCAAACTACTCAGTCCTGGAGGCTCCCGAGGAGCCCATAGACGTGTTTTTGGACATCGTGGTGCGGGAAGTCAGTGTGGACGATCAAAGTCAACTGCTAAGGCTGCTCATAACCATGACCGTCTCTTGGGTCGATCGCAGATTGATCACTTCGGAATCTCAAGCCCAGGATGGGTTCCTTACGTACAACTCCCACAGTTCTAGTGTACTGAACAAAATCTGGAGACCCACGCTGTTTGCCTATGGCAATCGTGAAACCAAGTTCCCAGGACTGTATGACGAAACCACGTTGCTTGGGGTGAATCATTTTAATGGGTCAGTGAACTGGCATTTGCTAATGCAACTCGAATGCTACTGCGGCATGAACTTCGAGAATTTCCCCTTCGACGACCACTTCTGTCCATTTCTAGTAGGGAGCTTCGTGGCCAATGAAAGTGTTGTGGTAAGCACAGTTTGAAGTGCTGACTCAGAAGAATGAGCTTATAACTATAGCTAAAGAGTAACGAATATGAGAAAGCTTCTGTCCTTGTGTTTCAGAAAGTTTTTGCCAAATATGAAGCCTCTCGCGGATATGAGGCGAGAATCCTGCAATATCACGTCAGCCTTCGTGACGTTGACCAGGCGAAGAAGTCAATAAACTATCGAAACAGGGGCAACTTTTCAACAGCAGGATTCTCTGTCGTCCTTAACAGAAGACTTGCACCTTACTTGAATAACTCTTTTTGCCCCACATTCATCCTGGTGTTAATCTCCTGGATAAGCTTCTTCATTCCTGCAGAGAGTATTCCGGGCAGAATGGCAGTCCTCGTCACAGTATTTCTGATGCTCGTTAATATCGGCAATACATCAGACCAGACCAATCCAAAAGCTAAAGTGCCAACTGCCATGGACATATGGATTAGAAGCTGCATGGTGTTTGTTGCCGCCGCCCTCTTTGAATACGCGATCGTCCTGAACAAACTATTTTCATCGCAGAGAAAAAAGGTACACGGAATTAAGGGCAGAAGCACTGACGACGTCAAGGCGCTGGAGAAGATAGATTGCTATACTCTAAAGAGCCTGGTTGTCACATATACACTTTTTAACATCAGCTACTGGATATATTACACAGCTCAAAAACCTGAGTAAGTCTTGGGCGACCCCTAAAAAGCTTGTCTTGCACGTACAATGTGGAAAAGTTCAATAAAGCACCCATCAAACTCATCTTGTGCTACCACATTCGAGTCGTACAGTGTCTTAAAGATCAATCCGGAAAACATTGGGGTATGTAAGCGTTTGAATTCGTTCGCAAAGCTCCCTCCGTCTGACAATGCAAGTTAACAGTTCTAGCAATAGCAGACCAACAGCGTAAGTCCACTTTCAGGACAGGGGATAAAAGCAAACTACCGTATTTGCTCGAATTTATCCCCGGGGTTTATAGGTTTCAATGTGCACTTAGGGGGGTGTCTTTTAAGGAGGGGGTTGCTGCACAAAGGGAGCTTTCCCAACACTAAACAACGTTTATTTACTGAGGAATACTAAATAACAGTGTTATGCAATACCATTTTCTTCTGACACACTCACTACTTTCCCACAGCCTCTTTATCTTAGCCTGTGACTCGCCATCTGTACAGGAAATTTTAAATTAATGAGCCTTATGATGACCAAAAAGGCAATGCTCAGTCAAGGGGGGGGCTTTTTTTCAAAGGGGACTCACATACCATCAATTTCACATAAGGGAGGGCTTATTTTCAAGGGGGGTTACTATTCAAGATGGGGGGGGGGG
>JAAUXU010171884.1_pt1 | contig 21636 bp, 15 predicted proteins | sample 7278151 | NCBI WGS metagenome assembly JAAUXU01 (sample SAMN14350113, study PRJNA611818) | marine sediment metagenome | isolation source: surface marine sediment (1.8m) | place: French Polynesia: Moorea | collected 2018-08 | reverse complement strand
CTGGGATTGTCCCATGAAAATTTCAGCCAATTTTATCCACTTTTTCCCCCTCAAAAAGCCACTGTTCAGTCCTGTTTGGCATGGCCCCCCCTCCAGGTGGCCTCCTATTGAGCATTCTAGCACCAGATTGGGCAGCCTTGACATTGACCCAGTGTACTCAACATTGTGTCCCAGTATCACACTTACACGTTCCACATCAAATTTTCACTCCAACATGCTTCAGTACAGTGTTTCAGGTCTCGTCATGCTTGACGCATTTACTTACGGCAAGGACTGTATGGCAAGATTACGCCATACTTGCCGTGAAACCTATGATGTCAGCAAATCAAAACATCCTTTTGATGATGGAAGATACTAGCAGGAAAACCATCTGCGAGCTCGTTTGCTCAAGTCGCAGTACCCCAGAATCATCAAGATCACGTAGTACCCTCGACAGACGGTGTACGATGTCATCAAACACTTCAAGGCCACTGACAGTGACGATAGGAAGCCTCACAAGGCTTGCAGTGGCAAGATTCGCATCCTGACTTTCCTGGCTGGCCAGGAGCATCGAGGTTAACCCTGGCATACTCGTATGCCATTGCACCCCGCCACCTCCTCACAGTCACCATAAAGGACAAGCTGGTCCAACGCTGTGGCCGCCTCCTTTCCTCACTCAAGTCAGAGTCCGGCCATCTTCGCTTCTTCTCTGATGAAGATCTGATGAGAAGATTTTCAATGTGGACAAGTCCTACGACTGCCAAAATAACCGGGTTATTGCCAAGGACCCCAAAGACGGCCCCTCAATCGCCAGGACCAAGAATCTGGCCTACGTCGTGGTCCTCGGCGTGATCTCCAGCAAGGGTGACATCATGTCACCAATCTTGACCTGCCCACAAGGTCAACAGGGTGCCAAGAAGCCACAATAATGTCAGCAGCCTAAAGTTGTCCATCAAGAGAGAGATGGCCAAGCTGAAGTCCACGGAGGACACCAATGCCTTCACCTCCTTCAGGTCCAGGATGGAGGTCATTATTGCTGCCAATGGCGGCCATGTCGAGTAATATGCATACGTGTATTTTTGGAATACACGTATGCATATCACTTACAAAACATTACTCCAAAATGAGTCCACCTGATTGCACATGTTGACCTGGATGAATTTCAAATGTACAGTATTTCACCACAGTCTAGCCCCCCTCAATTAAGTTCATGGGCATCATTGGGGGGGGGGATTAATTGCAGAAAATTTTTTGAAGGTACTCGTCAGGTCAGCTCTTATGGTAGTCTACGTACGAAATATGAGGAACTGGTACTTGGTATGTGGTGGTCAAGTTGTGACAGGCTTTAATAGTTGTGATGGGAATGGTGTAGTTGGTATGAGAGTATATGATGAATTTACGCAAGAAAAGTAACTTGTGAGCTTTTCTCATGATCAAACCCCTGGGCTTCATTGCAGGGGGGCTTAATTGAAGGAATTGTTTTACTGTGTAAAAATGGCGCCAAACCATGATTTAGCTCTGAGCTTGATTGTGGTGAAATACGGTATGGATTAATGGCGTGGACCCTGTAGTTCTTCTATGTCTAGAATTCTTGTTGACAGCAGGTACGCGAGGAACTTGTTCTAACATGTCAATGGACCTATTGATACCCTACTAGTTTCTGTATTTGAACCACTAAAAATGAATTGTTTGAAGATACTGTATTCATTAAACTCATAAAATGGCAGTTCTCGACTTCTCAATGAGCACATGCCTCTACTTTGCAGTAAAATAGCTGCCAGAAACCAGAACTTGAGTGCAAATGATCGTAAAAGATATCGTGAGTGAAATTCTGCAAGATTTGATCTGGTCATCAACACAAGATCGTTTAAAAAAAAGAGTGAAAATATGCATTGCCTTGGACAAATGATCCCTTTGAGCACAAAACGAAGTACAATGACAACTCTTGTCAAATTGGACAATTTTAGCATCCAAACATGTCAAAACTCATGTCAAAACCATGGTGATTTCTGTGTGTTATCAAGACACAGGTGGCTTATGTGTTGCATCTTTGGCATTTCTCACATATTGGACTGGTAAACCATGTAGAATGGCGATGTAGCATGCCACAAACCTCTTGAAGTTGTATGGGAGATTCCGCCAAATGGACCAGTTGGAGTCAGGATGACAAAATTGGCCATTGACAAGGGGAAGGAGATACGTTATGTGATTTTTTTTAATGAAGATATCAAAGCACCAATGCCTGCACCAATTCTGTGCAAGGTCAAGCTTAACTCTGACCTTGCAATTGGGAAAGATTGCTATGCCCAAGTCATTCCCACCTAGGATTGCTGGGACGCTCTCAAGGCATTTTCTGAGAAGAGGAATGGTGAATGAAAGCATCACAAGGAAAGAAATGCTCTTAATGCCATGCTATTAAATGCTAGAAATTCAACGTTACGAAGATTTCTTCCTAACATTCAAACAGAAGTTGTCACACAACACTTGTCACATTTGAATAATAGGTCGTTCCTAGACGCTTTCTAAGAAGATGCTTTTCTGTGTCAGGGCAAGTTTGTTCGAACAGCTTGTACAGGGGTTGGTCCTCCCTCATCTCAAAATTGTTTTCCACTAGTAAATGATGGTTCCAGTAATGAAGAAAACTGCTAGCTTTGGATTTTCTGCAAAAAGAGCAACAGAGTCAAGAATCGAATCGTATATCTTAGTACTACTACAGCACTTAATACTCCTACCTAAAAACAGCCTCCATTTGTGACGGCATCATCAGCTGGTGTCTAGAGAAGAACGCGATTGGAAAGGCAACACTGGAGTTATGTGTGGACAGTTCGCAATTAGTGTGTTAGTATTTACAGTCAGTGTACATACATTGATCCTTACCTTGGTGGGAGAACTACCAAGTTTTGGCACAGCGTTTCTTTCTGGTCCTGCCCCAGACAGTTTAGCTCATACCATCTTTCCACCTGGTCTGGGCCGACCAAATTCCGACCTTGATTGGGTCTAAAGTTGCTGGCCTTTTGCACATTGTGCAACCACAATAAATAATCACGAATGAGCTATCGCTCATTGTAGTGTCTTACAGTTTCTTTAAGGAGTGATCGCAGAAACGGGTGTCCACGTTGAAACTTCATTGGGCCTCCGAGGACCTTGTGGTTCGGTGGCCTCTCTGAAATCCAAAGTTTCCTTATCGGCTACAGAAAAATGAAATGATGATAACATAGAAGCGAAACCATGGAAAGTCACTTCTCCTGATTCGTCATCATGTAAATAACGTTGTTGCTGACAGGTTCTCTTCCAGTGCAATCCAACCAAACCTGCGTCATCCGTGCCAATCATGCACTGCTGAAGCATACCAAGGGCGATCTCATTGTCGGCCTTTTTGCGTTAAGACCAGTCAGCCGTGTATATAAAGATGCCACTTGTGCAACAGGTACATTCGAAGTTCCACAAGATGGTGTGCCAGGGCATGACGCTGACCTTGGACTGCTGAGAAGTGTACGAAATATCGCAACTTGCACTGCCGCGTAGCCGTGATGCAGTCGAGATGCTGATTGCGTAAGGAAGATCACGTGCATGTTAAACCAACACGTGGATGGCACAAATTTGTTTGGAATTTGGATTGTGCCAGAAGGACGAGCTGTTAGTTACAATTTTCACGTCCATGACTGGTCAGGAGAAGGTTTTGGACATGCTCGAGTCCAATCATTGCCGACTGCCCCGTTTAATTAAGACGTTCTAGTTGATGAACTGTTGCTCTGTACCTTAGTTTTAGCTTCTGTCTTACAGTAGGATCAAGGGAAATAAGGAATGCTTACGGCCCGAAAGGAAATTCTCTGCCTCTGGTATTGGCCTCAAAGAGAGTATGTCGAAGTCAAGGTAAGTGCCACCGTACCTGTTGATTTCGATGATGCGAACATACATGCATAAATAAGGAAACAAGGCCTCACTTTTCGACGACGACCACCCTCATGACATCTCCCAAATAATCTGCGTAATACTTGCTCTGGATGAATTCGGAGTTCCGTAAGAGCCCCTCAGCTGGCGTTCGTTGGACTAATGTGTCAAATGATGTCTGTACAAAGTGAATGTTAGAGGGAAGGAAATGCGGTGGGCGCCACTCAGCAAGATCTGCCAAGTGTTATCTTATGAATAGAGAAGAGTGGTGGTCAAGCACTATGCCGTGAAACCCAGTTTGGGGGCTCTGACAGGGATATGACGTCGCTCTTTGTCAATAATTGGGTTAGAAACAAACATTTTGTCGGTGCAACTGTCCTGCTTCACGATGCTCTCCTCAAAGTGCAGAGGTTCAGACCTCGTTCAGACTGATGTGGGTTACACGGATGTATTCCCATAGGTGTGTCTGCGGTTTTAAAAATTAGGTTCAACGATGGACTTTTTTGAATGGATTTCAATCGTCAACCCAGGTGCATAATAAAGGGTTTAACAGTGAAGAGGTGAGTAAATTGAAGTACGTAGCATTTCGTTTAAGACTAGAGATTCATCGATGATGTGACTACTTTTATTCTTTCTGTCCACGGCCAGACTCAGTGATTGCCAGGACCCTCTTTAGGATTGACTGCGCCAATTGCTTGCACAGCTCCTCGTCCTGGTCAATCTCTCACCTCACCATGGTGGTGACGTCGGTATCGAACAGATTAATGGGAAGAAAGACCAGAAGAAGTCATGTCGAAATTGAATATTTAGTCATTGGACGTAAAAATTCTACGTAATTCAATTTATTTACATTTTTGTTGTTGTACCCTTTACGCATGTACTGGAATGTCTCTCATATGCGGCCATACTGTCTATATACTCAGAGTAGCGCATACACCGACACAAGCTTAGTACTATGTTTGTTTTCTCGTTGCCCTACTTTAAGTATGGACTATAGAACTGGCATACGCCTGGACCGCCTAAATTTCCACTTCATAAGATATGCTCCTGGCGATAGCTTGAGGTCGTAGAGGACGTAGATGGTGGCATTGGGGTTGATGATGGCGGCACTCTCAACTCCACACAGGTAGAGGTCTTTCACCTCATTGGCACCCGACGAAGTTTCCAAGAAGAAGATTTTTGAGTGGTTGGGAGGATTTCGCAAAACTTCGTCGCCGTTGACACAGTTGTCCTGCAGAAATAGGTGTTGTTTTCTGCCCAATATATCCTTCTTAATGTCACTTAGCTCTATGACGCATCACTGTACCTAAGGGATACGGGACTCATTTTGGACAGTCAGTACGCTGCATGTATGCCACGTATACCTCATTTATGTATCTATTCGATACGTACGCATGTAACCAGAGCGCACAAGAGTTACTGTCGAAAGTTTTCAGGTCCTTACAGAAGTTCCGTGGGGTTCAACTGCTCAAAATTTGAGTTGTACAAGCAGGAAGGGGAACGTAGGATTATTTATAACTGTTCGGCTTCTCATGCCGTGCATTATCTCATCGTTCTTAAATATACGACCCGGAAGTGCTGGCACCGATCACAGGGATATTAGTAATGATATCAGACACATATTTCATATTTTAGTTTTTAAAATGTAGTGCCTGCACATCTCTCACCGTGACATTGCTTGGGCCGAAGTTGACATAGTTAAAGATTCGGCTGATGATGAATAACATGAAGGTGGCGAATATCACCATACCGGAGAGCACAGTCACTGGACACTTTTGCTTACGACCAAAGACACATAAGGTCTTCATACCGCACTTCAACCAAATTCGCGTGCAGTTTGATTTGTAAGCCCGATAGGAAGAGAAGACGCGTTGATTACACAATGTTTCTATGGGCTCTTGTGAGAGGGGCAAGTTATGCGAGTTGTGCATACGAAATAAGTGGAGTATAATACGCTACAGGGTGTATCATAAACCCCGTTACATTTCACTATCGACCAGAAAACTAAGTGGGTAGATGACCCCAATCACGTTTGTCACTGGAGAGGGCTGAATGATGCAAAGCTTGATTATCCACGTAATATTCTCAAAAGTGGGTGAGTTTGCACATCAAAGGGTACAAAAAGTGGCCAATATGCCCCCAAAAATATGTATAGAGGATGGTGTTATGAGGGAAGAGTTGGAAGCAAAATTGGCCTCTGATGTTATGTAGTTACAAGTCTTAACAGAACAGTTAAAGCTCGGAGCTACATATCTTGGTGACAAATTACCGCGTGAAAACGACGTACAACGATGGACTACATGTTGATGTTGCTTCGACATGTCACGTTTCTTCTTCTTCAGTGTAAAAAGATTACTTGTTTGACCAAAAATAAGAAACTAATTCTCACGAAAAGATCAGAGTGAAATTTGTGAGTGAGCACGACCACTTGTTTTTCGTCAGACGTGGCATTTTCTCAGACTAATCGACTATTTTCACCGTCCATTAGCAATACACAGTCATTCCCAAAAAAGTTAGAAGAAACTCGTCATTCTGAAGTTCCTCCGGTCTCTTAGTTGCAGACGTAAAAATGATCTTTCAAAAGTTTAAAGACTTAAAGTATCTAATCTAATTAATGAAGATTGTCAAGGTCGCTTTGCGAGTCTTTTTCGATTACGTTGCGCGATGGCGCCCTGTATCTCTTCGCCTCTATGATCCTCCTTCACTCTTGATCTATGATCTACTCAGGATGTTTTCTTGTCGACAAGGTCCCTGTGATGGCTTTATGCAGTGAACACGACTTTACACTAAAAAAAATATCGTATGTGCCAATCATATGTTGTCCCTAACGCCCTCATCATCCAGATGAACAGACCAGCTGCAGTAGACAGAGGACTGACGAACAGGTGTTATTTCAATACAAAAGAGTATTCTTAACAAAATAGTCGCCATACACTTAGCATATATGCGCTATATGGAATGAATTTATATAATCTGTTACGAAATATACTTGAATCACGTTCTCCATCCTTTCGAACTTTCTTACTTGCTGGAGCTGGCACTGACGCCACCGCCGGCGGTGCTGTTGTCGCCTCCGGAGGAGCTACTCCTGCTCCTCCCAACTGCACCTTCCGGATCAAGTTTGTCAAGAATCTTGCATCTGCACAAAAATGGCGTGACGTAATTTTTGCGTCATGTGCAGTGAAAGTGCACGCTTTCGTCATACCTGCAGCAAAGGACACAGGGTGCTGCAAGGAGCAGCACAGGAGATGCAACAAGAAGAAGGATTCCGAACCCTGCGAAGATTCCGATCACTTGAGCTCGATGAAACAGCACCGAGATACGAGAGTGGCCAAGTTTGCCTTGGCAAGCCCCAGAGTCGTAGTGACGCAATAGAAAGTCGTCCTGAAAACCAAATATAGTGTGCAATCAGTGTCTTAAAGAGATTACACTCGATTACTCACGTCGAGCGACGTCAGGCAATACCAGCAGAAGACGTGCTTACACCTCTTGCACATCATCTGAGCACATCCGGCGTCACGCTCGATCGGCACCCTGCACATCGGACAAGGCTTGATATCACCGCCGAACCGATCGTAGTTGAAGAGCAGATCGTCCACTTGCTGCTGGGCGTAAGTGCCACCTGCTGACGAGAGGTTTCGCTGCACCAGCTCCTGTCCGTTCTGGGCGCACGTCTTGCCGGGGTGGGCATTGGCCGAGCACAGAGAGCAGAACTGCTTCTGGCAGCTGGGACACTCCACGGACACAGCATCTGGATTGTTGAAGCACCCGCCGCTGTCGTCCTCCTCGGCATCTCCTTCGTTTCCACGATCAGGCTTGCAAATGTGGCAGATCGTACCGCAGTCTGGAGCTGGGCACCAAGTGCGACTGCTGTCCAAGGCAACTTCTGATAAAAGAAATGGCAGTAGATTTGCATAGCATGTAGTGTAGAGTCAGACCAAAGTACACGCACGCAGTCGAATGTACGAAAAGTTCAACCATGCTTCCGTACTCATCGTGTCCAGTTCTTGGAGTAGAAAGGTCTACTGGCAGAACCTCACTGCATACACTACATGTGGGGCGTCAAGGCCCAATAGCTTTAAAATGCAAAAGAGGGTGCATAGGCCTGGCCCAGATGCTCCTTTAAAGGTTTTTGTTAAAAAAATAACTGAAAAGAACCTAAAAGAATTGATAAACTAAAAAAAAAGGAAAGTGGAAGTGGCCTGATTTGAATCTGTGACGTCTGCGTACGGGTATTGAGTGCATGCAATCTAACCACTGAGCTGCCTGATCTGGGCAGTCAGCTGACCTTCTCTGGAGCCAACATGCGACGTAGACAACAACATAAATATAAGGCCGTTTCGTACGAGTATCAAGCATGTTCTAGGAGTAGTGGGGCTCATTTCGTTATATGTAGTATTTTACCTGTATTTAGCCTAAAAGCCTTGTGCTTGTCCGCGACATCCTTGCCCGCCATATTTTCGATTTCGGTGAGCTGCAACACTCCTTGCTTATCACAGGCGGGGTCGGGACACGAAATATCGTAGGCGCCGGCCATCACTTCGAATGTTAAGTACTGCAGCATACACTGGAATACAAATGACGCAATGTTGGCTACGATGCTAAGACTCATCACGTAATCATAGCATCTCACCTCTTTGCAGAAGGTACACCCACACTCCTGCAACTTGGCCATTTCCCTCAGCGGCGTGTCCATGAGGCAGATTTTGCACTGTGGAGTCTCCGGATCGAACATGGCAGCCGACGAAGACATCTTCCGGAAGTTTACCGACATTTGAAAGAGAGACATCTGGCTGGTGGCGCGAGACGTCATGCGCGAGTTGTTGTACGAGATGACGGAGGCGCAGCGAGAGCACAACTGCGAAGAACTCGAGCGCAGACGGTTCACGGGACGTAGACCAGGCTGGACACATACAAGAGATAGTGCAAAGTTACAGTCGCTGTTCCACACCACGTGTCCTAGTTCATCAAAGTCAAATAATGACAAGGGGCATAGTTGACAAGTGTCCAAACGTTTTCGGCCGTGCTCCATTCATTCCATTACCTAAAAGATGAGCACAGTAGTCGCGAGATGGCAGAAAGGAGTTCCTCAATCAAACTTTCGACATCAAAACAGTTCCAGCTCACGTAGAAATAGTCACCTGTCTGAACGGCGATTCGCAGCCACTTTCCCCACCATTGGCATCGGAATTGATGCTGAAAGTGGCTCGAGGGAAAAGTCGTGGATTTCTGCCACCCGCGGAGTGTTCGCTGCCGCAGTTGCCCCCGCGCCTCGAAAGCCTCTTGAAGATATTGAGTGAGGATCGCTTGGATCGACTTCCACCTCCATTAAAAGACCTCGACAGATCTGATAGTGTTTGCACGGTCTCTGCCTTGCGTAGAGCTGCCGGAGACGTTGTGAGGCGGCCAATGCAACGATCGCCGTTACCATCGCCAATGCCACAGACGTCATCGTCATCGTCGAGTGCAGGAGGCGCTCGACTCACCAGGCTTTTGGTAGAGAAGTTGCGTGGCATCTGGTGGTGGTGGTGCCGCGGCTTGGAGTGCCGGCGAGAGGTACGAGATGAGGAAGAATAGGATGAAACTCGAGGATTGTTGTATTGACTTGAGTGCCTTGACTTTGGAAAAACGAGACTCCTGAGACTGGCCATGCTGGAGACGTCTGACATGGAAGTCCTGGTAAGCCATAGCGCCACTTGCTGCTTGGCAGTGAGAGGCTCGCTTGACCGAACAAACCAGGAGGCCGAGACCGATGGTCGCCCATAGTAATCAGCGCTGTACTCGGAGAAGGCGACGTCACTAGCGTTGCTCTCCAGAGGAGGTTGTTGCCATGACGAAGACTGAGTAGCTGAAGGCACCGAAGTTCCTCCTACTGTCACAGCTGTTGGAGCAGAGTAAGACGCTGTTGGTGCTGCAGAATCAGTTCCGCTGAGAATTTCTAAGCCACCACCGCTGCTCGAGACCCCGACTCCGACTCCGACGCCGGCGCCCACCCCGATCCCGCCGCATACGCCAATGCCGCCACTACCGCCGCCGGAGGTGACAGTCGCGGATACGTCGCTGCTGCCGCTCTGCTTGCAGACTGCCGGCAACTCTTCCGGCACGGCTTCCAAGGTACCTTCCACCTCAGTGAAGTCCAACCTGTAGTCCTGTCGACCGTTGTTGCCGACCGTGGTTGCAGATGCGTACTGATCGATCGCGTCTGCTGCTGTCGTTACCGTCGGGGGCAACATCGGCGACGATTCCTCTCCCTCCTCGACATCGTTGTCACTCTCGCCCTTGACTGTGTCGTCATCACCTTCGCTGCTGTCGTCCTTGGGCAGCCAAGTAGCCGAGCCCTTTACATTCCCCGGTTGACCCTCAGGATTTTGCCGCTGCTGCTGCTGTTGCAGCGAAACAGATTCCTGCTCCTCTTCTTGTCCGCTCATGAGATCAGCTCTCAAGGAGAACAATGTTCTGCAATAAGGAAAAAAGAGAGTGAAAAGTAAGGGCAGTGATGTAAGACAAAGCCTTCATCCTTGGGGCGAGTGGAATGAGAGCACGCGTCCGGTCTATGTTAGGAAAGATCTGGACTGGAAACAAACTTCATACGTACACGTGTGTGCGGTGTCTCTGAGTGCCAACGTATGAGCGGACGACCTCATACCTTCGCTCTCGGTTACTAAGCCCCCGTTGCAGAAATGCAAAGCACTCGTCGTGTACTTTAGGTACTGCGTGACTTTGCACGCGTGACCGTAGTGTTTCCCATTGTCATTCTGGTCTCTCCACGCCAGACATAAAGTGGGCCAGAAATTCCACCGATGCCGTATTGCAGAGTGTAGGCATTCCTGAGAGCAGCGACCTGTGTTGCTAGCGGCACTGATATCGGTAGGCAGTCGAGTAAATTCAGAAAGCTCTTTCTCCTCCTGCTGTTTTTCCATGTTTGCAGTACCCTGGAGACGCCACCCGCCAGAAACAGCGAAATCTGGAAAGCAGCCAGTAATTCGTGCATGCATTTTTTATCTTTAGAACCTTTTGTTCGCTTTGTTGAGCCATTGCGTTCACGTATGGCGTCGCTGCATCCGGTAATAGGTATGACGTAGAAAATGCTCGTTCGAATGAAGGGTGTTTGCGTAGTTTTCAGCACGAGAGGTTGATCGTTGGATCGTGCACACACCACACATCTCGTGCTTGATCTTCATGAAAATAAAAGCGACGCAACATCAATCGAGCTACATCGACAGTGCTCGAGAAGGCTACTTCTTATGTTGCCGAGTTCTTCAGAAATCAGAGAAACTGCTCTGGCTGTGCAACCTCAAGAAAATTTGACACCGGATACTGAATCTCGTCAAGATCTGGCTGTTGCTGCTATTTTTCTTATAAGAAAGGCAATCTTATCACTTTTTATAACCTACCATAGGTCTTCCTCTCGTACTACTGAACACATGTATGACCGAGGAGTAGGTTCGAATTGGACTGGTCACACATGTTCCAACAACCACGGAACGGCAGGTGGAACGGCAACCTCCTCACCATTGCACTCACGCACAGTCTGCTTGTCGCGTTTTGGCCATACAGCTTGCGATAAGGCTGTCATCACGTTTTCGGTGTGCTAATCTGACTTCACTGCACAATGCGTAAGGAGGTTATCAGCTGCTTCTGCTTCTTACAGCTCTGGCTCTAATCCCCCTGCATGCGTGTGTGTCTGTGCCTACGTCCATAAGGTAAGCTATGAGCGTGAGCAAAGCATCAAAGCCAGCAGACCACGTAATCAACATCAAAGGGAGAAAGAGACTGAGCAACGACACCTAGCGAGCTTCCGACAAGCTACGGAGCTAGTGCACAAGCACTCAACCATGCACGTGTTGTTATGATGTGTCACCATCCTTAAAGGGTACGATCTCCTCGTGATGACCTCTCCTCAAGTTGTTCAAAGCAATCATAACTGAAAGCGTGCCTTCAGGTGCAGAGAGTACACCATGTACGTCTACATTGTCCCAAATCACTCGAGACGTAGACAAATACAGTTGTATGATGATGAGAGGTTTTCCAATACAACAACGATGTTCATACATATAGTAGTGCACTTTGGTGTGCTGTATTGAATCTGACTTGCGGCCTCCGGACGTCAAATGTTGTAGAGTTCACGCTCGGGGCAAACAATGCTCACATGTAGCTACTACCAAACTGTGCTGCTATTGTTATGAGTGTCTGTACGTTCACTGCGTGCACTGAGACAACATCAAGTTCCCTCAATCAGACACATTTTTGTAATGTTTCAGTGTGGCCTCTTCGTGCCAGTGACGCATGTTCTGCGAATAAATCGCAGGAAAAAGGAATAAAGCGCTTGGCAACCATAGTGCGTGCACGGCTGCTGGGGCTCAACATGACATTTCCGCCTACTTACCAAGTCTCAAAGTGGTTTGTTTCGACGGGAAGGGTCCCGATGCTGCCAGATCACGTCGTTTCTTTGTCCACAATGATTATTCTTTGTGAGGAAGCTCAGATCTGATGTCTGTTCGCTGAACTTGCTTTCACCAAACTATGCTGCTGCTGTCTTCTGGAGGGTACATAACGTACGATATAGGCCTACATTCGCGTAGACAGAGGAAGAGTAGACGCTTAGAACAAGGTAGGAAACTAGGAGTGCCACAGAGCTGCGAGGGTAGACAACAATAGCCACAGCGCTGAAACAAAGAAAACATGGCGCTGAAATATCAAAGAGCGTTTGCCCTTACATGTGCAAGTGTCAGCTTTGCTTCTACTTGGTAGTCCTTAAGTGCTGGAACTAACATAGGTGACAGTTCTGCAATGGGTGCGTGCTGATCTTCGTCAGACATACTGTATGTGGCTGTGTCACTTGCGCTCAAGTCAGTACAGCGAGCGTCTGAATGAAAATGTTGCATCAAACGCATTAGAGCTGTAAAGCAAGAACACAATTTCCTCTTGCTTTAGTACTCTGTCACTTCTGACAATGTCCAATCTTGAACGCAAAAGCTTGGGGAGGTGTTGTCTATGTACTTCTCCATGGTACCAGCCTAGGTACAACTCTTTTATCAGTGTTAAATAATCTTACCGCCAAGCAAAGTACCGTGGAACAGATCGAAGAAAAGACAGTAAGGTGGCCTCAGACATTTCAATTTTGGAGGGCTGAGTCGTTCAACTCTGTACAGTGCTATATCATCCCACCGACAATTTTGCTCACAAGATACACATAAAGAGCAGCGTCGCATATTCTCTTACGATCTTCCTGCTCAGTGTATAACTTCATGACTATGCGTTAAGTACTTAACGTATAAGTCATGAAGTGCGAAAAAGCTGGGTCGTATAATTTTTTGTGGGTCCCCTGTTCTACTCCTGGGCAGCTTCGGCTGTTTTCCTTGCTCGCTTGGCCACTGGTGAGAGAGTGCGGGAGCGAGAGAGCGGGAGAGAGCAGACTTCGACGGGTGAAAGCACGTCTTTACATACGAATAAATACATAAGTTCTACATATGTTGTGCAGTCCTTTCAACAAAGCTTCAGCGGCGGGAAACTAGTATAAACTGGATTGGGCCAGCCACTCGTAGGTGCATATGAAGTTCGCACAGATGTGTACTACGTCTATGCTCAGCTAATCGAAAAAATAAAGTTGGTTTGTTTTTGTTAGCTGAAGTAGTCAATAGCGTCATTAGACGTGCAAAACTGCAGCGTGCCTACCGGTCATCATTTCCACTGGATCACTGCACTGTAGTAGAGCCAAGAAGAATACGTAAGACTGTACCCATATTTACATCATGTAGCCCGCGGTACTGAACTACGTTTTTACGCAATCCCAAGGGTATCCTTAAGCGATAAACACACCGCACTTTCAAGACAGTGGTCATACTGATTTGCCCATAACTTTAAGCAAAAATAATGTCCTGCTGTGAAACGCGATCACACAAGCCATTTGTCATGATTTTCTACCAGATTAAGCTGTACCTTTGCAACAAGCACTCGTTGAACTGGACGTTTTCAACTGCAGAAAAGTAGGTTAGACACCAGCCAATGGTTTGCTTCTATGGTTGAAGAAGATGCAGAAATGCTGAAATTCTGCCTTTCGACGCCTCCCGTTGCATCGCCCCCAACCCCAACCCACGGGGCAACATCCCAGTCATATCGAGTTTGAAGCATGTCAAGTTCTTTTCAGCTTGAAAAGGGATGCAAAATCAGTCGCGAAATGTTTTCCGCGTCTAAGGGGGAAACCCCACGCTTGGATCCCACAGGTGAGGACTTCGCCCGTCGTCCGAGGGACCCGAGAATTACTATCATTATCTGCCGATACGTGCAAATATGAGTGAGACCAATGCAGAAGTCAATGCTTCTGTCAATGTGACACCTCATCCATCTTCAGGAAGAAGAAGGACCCCAACTGTTGGGCTGTGACAGACCCCCACAACATTGACGGCATGGAATCCTAACCTAACCTGTTTGCATCATCCCGGGCCTTCAGAAAATGTGCACTTAGCGGGAAAATCTTAATGGTTTGGGGAGCAATCGAAGATCCTGGCAAGCTTGATCTCCAGATTGTCTGTTGTCATCAGAATGCGGTCAAGTACCAAGTCAGTGTCCCCGTTCGAGGAAGACAGCTCGGTGGGCCGGAGTGAGTTCATCTTCATGCCAAAACTGTGCCACGAAGCCATACCTTCAGGAACACAGAATATCCTTACTGCAATGGTCATCATGCATCTCTGACCTCAGCGCCAAAGAGAATGCGTGAGGGTGTCCATTCTGGCCAGTGCATCACGGGTGCTTGAGCGAATATGCCGCAGTGGATTAGCTGAAGATTATGGAGATAATGGCTCATAAGGAATCGGAGAAAAGGTCGACTGTACTCATCCAAAGCCTCACCAGCGGCATGAAGAACCGCAGCTTCGAAGTCATCCACCTCAGTGACAGCGGCATACCACAGAAATAGTTTCGGTAGTGTTAGTAGTGGAATCAAAATTGCGATGATATCACGCTTATTGGAAACGTAGTGAAGGAGGAACGCCGTCCAGGGAAGGGAGGTTTGGGGATGTATCCCCCAGGAAGGTGCGTGGGATCCAAGGGTGGAAGATTATTCCTTCGTTTGCTAGATATTGCTTCATGTCTGACCTCTTTTCGGAGGAGAGCTAGCTGTATGACAACAGTAGAGTCCAAGCTGGTCGAAGACGACAAAAACTGGCTCATGTGGTCATCGCATATTAAGTTTTAATATCCCTTCAAGAGTCCCACACTAAGGTACTAGTAAATTTTAAGTGTCTGATTCTGCACACTCAGCTTTCATCATGTCGTACAGGTTTGACCTGGCGTTAGTTTGTGATGCACTCCTCAGACAAGCTTCTCCGTCGAGACGGAGGCTTTCAGCTTGCTCGTCTTCCTGAGGGGTGAGACGTGGGTCTTCGCCTCCGCCCCCGCCTCCATGGTGCGCCAGACGCTAAACTCCAAGGGTGACAGGTCTGAACTCTTCAGCGGGGAGAAGAGAATTGCTTGAAAACACAAAAGGAAAATTGTGAAAACGTCCTTGAGGTTCACTCGCAAACACCCCAGCATCACTCTCCAGATTGTCCCCATATCCAAACTTTTCAGTCTCAAATGCCGTTCAAGGTGATGGAGAAGGTTCCTGTCATTAGCCAGTGCTGGGCCCAGCTCCAACATGGACACCAGATATTTGGTCCCGGTGACACATGGGAAGTCTTCTGGAGATGTCGCCAATACCCAATCGTTCTGGGCTGATAAAGTTGAAGGACTGAGATTCATGCTCATCAAAAGTGGCCCTTTGGCAGATGAAAATGATTGTTTAGGAGGTCAAAATGTAACTGCCCATCCAAATGAACGTTTGTGCACCAAATTTGGGACGGTAGTAATTGCTCTAACCTAATCTAACTTGACCGTCATCTTTAATTATTTGACGAACTTATTTCTCAGCACGTTGCTGTCGAGCTTGTACGTTGCTGAGCTTAATTATGTATGTTGTTGACATTTGGAATTGAGCAGTTGTTAGCATCCATGATATCTGATATAATGACAGGCTTCATGTTATCATGAATCTAGAATGCGTTGCCCTTTTCTGTCCATCTGTCATTTTGCAGTGGCTGTTCCTTTATTATTTTTTTCAAAGTCACAATTGTACGCACATGCTGTATGTCCACGAGACAATGAAGCGGAGGAAAATGTCATTGGCGACGAAGGACAGGATAAGGCAATGCAAGAAAGTGTTGCCACAAAGTGTACTTGACTGATTCTGTTATGGCGACCCTATGTATGAAAGCGCCCGGGATTAAATCCTACAGACCGACTGTTGTACGAACGTGCGTACTTGTATATTAAGTACTTACGCTTTATGTCTCTTTATGTTTCGCATCTCACAATGGTTGATAGGCGAAATTTAGGGATTGTTTCCTTGATTCCAAATCGAAGTTAACTCTTCGGACTCAAGAATTAATCCGTGCCAACAACAGCGCAGTGAGCAACTTTCTTCCCAATCCAAGTTTTGAGACTAAAGTGGAGGATCGCAGAATCTCTAAGCGTTGCGAGCGTCTTAAGACAGTTTCCTATTCTTCCCCCTTTTTTAAGGCCCAGATATCGATCCTCGTTAGTGAAAACAGAGATGGAAAGCCATAATGGAGACCTTTGGTGGAGATTTCCCTAGGTACATTAAGCAAATACTTTACATTCTTTTCTGCTGAAGATACATTTTTCCCGACGTTTGCGGGCTTTATTTTGAAAGAATGAAGACAAGTTGTGTACACAAAAACAGTTATTCTCCTACACAAGGTTAGATGGCGTGCAACAGCGTCACATTACATCACCTCGCATCACGTCACAGAACAAAGTGTCAAGCATGGACTTTCTGGCCAGTGCGCGATGGACATTGTCAGATGTTGCGCTTGCTTATATTACTTCTAAGGAAGGCAGTTGCTGCACATTGAAGCGTTGACCTGCATCAGCTCATTCTTTTGATGTCATTCCTAAACAGTGAGAGGACTTTTTTCTCACATGAAGGGCTGGCCAGAAAAACCATCATATCATGAGTGTCAGCATGCACATCTATGAACAAAAAAAGAAAGAACTTTGCAGCAGCTAAGTGCGATTTTTCCTAAAAAAAAAAAAGTCTCGCAGTACATTCATTCGGAGTCTACTCCATTCTATTATTGTGGTAACTACTTACCATCTCATCTCGGCTTAGATAACTTTCTGAGACCACCATCACCATTAGAGTTGCCACTTGGTAAGGAAACAAAAGAAAAGTAAGTGGCAACGTCATGTTTAGTTACGTTGATTGAAGATGGCAACCCCGAACTTCTTGTGGTTGTGATCCTTTTATGAGTTACCCCCTCCCAAGACTAAAGATGAGGGGTTAGTCAGAGTGTCTCGATGGGTCTCCGGTGTCGCCGTAACAATGGAGTCCCCATGAAAATGCATGCTTCATAAAACCATAATGTGGTGGAATCTATTCTAGATTATTTTATGGCATATCTAGTAATCCGATGCACTTTCCTTGTCCTGTCACAGAAGCCTTTAAACGACTGTGCCCATGCAATCAATATTGCATCACATAATAAGTATGCGTGACATTTTCAGGATCTCAACCCATGAGGATCCCGCTGACTGAGTTGTCTTAGTCCATTCAATTCTTAGTTCCATTCACTAGAAGTCCATGATGCATTCAGTCTCACAGCGGACACCACTTCTTGTACAGTCAGCTCCGTCAACTCCAATACTGCTACCGTACATGTTGCGAGTGAATACAGTGCTGCTGATGTGCTCACTTAGTCATTTTACGTATGCAACTGCAGTGCAAGCACATACGACAGTTCGACACGTAAACTTCAGCAAAAGTCGTAACTACGCACTCGTATTCGAAAAAAATGTACTAAACTTCTCCTGTGCTGCAGATTAATCGTGCCGATTCAACCCGGGAATCCTGGAATCTTGCAAGTTAGATTACTTTTTTATGTACCGACTAAGCGGTCATGTAGGGTGTTGGCCTCCGCGTCGAGGTTGCGAGAAAAACTGACTTCCTTAACTTTTCTTATATAATGAACTAGCAGAGGTGCCCGGCGTTTCCTGGGTTAATATAAGTTTCGCAGGCAGCAATCCCGCCCACCAGCAGACTTGACCATAGCTCAATGCGTTCTTCGCGCTCAACACGAAGCTGGTCTTGCCTCGACTCGAAGCTGATCTTGCACTTCACACTCACCATGCTCTCCGTGTCGACTCCCGGATCGGATCCCTTTAGATTTAACTTTTGAAACTGGCTGATCCAGGCACTCTTCACTCCCGCTCCAGCTGAGTGATAGCAGCGGGCCGATTTCCGACGCTTTTTTGGAACTCGGCAGTAAAATAAAATTCTCTTTAAGAAAACTAATACACCAGCCCCCCCAAAGTGGTCATCCTTGAAAATTTGTTGTGTCTCTCGTCGACTCCATGCCCATTTGCTGTCTACTATGCAGAAGTTAATCGAGCGAGAGGCCAAAAGCGTTGCAGTCAAGTCTACCAAAGACTTCCGCCAGCATCGATGTGCAACTGCATGAACGTTTTTCAAGTCGGCACAACCTTTAAGGTTCTTGTATGTCATTACATTTTACAGTCGAATGCGGATCACTCCGAGACCCAGGAATGCGATCCACTTCTGCATCTGTTTCACATCCGCATTGTACAACACAAAAGTCCTCAAGCCAGTGTAAGGCCATAGTTTGGTCTATTAAAACAGTTCCAAGGCCTGTCTGAACTTTCACTTCTTCATAAACAGACGCTTCAATGTCAGTTAGACGGCTGAATCAACGTGGCATCAATGCCCTTACTCAAAGTAAGGCTGCCGGCAGACATGCAAGTTTTTTGACCAATGACGATCCGCAATACCTAGAGGTACTTTGACCTATCCGTTTTCCGTTCTCCAATCGCCTGCTCATCCAGTGTTCCAGCAAGAAAGCTTGAGTAAACGTTACATATGCAGCCGTCACAAGGTCAACAATTGAAGACTTGCGGACCTTTGTATTCGCAATCGTACTGAACAGTTTTTAAACTTTTAAAAGAGGACTTTCGAAGCGTACGGTAGATTCGTCAAAGGGCAGGAACCGAAGAAGCCTGGTTCTGGTCAGAACATGTTCAAAATGACACACCAAAGTATCACTTCAAAGTCAGCAAGTGTGCTTATTTGAAACTTTGAACAACAACTCATTCTTTGGCTAGCTGGCCTAAGACGAACCCATTCCATCAGGACCCCCACACAAGAAGAAACTATTCGTAAAATTAGATAAGGCATCCAAATTTTCTGGTATCGGCAGAAGAGAGTTCAAATTGCATGTTCAGTAGGGTGGGCCCCTTGAGGCGAATTTTTTTTTCAAAGTGCACACTCATCAGCAGTTGCAACTGATGTAGATAGTAAGATCCCACCCAATCAGATTGACATTGGTCCACACAAAAAGGTAAGGCTGACAAGGAGTTGGAGCAGGGGACCTTCCTGAAGGACATGGGTCAGTGCTATTGTCACCACCCACATGAAAATTTTATTTTAGATTGTGATCCTTCTGGTCAAAAATGTGTTAATGCACTTTTTTCAGAAATTAAACTTTAGCATGCCTTTTATAACATCCAACACAGCATGCAGCAACACAAATGCAGAGGACACTAGTCGGACATAGGAAGGGACAAATAAGTGACAGGAAGAGGTGACAGAAAAGGCAGCGACATAAACTATCCTTCTCTCTAGCAAGTTTCAAATTTGACCACACTAGTGGTTTTCACTTGACTCTGCCCGTTGCCATTTAACCAGAGTCAATCTGAGTCAGTTGTGTGGGTACGCGCATGCGCAGTACCATGGGTAGCTTTAAGATAAATCGTGTTCTTACTGTACAGTTTGTTAAATGTGTGTCTTACTGTATTGTGGAATGGATCGTACTATGAATCTTGTGCGATAAGAGCTGGTCGAAATGGTTGGACTGGATATTGCTCATGTACTTTGTCTACTGAGTACTCGCATGCCTCATGCCTCCCCACCTCGTGAACTTCTGTCACTCGGTCTGCGGCATCGTGACCGACAACATCGTATCCGACCTTTACTGTTCTACCATAATCTGGGGGTCCTACAGGAGGGGCGCTGCCATCCGATAGGTGGAGATCACTGAGTCTTGACGGGACTGTCACCAGTGTTGCGTGGACGGGGAGCGAGGAGGCCAACGACTAGGGCAACTTCTACATGATGGACAGGACGGGGAGCGAGGTGAAAGGGCAGGCTTGTAACTAAGATCTGATGGGTCTTGAGCTCAGGTTCAGTCTTTCCAGTCGACCAGTTCATGTTCATGTCTATGTCATTACCATCTAAGTTAGCATTACGATCACGCTGATTCATTTCCAGAACCAGATGCCAAATTATACTCCTATTAATACTGTGAGAACGGGTGCATTCTTTAAATTTAAGTTCAGCTGCTCACTCGAGCTCCGCGGCACGAACCGTAAGGTCTAGTGTAAGTGTACTTAGCTCTAAGACTTGAGCGATTTGTCCAGGTTGCTTACATAATCCAGTTTCGTACGGACACTGCACTACAATTTGCAAAATCAGCCATATAAAATTGTGGTATTGAGAGACTTTGAGTCTCTGCCCAGTGTGCTTGTATGTAGTGACTTCATTAAAAATGCGTGTCCATTTACAAAAATTGCTGGAATGGATAGCTAGTAGTAATAGTTAGAATCCTTGTATGATTCTTCTTACTCAATGAGCATGAATTACCACACTATTTCCTTCAAGAGAGATTTTTTTCTGACAAGTAAGATCCTTAAACCTATGAAGTCATCATTCCTCAAGACAAACTTGTTTCAGAATCTGAAATTTTTTTGCAATTATGCCTGATAAACAAAAAAAGAAAAAACTTTTTTAATAAGTGACATTTTTTAACATTAGTGTTATTTAGGACTTTATTTTGTTCTTATACAGATCAGAATGAAAAAAACCTACCTATGATTGCTCTATCACCTTGAAACTTGGTCAAGTCATGTTTTATGTTATGCATATTTTTCTAGTAAATTAAATTTTTTTGTTACTTCACAACTTGGGGGCTTTGTTTAGAGCTTATAACAGTTAGGCTTTAATATCTCAAAAGGGCTGGGTACAATTATTTCAATTTTTCAGTATGTTACATCCCTTCAGTATAGCTATTCGTTCAAGCAATTTTTGTGGCTGGACACACAGTTTCGATAAAGTGATGTTTTAGGCGCACTGTGCATGCCTGTGCATGTTCATTGTGCCACTTCTGTTGTGTGTCTGTGCTGACGATCTTTGACACTGTTCTTTCACGAATATTCTCTTTCCTTCAGATGTCTGAATGCCCATGGGATCTGACATTTTTGCCAAAAAGTAGAGGTGGACTCAGGTATTATGCATGGACAGCTGAAAAGAAAATGATAGATAGCAAGTGCAACACTTGGTAGTTGAGTCATCGGACATTTAGCAGTCATACCTAACTTGTTTTCTATTTTCAGAAAAAACATACTTTAGTACTGCAATGGTTTTTGAGTAACTGAAGTACGGCAGCTGATAACAAAATGCTTGAGTGGTCTGGAGAACAGATCATCTGATGGACCACAGACTTAGTAGTTACACCCAGACCTCCAGCCTGGCAGAGCCCCCTATTGGATCCCTGATAGGCAGCTTGGAGCAGAATGACAGCTTAAGTGGTGATGTTGGGGGTCTGAGTTTTCAAATCCAGGTACTTTAGGATATTCCACCGTCAATGACGGAGGACTGCTCATCTCTACCACAGACTACTTGAATGCATCCCTATTGCT
>JAAUXU010016620.1_pt1 | contig 21639 bp, 16 predicted proteins | sample 7278151 | NCBI WGS metagenome assembly JAAUXU01 (sample SAMN14350113, study PRJNA611818) | marine sediment metagenome | isolation source: surface marine sediment (1.8m) | place: French Polynesia: Moorea | collected 2018-08 | reverse complement strand
CCGGCCGTCGTTGTTCCGGCCGTCGTTGTTCCGGCCGTCGTTGTTCCGGCCGTCGTCGTTCCCGCCGTCGTCGTTCCCGCCGTCGTCGTTCCCGCCGTCGTCGTTCCCGCCGTCGTTGTTCCGGCCGTCGTCGTTCCGGCCGTCGTCGTTCCGGCCGTCGTTGCTCTGGCCGTCGTTTTGCTCTGTCTCCGTTTTTGCTCCGGCTGGCTGCTTGGCCCTCTTAGTCTAATTCTCTTGCTGGTTCATCGCCCTAACCCCTTAAGCAATCTATGACATGCCACATTTAGGTTATTTTCAACCTAATTTCAACCTATGGCTACTCTGCTTCCTGCTTAATCCACACTACTCTCCACGAGATGCTAATTACGGACAGATGTATCGTATTTCGCTCAGCTTCGACTCAATGTACAATAAACGTACTCAACGAACACTTCTTGACTCCGTGACGTGACACTCACCATCACTTTGCCGGAGAGCGGCGTCCCCACCCTGAAGGTGGCGTCTTCGTTGTCCAATCTTACGACGACATTGTCGATGCCATCCTTCAGATTAGACATTGTGCAAAATCAACACTGTCTTACTCGACGCCACAAAGATCTTCAGTGGAGGACGTAAATAATATATAAGGATGAGTCCAGGCAACGAACTGTCAACAGACTTTCTCGAAGAAAACAGTCAACGTAAAGCAATGATCGCTACTTCTTTGTTGTCATGACTTCTCGCGTTGAGGTGACTTTTCATGGGCCTCTTGCTTGGTTACAGAAAGAAAACAATCTGAGAAAGGTTTATTTCATATAGACGATTTCTAACACAAGCATTCAAAAGAAAGTGTTAACGGCGCAGTGGGAAAGGCGAGGATGGAGACGTGGTATCTCGTCGTTGGGGTGGTCGTTGGGTTTCTCACACTAAATGACTTTTCAGGTAAGTAGAAATAACCATAAAAGCTTACATTCTGGGCCGCATCGACGTGTGTTGCCGTTGCAGTACTGCTGGCACCTGCGTACACGTAACAGTCACATATATAGCTGTATATACATACTTGTACATGTCGCACTGTACAAATCCCACTCTCCCACAGTCCAGGCTGTTTCGGAAGGAAGCAGCAGTGACCAGAAACTTCAGTGCTACGCATGCGGGTTACCCTCAATAAACCCGGAAAAAGACCTGGATGGCTCCTATGGGGCCAAGACGTACAACCACACATGCGATGAAGCCTTTGATGCTTCGGCAGCAGGAGACGAGATCGCGCTCAGACGGTTCCTCAGGACTTGTCCCGCCGGAGTCCAGAGCTGCTTTGGATCAGACGGATATTACAACCATGAAGATGATAATGCCACGATCGAGATCGGTGAGACATGCCTATAGTTTGACGTTGTCAATGCTCATGAGGACACATGCAAAGTTGCAATAGCGGCATGTCTAAAGATGTCACGACTTTTCATGGCTAGACATGCTTTTCCTGGGTTGCTCTGAGGCGACCTACGCTCACGACTATGGATGCGACAGCGAGATGCAAGCTGTACCATTTAGAGACAAAAGTGGTCAAAAGTCTACAGTGAGTAAACATCTCATTAGGTATAATTAATGGGCCCAACTCATCATGCTCCATCACTGTAGGTTAACATCGACGTGAAACTGTGCTTCTGCTCCGAGCACAGTTGCAACATTCCTTCTGGTGACCTGGTCCAGCTGTTCTTAATTGCCGACAATGGTGTCAAGCCCAGCATAATAGTCAGCAAGTTTCTCTTGACGTTGATACTCATAACTACTACCATGGCGCTGTATGACAGAGTTTAGAGATTGTGACTATATGACGAACACAGAAAATTCACTCTGTAAACATCATTAAGAGTTACTTACTTGAACTTTTGTCAGCAGTGTAGAATCTTTCTTTTCCACAACTGCGATACACACTGTATATGTTAGTCTGAGGGGTTTTTAAGAGAAACTACTAATGACAGTACTTGGAAATGTCACTGCTCCGGGCTTTTGCCATGTTCAAAGAAATTACCGTATCAAATTTTACACCAATCACCCTCGAGAGTCGTATAAGGACGCATTAATCCACATTACGACTTCTTGACCATACACAAAACAACCGGAAGGAAAGTCCTCACAGTACCATGACCTATAAAAGTCAGAGACAACCGTGTGGATGAAACATTTATCGAAGTTTCCTACCCTCACTCCCACCTGCCATCTCTCAACATTTGAGTCAGGTTGTTCAGGAGCAGCCACCACACACTTATGTCGGTAAGAATGGTATTTTTTGGCTAGTGATAGCTGGAGCAACTAGGATTGCGTATGCAATAAAGTATCAGTGTGGCGGACGCAGCGAGGTAGAGACCTGGGCACAAAGAACACGGCTAGGCCAATTACTACATCTGTAATGGATATGGGACGCATTTGCTCCATTTCTTCCTCAGGCGTACGGTTGGTTACCGCATTGGTCAGTGTGATACATATTAACTTTAGCAGTCTACCGGTAGATTATGACGAAACGGTGTCGATTTTTTAATTTTCTCTTTGGCGCGATATATTTGACGCATATCCACGTGTTAGAGAGGAGCAGTCAAATGATTTCGGGGCAAAAAAGTACTTTAGGTGTCCCTCTCTTAACTGTTTTAGTAACACATAACCTCTCCACTTCGGGAAATGACCATTAGAACTATTTACGTATGAAAGATAAACTTAAACTAATGTTTAAGACATTGTCGACGTGGTCAGTGGAACTCTTTTTGGAAACTGAGAAGCAGTCATGGTCTCGAAATTGAAGAAGAATTCGGGCCTCCAGACATACACTCAGTCAAAGCAGAACTTTACTCCTAACTTTTGACAATTCAGCGTTTCGTGCTTCGGAGCGCCTAAGGAATGTGGCACTACTGTCAGCTGAAGTGAGGAAAAAGGCAAATGAGAAGGAAAATCGAGGAGAACAGAAGCCAGGGTTGCCACATCCCTTCTCGCGCCACAGCCATGGCAAAATTATATAATTCAGTAACTTAACGTGACTAAGTTCTTCTAACGTGACTAAGTTCTTCTAACCTGACTAAGTTCTTCTAACCCGACTGAGTTCTTCTGACCTGACTGAGTTCTTCTGACTTGACTGAGTTCTTCTGACCTGACTAAGTTCTTCTGGCCTAACTAAACGTCACCTAACCTGACTATATGTCACCGAACGTGCCTAAACATCATGACTACCATGAAAAAATGGCTCGATAGTTACCTCAGCAGAAAGGCAGGAACCATTACAAAAAGGCTCCGTACAGAAAATGACAAAATGATTCCCTTCATTCCCCCTCCCCACATTCCTTAGGCAAGCCCCTGCTTCAAATAGCAAGAGCCACTGTTTCCCGCCTCAAAAACAAAACCAAACTGTGGGGACAGCTGATGTGACCACAATCATGTTGCAAGATTCACCTAGTGCGGAGTGAAGCTCAAAGGGCACAGCTAAACAGCTGTGGCAGCAGTATCGACGGATGGGCCTACTCCTCCACGGCGGGAATTTCAAAATGCGATGGAATAAAATCTTTAATGCCTAAACGTTAGGAGAGGCAAATCAGAATCGCATTTAAAAGAGAAATTATTTGACGAGCACTTATTGTTACATTCATATTCATCCTAAATAAACCATGTCATGGGGGTTAAAAACTTCTGTTACAGCCTAATGAGTAAGTACCAGCATGGTGTGTGCGCGTACTCGGCGAACTGCTCAGCACCAAAAAGGACTGATATGGCGCGAACACTCACACACTGTCTGAGCAGACACCTTGAAGAAAAGTCCCGTAGGTCCGGTATCTTGTTGGGGTACATCAAGTGTCTCCTTCGTAAGCAATGCAAAATCGATAAGATTTTCAAAAGTAAGTAATAACACACCGGCTGCAATTATTGCTTCTCCATAGTGTTATGTCCAACTTGTTAGCACTGAAGACACTGTTTGGCTTTCTTCTGCTCACCACTGCTCTCACCTTCATGGCACGTTGGCTTTCGATACAGAAAGTGTGGGGGATAAAGAATTACCGCTACAATTTGCATGCTGAAAAGGTTGCCTCAGCACAACAATAATTGCTCGCTCTGAAGCAACGTAGTAATGACGACGTGTGAGTTTTTTGCGATATTCTGCAGTACGTTATGCTTCTTACTGCACACAGCACGCATTGAGACAGCACAGAGAAGAGACAATGCTGCTATATAAGAGTGCGACCCCTTCGCAGCTCTCTATTATCATGGTGGCTTCTTTGCCGCAGGATCGACACCGGCATTGTCTGGAGGAAGCTTCAGAAGACTTGGAAAAAGAAGTACTGGAAGACGGGGACTGCCAGCAGGGGTGCAGAGGTTCGAGAAAAAAGAACCCTCGTGAGTCAGGAATGGGCATTATGGCGGTGGCCTTTCTACTCATGCAGTTCTTGTTCTGCCACCTGACAGAGGTGAGTGAAACATCAGCATCTCTGCATGGGCACGCTATTACACCAATCATGTCTTACCGAACTGTTCTATTTTTAGGCATCTCCTATTCCACAGGAGCCAAGACTGTAAGCTCTAACCAAAGCATAACTTTTATTAACTTCCTAATTTTTTTTTACTTCTCCACGTCAGATCCGCACTTCAGCATCGGTATGAAAAAGTTGCAGGCATGAGTGAGGCTCTACCGGAGCTTAGGGGAAGATTTAGAGACAAACGAAACTTGTCTGGTCTTCCTCCCAAGTGAGTGTGCAGTGGATACACCTTGTACTTTCCTATCGAAACGTTCCCGTCCTCTGGTCAAATTGTTACACTGGGCAGCTCAAAAACAAGGAAAAATTTTTAGGTTCTCCTCAAGAATGTGGTCTTTTTCATTATGCAATTGAAAATAGTGGACGGTGGATAATTTATTTCTTTGCAGTCATGTGCAAGGACTGGAGGGCACCGAGGACCGACGGAATTTCTACCTCATGGTGCAGAAAGTCTGGGACGTGTTGGAGGAAGTCAAAAGTCAGCGCGATGCAGCGCTCAATCAACCCTTCCTCCCGTTCGACGACCTCTCCTCTCCAGTGCTCATGGACAGGGGCAAGAAGTCCTTCACCGGGGACGGTTCCTTCGTCTCGGAGGGCGAAGAAGACTTTCCGGAGATACTCAAGACCAGACCTCAAAGAGAGAATAGGAGATATCTACTATGGAGGAAGATTACGGGAAAGAAATAAGAACTTAGTGAAATAAGCCACTGGGACATTTTTGTAGGGGACGGGGCCAAGGTTGGTACCGCGTCAAAGCTCAAAATCTAACTCACTCTGAGGCTCCTTCAGTGTCGTTTGTGCTTCATGTTATGTGTGCGAAGAGGGGCTGCTAGTATCACACCATGTTATTACTCGTAGCATTGTACAGCATATGCATGTACGCAATGCACTTGGGGTACATTAGTACCTACCCAAAGGAAAAAAATAATTGAACTGAGGAGGATGATCGTACGTACAAAAAGTACATAAAAACTGTTGATTTCAGCAAATGTTTATCCCATGACTCATACACTTTAAAGTGCGGTGACTCCGACAGCACTTTTTCGACAACGTCGCAAGGTACCTCCGTATGCAGATCATTGTGTAACGTGGATGCACGACGCTTCATTGTCAAGACGTTTGAGTAAAGCGACCGTTCGGTGACAAGTTTCATTTTATTAAACTAAAGTTACACTATATCGTGCTGCACGATATGTGACGTATCAACGTCCTCCCTAAATAACAATACTATTTTATACTCCAAAGCAGTGAGGATTCTGCACAATTTTTGTTTTTCATATCTGGCCTCTCACGCTTCCAAGTGTGCTGGACGGTCCTCACACTGACATCAATGACCTCAGCAATTCGCTTGTTGTCAATATCCGAGCGCGGCAAGTCGACAGTCCTCGGGCGATTCTCGTGCTGCATGATGCGCATGACGGCGCTCAAAAAATGTTGTCATTGGTATCAGCTGAGTCACCTCGACCAGTCTTTGACCTGAGTTACGTAACCGGTGAAGTACTTTTAGCGTTTTTGATGCATACACACATACATGCAAGTGCTTCGTCTGGCACAGTATGAACAAAGATGTCACCAGTTGGACAACTTCCTGTATCCCATGACAACGAGCCCAAGTCCACCGTCACACCTTCACCCCCACATCACCACCGCCAATTCGAACCACCTGAATATATCCTCGTGGACATAGTCGGACCCCCCCCCGGTGTCTGCGGGCTTCGTATGTGTCTTCGTGATCATACATCGCCTCATATGTTGACCTGAGGCAGTACCCATCACAGATGCAAAAGGCGTCTACCCTAAATACCCTAAAGTATAGCAACACTTAGCCTTGATGAAGCGGTAGGATATTGCCCCAGTTGCTGCTGTCTTGCCGCGAAAATAACTCTTCGAAAAAATTTTCATTGACTGGCCCACTCATGGTTGTGTCACTCACAAGAAGCACAGCAATGTAAAGTTCAGTTACAGTGTCTTGGGTAATCGAAGATTTTTACATCCACACAAGCAGTCACACGTTGGTCTTGGAGCGAGTGCGTAGAGTGTGACGAGATAGGTGACCGGTCTGTCAGAAGTTCTGTGTGACGATGGATGTCTAAATGACTGTGCCTTGACGTCTACAATGACAGACTTGATCACATCGAAAGCGTCCTGTTGGCCCTTCATCCATGATCGACAGCTTCCACACCAACGCTATATGATCTAGCTCTGCTCTCCTCCACGTGGGTGCTCGCCCTCGCCCCCTTTCTTGAACACATCTTTTCTTCCCCTGCATCATTATGCACTGTATCATTGTTGCTACAATCAGTCAAGAATAAAGGCTGTAGGCAGAAATTAACTTTCGACCATATGATTACAAACTCCAAAAAAAGAGAAAGCCATCAGAAAGGAAGTAATTCCATTGCCCATTCATTATCAATGCCTTTCTCTTTTGTCCATACATTTACCTTCTACATCACAATGACCTTTTGCTTCCGGTATCCACCACAACTAAGGAATCAGAACTATTATTCTGCGCAATCAGAGCTTCTTTTGGGACATGACTGGTCTGCAATTTCAACATTGCTACAAACGCATCCTGGTGAACCAAGAGATCTCTTGTGGAGCGGGCAATTGCTCCGAATTCAGACAATGCCAGGCTGAGCCTGGGATGCTGAGTAGACACCACGTTTGAGCGCATAACCTCGGCACGGCAGGTTGACCACCATCATTGTGATAGTGCCCTTACAATGCCAATTTTGTCTAAATTCTTAGTTGTTGTTGGAACGTATACCTGCATGTTCTATGTATGGCTATGTAGTTTGAATGACGGGGGGGGGCGTCAAATCCGGAAATCCGTGCAGATGTTCTGATGTCCAGTACAAAGACGAGGAAAACTGACAGGCTGATGGCCAATCGGTCAGAGATCTCTGTAGATGCGAGTAGATACATCATACAATGCTCTTTTTGTGCGAAGAAAAAGAGTTGATTTGATATAAAGTCCTTTTTAACACTCAAACAGGACACCTGAAGATCAGGCGCTCTTGTTCTAACTATGCACTAGCCTCCATTCCAAACCCAAGTCTTCTCTCTGGTCAAGCTCTTATGCCATTGCTAATGCACCATACGACTCCATCATGCAGCAAAATATAAAACCGAAAACATGACTGGGGACTACAGTACGAATGAGAGATCCAACGCAACACAACTTTAGCAATCAATTAGAATTCGCTTTAAGACTTAAAATAGCAAGTAAAATAAGTGAGTAAACCATTTTCATTCTTGTCACTCGAGTGCTACAGATTTCAATGAGGGTCCATCACAACAGCTGACTCGTGAGCAGCATTTGGCAGCACATATAACGCTTCTCTTCCTTTTTCTTATTGGGGGAAACTCTCACCTCATGTGTTGCCGCACGTGAAAAGGCACGAATGTGTGAAACGGGACAAGTGGGAGACGCTCTCACCGAGTTCATCATGGGCAGTCAGGGACCTGGGGGTGCGAACCAGAGACAGGCGTGGCAGGGTCATTGTGACGGTGAAGAAGCAGTGTTCACTTTCGCTGAGTTTTCTTGAACAGCAAAATAAGATCTTCATGGAGGCTCGTCATTTCACTTTGGCCAGTGTCAGTAGTGTCTCGTCAAGTGCTTCTTCTCTCAATTCTTTGATCTTGGTCTTGCTATGTTAAGGAAAGAGAGAGATTTTCTTCAGGAGAGTCGATTCTAGACTGAACTGACTCACGAGGGGTAACACAAGGCACATCCTGCTTAATGAGGTCACCTAGTGGCTGACTGACGTAGTATGAAAAAGGACGGAAACAGAGCCAGGTGGACGTTCCACAGTAGATGGTGTCGTATGCAGATGTAGCAGTACAGTAATTATGCATGATAAGTGAGTAAATGAACGTCAAAGTTACTTAATTACATATTCTTACCGATTTGTCATTTATGGTCACAATAACTCTTGACCGGTGCTTATTTTGTTGATCCCACTTGAGTCACCAGAACTTGTGCCCTGTTCAGAGGCTGTTGTTGAAGCCAATGTAGGGGGATTGAATGCGAAGGAATGTAAGTGGTAAGCAATAAAAAGTCTGTGTTAGTTTTTCCTGGATGATGTTTCCTCTTCGTTTTAGGTTGCTACAAAAATTGCTTATCTGTAATACCTTTCACGCATAATTCACGGATGCGGTGCAGTGGGGGTTGGTAGGTGGGAATGTCATGCAAGTCTCGATGAAGTTACAGGTGTAATCACAGCAGACAATGCAGAAAGAGTTCCTTATCTGTGTAGCACGTAAAGCGCACTATACTAACTGAAAACAAAAGCTCGGTGTGGTCATTTGGCCTAACCTTTTTGCATCATATGAAATACATGTGGGAGAAGAATATCATACAATATGACACACGACAAGCAGCTCGCTACCATTGAAAATGAAACTAACATGTGCAAGACTGTCGCAACTTCTGAGGACCCCCAGAAGTATGCATGTGCAAAACAGTCGCAATACGTATATAAGGACCACCGGAAGTACTCTGACATACATTCGAAGCAGCATGTACGTTACGTCTTAGTGACTCGTGGTGTGGCAAAAGTTGATAAAGAATGTGTCGAGGAGTAGTGCGTAAGGCAGATGCATGCACACGCGGGTGCGTCCATTATTCTTCCAATAATCAAAGGGTAAAGTGTCGAAATCTGTCGCGCAAAAATGTCAGACTCAGACTTTTGTGATGGGAGAAGAAGAGAAATCGACATGTGCGAGACCGTGGAGGCGAGGCAGCTCCCCCCACGCACGACCTCATTCAGGGAGAGCGTTAGGAGGAGCGTCCTGAGGAAGAAAGAGAGTATTGAAAGATTCTACAGAGGCTATAGGTTGGGACTTGCTGACTGCACGTGCTTCAAAGCACAGTTGTGATCACTTTCTATCACTTTCAGCTTTGCGCGCAGCGAATCGAACACCAGCCGCTTTGAGCCTCATGACCCCGGCTGCGGAATGGTCAATTTCTTCACACTCAAGATCCTCTTCGTGGATATCTTCATTGCTGGCGGAGACGTCATCTCCGATTATGCCCAGGTGCTCAAACACCCCTGCTCTAATCCCTAGAAACGTTGCATTCACAGTGTTGTAATTTTGTCTTACAGGGTGTAGCTCTTATCAGGTCGGAGGGGGAAAATTTCCCCGATAGTCGTTTATTCGGTCTTATCACTATTGGCATCAACTGGCTTCCCGGAGTAGCTGCCGCGCTGCACCTCATATCCATGTACAGGCACAAATACCAGTGCAAGTGGATACTTATTTGGGCTGGTATGACGTCAAATTGATTCGGTTTTGTACTGCGCATAAAGCGCTCATTGAACTTTCAGCACTCTTGATCATTTTCTACCCTCTGGTCCCTTTGGCTGCCTACATAAATCTATTGTGGAAGCGTCCAAAAGATCCTAACAGGTCGCGCTACAAGACTGCCTTCAGGGAGGCTGAGTACTTGGCCATGATTGCGCACTCCATTGCCGGAGGAATTGAGTCACCCTTGCAATTCATACTTCAGGCAAGCGTACAGAAAAACTACAGAAGTGAACTTACTCACCCTGATACCGTACATCACACTAGGTCTGGTTAATTGTGAATGGCAAGATCCCTGAGCCTTGGTCGGTAACCGGCCACCTGGTTCTTCGCGATTGGTACGGCAACGAGGTCCACCTGCCCACCACTGCTGCCATTTCGCTCATCTTCTCTATCCTCAGTATGGTCAAGGCAGTCATTGAGTTCAATATCATCAGGGTCCATATTCAAGTAAGGTGCACCTGTAGTTCATGTTTTTGGGTTAGTGGTGTACTCACATGGATCTAGATGTGGCTTCAAATGTTTCCAGGACATTAACTCTGGTCATAAGATCCTGGAGAGCTTGGAGATCATCTTCTGCCACCTTCCCTACTTGTCACTTGCGGGATTTTTTCGCATCTCCAGCATCTCTCTTCTCCTCACCTACCTGAACGCCTTCGCCTTTGTGCCCATTGGTCTTTTCTGGCTCTCCTGCGTGGCGATCGGATACAGAAGGTTTGACTCCTTGTTCTCCTCTAGTAAGAACGCCCAATCACAGTCACAATTACAATTACTTACAGTTTTAATTTGGAAAAGATTCCTCTGTGGTTGGTCAGCTTCATAGCCGTTCTCTTCCCGATCTGCTTTACTACCCACGTTGTCACGGAAAAGTATGGGTGATTTGTGTGCATTCATGGGCAAAAAGAACTTACCTAACCTCTTTTACAGAAATCGTCCAAAGATGATTCTTCTCCAGTATAAGACGTTCTGGCAACAGACTTTGTGTTCAGTCCTGTGCTTGTGCCCCGCGCTCATCTTTTGCATGTACCAGATCAACTGCGATCGATCATGGGCATACGATTCAAATGTCATACTGAGCAACAGCCAATTCAATGCTGCCGTTGCCACCGTTCTACTAGCTGGCATTGCTTCTTGTGCCATGGCTAGAAGACCTAACTGGCAGCTCCCAGCAAGGTAACATTGGTGTGATTCTCTGCTCTGCCTTGCTCTGTTCTGCTCTGCTCACCCTTACCACGATTTGTTGCCTTGCAGAAGCTATGAGAAAATAAGAAGCAAATCTAATATCTTATGGAAGGCTAAGCACAGGTTAAAAAGATCTGGCACTAAAGATACGGTGATAGGAGGGGAGACCATAAAGGAGGAAGATGATGACAAGGACATCCCAGATGGACCGAAAAGGGTCACCTATCAACTCTCCCAAGAGTCTGACAACGAATTTCTGCAGAAGAGAATCTCTCGACGAGTAATGACCAGGCAATGTAGTACTAGTTGAGATTTTTGTGAACTTTCGTGACGACCTCTTACCTTGGATGCAGGTTCTTTCTAAAAAGCCTGTCGGGATTTTTCATAATATGCCTCATTTTCGGACCGATCATCGGACTTCAAGTGGCATTTTACGAAATGAGGGTGCCGCCAGCGTATGTGGCATTCAAACCAAAGGATAACTTCACAAAAGTCATCAAGGTAGGGCTGTTGGCACTACAATAAATTCGTACGCTTTGTGCCAAACGAGTGCACGTTCTGTCTCCTAGGCTCTCCCCCTCGTCCAAGTACCCGATGACATCACTGGCTGTCTTCGGTTCCCTTATGTGAGCACAGAAGAAGATGAGGATGGGAAGTTCGTTCTTCCTTCTTGCTCAGAGTAACTATTGCACTGTCTCTGTTCATGCAGAAGCAACCAGGTGAGTTAAAGCATTTGCAGAGCCAAGATTCTTCTGATGGAGAGATCAAATTGGCTGGATTGTTACAACTCCCAATGTTTCTCCGGATCCGACGTTGTCATCATCATCGACGGCCACGACGTCAGCAGCAATCAGCAATTCAGACCTTCCTATCCCACAATTGACATCAGGTGAGCCACTGAGCTGGAAATGTTCGGAAGTGTCACAGAAAATGTTGTCACACCGCATGTTTTCCATCCTTAGGTTGCCTGAGAATCTCGTTGTCCTACTAGTCCAATCTGTGGACGCAGACTGGTTCTTCCCGGCCAGAGCTCAGTGTCTGAATTCACCCTGCCGCATCATTATATCAAAATCGCACAAGTCCATTCCAGAGTCAGAGGTTCATGCTTCATGACAGACTATAATTCTTGGTATCAACAATGCTTTCATAGTTCGAGTGCGACGCTGGACTCACGCGCCGCTTGCCCTACGATGACGAAACGCTCATTGACCCTAGGACGCGTAGAATACGAGGTACTCATAATGGATGGCTCTGGTGTACCTTTACTTCCACTCTCGTGTGTGCTCGTGCTTCAGGCAGGCAATATCGCACCCTACTCTGCCGTTGGGGTGGACGCTCGTGTTTTGGATTCCCGAGTCACCAAGAACACAGAGACTTCTGTGACGGAAAAGATATCGTCAACTATTTCAAAAACAACGGCTTCAACTGGGAATGGGATCACGGGATGGATATCTCTGGGAGAATCTTTCAGTGAGTATGATCAAGCTGTGACACTCGTCCAGGTACCCGTGATACGTTGATGTGCCCTTAGTGCAATGGGTTCGACCGACGACGAATGCTTGTCTAAGTCCAGCGTTCGGGAGTGTGACTCTATGTCAGAATCAGGCAACCGGTGGTCGCGCTGGCTGAGGTGCGATGAGAGAGTCGAGACCAGTCTCATCAGGAAAAGGTAGCTACAGTGAGAGTCCAATAATGCAAACTAACATTTTTTCGCGAATTGAATACAGATATTGCGAGGTTTCTTCTAAATGCTTGCTGCAAGAGAAGGAGTTAAAGGTCCCTCGCGACCAGTGCGACCAAGATCTTTGACACGTAAGATGATAACAAAATAAGCTTTTAATCAATTGCTCTGGAGAGCGGTTCACTAGTTCAGAGCTGAGCGATAACTTGGAACTTTGAGGGCCTGGGATCGGACAGCGCCGCGCACGAGTAGCTGAAGACCGCGATGGAGACGAATCCTTCCAGGAGGGCAAGCACGTAGAATCCCACCACCAACTCCAGGATGGGATAATCATAATTTGACTCTAAGATTAATGCACATTACAATAAGTGAACCAAAGTGTCATGTGAAGAGAATCCCAAAATGTTCCCTACCTTCATACTGTCCGAAGAAGTAGAGGTAAGCAAAGTAGTAAATGAATGGGAACACTAGAGCCCATAACCAAGCGAAAATGCAGAATGCTGCCAGCAGTCGGTGACTAGAGATTGAAAATGGTTGATACAGTTAAAATCACCCTGAACTCTTTCCAATGAGTTTTACCTGCACTTGGTCAACTTCTCTCTGGGTGAGCAGACCACACCAATGACACCGGCTGTTATGAAGACAAGTCCGGGAATGCCTCCCAAAGCAAAGATCCAGGTCACTTCTGTCAACGCGTATACAAGCTACACACATTACAAGCAAGATGATGGAAAAGGTCATGACAAGCTTAAGTTGCAGTCTGCTGTCTCACGTGAAGGATTACGAGGATGGCGCCTATGAGTATCTGCAGACCGTTCAGCACCAGGAAGATCTCCTTGGGGAATGGCAAGAGAGAAACTTCCTCGTCCTCTTCCATGAGCGCCATCGTGACCACTTTTTATTCTTGCCTTTTTTTCTTCTTCTGTCGCCAGGGACGGTAATGCTATGCACGTTGACAACAAGTGTGTGCCTCCGAATGAGGAGCTTGAATTCGAGCTCCCAGCGAAGCTTGCATCGACGTGTGCGTCGAGTGTCGTACGTTGTAGGAGAAAGTGTCGGAAGGCGAAAAAACTGAAAGAGTTGAAGCTGGCCAAGACCCAAAATTCGCGCTGCAAGAATAATTGCTTTCTCCTCCTGATGTTGCGTTAAGCTTGCCCGTCAGTTCAGTTCAGTCGTACTTAGTGATTATGAGTAGGCCAGCAGGACAGTTCAAGTGAAAAGACCATATTCATGACATGGTGAGAGCAGGGGGCAAACTGTCTGACGCGACGTTGACCTTGAAATGTACCCTACTTCGTGTCCATGTACGCGTCGTCTCCGTAGGATGGCGAAAATATCAAACCTTTCCAGCCTTGATTAAGAAAGCAGAATGTGTTTGTGGCATTTGGGCACGGGTGCGTTCATGATGTCAAAAGTACGTAGTGTTTATTTATCCTATGCTGCGGTGAGATGTACATGCATTTCTTGCGTGAGCTGAGCGTACACGCAAGTGCAGACGTACACTTAAAGATCCACGAAGGTTATTTGAGAGGGCCACAGAGCGATCGGATTTATGGCGAATACTCGTAGTGAAGGTTATTAAGTCTCTGTTGCATGACTCGTGGACTGCAAGCCTTATTTTCAGCCCGTAAGACGCACGCGTAGGTGGCGGAGTCCAACGCGGAGTCGTTGCGGGATCAAAGGAAATCACTCAACCTCAAATAAGTCTCGTCACGCTCAAGCAGTTGCAAGCTGTAAACTGAGACCTCAGGAAGTTCGCACTTGACTGTCGGCCTCGAAGGCTGCACTTAATGCCGTCGTAACTTGCTCTGGCGTGCACTGTGCATGGTCATATTAGTGCACTATTTTACGCTCATGGGTTAAGTGGGCAAATGACATTGAAATTGTGACGAAAAAACAGCGAACAAATTCCTACTGTTTGCGTCAAGCTTGCTTGGATTATGTTATGACATTAGTATGGATTACTTTTTACTCTAACACTGCTAAGCAAGGAAGGAGAAGCACCCGGTATATCTTCCTACAGTCTGACGGTCTTCCTATCAACTTCCTGCGTCCGTTGCTTCAATGTGGGTGGGCGAAGGAAATTTCTCAACAGCAAAGGCTCGATAGGAAATTGAAGAATTAAAGCTGTATATGAGAGAGACCAATTAAACCCTTTACCAGTTCGGCAAGTTCAAGGCAAAGAGAAGTAATAGTCGCCGTTGTTATTTTTTGGTCTCTCTCTTTCTCTGAGAGTCTGAGTGGGCAGCAAGTAATTAACGCTCTTGTCAACAGCACCGACTGAGCGTGGGTGAGAATGGGCGAAGTGAAAAAAACACTCAATGCATGGAGGATGCCTTAATGTATAATGGACAGAGAGAAAGACAAAAAAGTGCACTGCATCAGAGAAGGAGGCCTACACACGCGCACACACCAATGCTCCGTGGAACTTTTCGCACCTGGGCCAGTTCACACCTGGTCCTTGCTCGTGGACTGCACGACATCGATCACGACACCCCGTGGAAGACTCGCTCCGAGCGGGAACACCGAACCCAATCCCCCAAGCTCATTTCGGTCGGGGTCGCGATGAGAGACACGAGCAACCCCCTCCTCTCCCCCGTAAATTAATCCGTGATCTCGTCAAACAATCAAATTTCCCCCCCCCCTCCTTTTCTTCGTCACGATGAACCACTGGCGGTCAAAGTCCTTCGCCAGCGTGTGCCTGGCTGATTGCCCTGTCTCGCTACCCCTCCTCCCCTCCTTGCGCAGCAAAAAAAAAGGCGCCCACTTGTTCGTTCTCTCTTGGTCCCGTCGAGAGGTATAAACAGTTGGTACCAGGACGATCGCGTAACAAGCGATCGATACCTCTTGAGCGAATGCGGCAATTATCTCGTCTCTCTCCGTGATTAAATGATCAAGCCGCGCGTATCTTTCACCCATCTTGAGTAAGACTTACCCCAAAAAGGTGGGGGACGGAGAGGATCTTGGATGTAGGGAAAGGAATTTGCTCTGCCCCAGCAGCAGGTGCATCGTGGCGTGATTAAATTCTTCCCCCATTACCGCTACTACTACGTAGATCGCTGTCTGTGATATACGCTTCTCTTTTCTCTCTCATATTTCAGGCCGCGGCGCGCCGCTGATGGACCCTCTAATTAGCGACGTTGCTGCTGCTCTTTGGGCTGCAGCAACCCTCTTATGGGCAGCATTTTTGGGTGGCAGCAGCATGCAAGCAACGCGCTGCAAAGCCTAATCTGATTTTGGCCTTCTTCTACTCATTTACCCTTCTTCTCTCTTTTATCTGCTCGCGAGCTCAGGATAATTTGTTCCAAGCTAAGAGATACCTGGAAAAGGGCAGAAAGGGGGAGGGAGAAAAATCCAATATAGCAATTATGTCATTTCTCAAAGAGTCCTGCTGCTCAGATGCAATATTCAAGAAAGGTTCTTTCTTCTTGTTTTACAAGCAAGGTAAAAAGGCCATTCCAAAGGAGGGGGGAAATGGGAAGAAATTAGTTTGAGGTCCAAAATTGGGCATGGAAGGTGAAGAAAAAGGTCTTCCTACCCCACTTTTTTTTCTTCCCTCGATGCCGTATGCTGATGGAAAAAAAAATTACGAGACCCTTTAATTCTCCCTTCCTCAAGTCCCCGACTCGATTGCCCGTTTCTTAAGGGTTAGGGTAGAAAAAGAAGAGGAAGAAATTGGGCCTCTCTCTTTTTTTCCTTTACCCCATCACTCCTATACTACAGTGGACTCTGCTTATGCGGACGGAGCTGTCACTGTGTGCGGCTCACTCTATGGGGAGTGGCGCCCTCCGCCGAGTCCACTACACACTGTGTCGGAGAAATGGTCAACTTTAGCCGGTGTCACTGTAGGCAGTGAAGTCCGCTGTACTCCCAGAGGTGGTGCACAATGGTCCGTCCGGATAAAATGGCGGCTCTTATAACTTTTGTGCGTCGGTTCGTCCCCTTTTCTCTCTCTACGTCTTGACCGAGATATCCGAAAAAAGTGCAACACGTTTTCGGTCGGCGCACGCCAGCTATTTATAGCTCAATCGGCATTTTTTTCTTCCTCCCTGGTGGAGAAAACGTGTGCATGCGTACGCCAAATTCGCATAACTGCGGACTACGTCAGAGCAGGGAGAGAAGATTAATAGTCTGCTGAGTCACTCATCTTGCGCAGAAAAAGGAAAAATTTTGCAGATCCTGGCCAGGGCGTGGCCCCAACATATGTGCCAAGTGTAAGCCTGTCTTTCACTCCGACTACTTAATGGTTATTAAAGGCTGATTGCATTTTCTGGTGCAATTAAGAAGTGCAAATTATGGTAGAATTTCTCGTCGCGGTAACACAAAGCGTTGCATTGACGCCTGGCACCAAATAAAAGTGAAGCTTTATTGGTTGCAAAGACCCAAGTCACTGCCTTAAGTTTACGGCAGCCGCAGAAGACACCTTTACAGGAAGTCCAGAATGAATTGTCACTACTCCCCACTGCGGTGGCTCAACTTCAATCCACCTGTCAATTAATCTAGAATGAATGAGACTTCTCCATCTTGGAGTCAACCCTTTGAGTGGACAGATCGAAATGGATTGACCAGAGATCACTCGGCCTCCCTAACTGGATCCTCATTTTTCCCCCCTCTCAAGTACTGTGTTACTTCCACACGAAATTGCCGTCGTTTTCTCAGCAGGAGAAGGGACGATCCTTGGTTATTTGCGGCAATCCATCTGCTTACTCGACTACCTCGGTGGACCGGTACAGCTTCTCCTCGTACAGGTGGTGAGCGCCGGCAATTCAGCCGCTGTCGGGAACTCAAGGGGTGAAGATGTTTCAGCTCTCTTATTCTTACAACACCAAATAGAAAAGGAAGGAGCAAATGCACATCAGATGGCAGGCACGGGGAAGGAAGAAACGTGGATCTCCTCTGTGTCTCACTATCTCAGGTTCTCGGGCTACTCCGGCAACAGCAGGAGATATGGGAAAATGCCCAATTTTGGGAAGCCTCAATTTGAAACACCCAAGATACAATCCGAGTAATTTCATCTTGGAGGCAGCAGAGGAGGACTGGTCGCAACCTCACCCCACCCCCCACCCCCCTGTCATGAGCGCCAAAGGACTCAGACCGGCAGCTGCTTCTTCTTTCTCCTAATCTGCTTTTTAGGGCGTAAATAAATATGCACATCTTGGACCGTCAAATGACAGCGCGATGACATGGCAAACAAAGTGGTGCGGGCATGTACGAAATATTACACAGAGTTGAGGTCAACCCAAGCGGCGATGCCGTCGAGATAGTGATCTTCTCGCCATGCTGGTGGGGCAATTTGATCACGGAGAATGAGTAATCTGAATCAACGGTCGACCAAGCAGCCAGTGGTGATTTGATTAAGACGAGAAGTGGAAGGAGCTCTCAAAAGACCGCAACAATGATGCCAATCTGCTTCTTCTCCGTGCTCACATTCCTTTCAATAAGATAAGATGGCCCAGACCATCGTGGGAATGCGCTCAGACCCCCACGCGTAATACGTGGGCTTCGTGCATCTCCAGAGTACCAGGCATCATACGGTACAAGAGCTGTAATCCTTCTTTCTTTGCCTTTTTTTATGCTACCCTCTTTAGCTCCCGCCGCTCCTTTAACCTTAATTAGATCGGATTCCCTCCTGCTGCTCCAAGGGGTCTTTATGGACGGGCAGAGCAAATTTTTCCTTGGCGCTCGAATGAGAGATTGTGACATCAAATGGCCGGGCTGTAGGAGCTGCGAAGGCGTTCCTCTGTGGCCAGATGTAGCAGCCCAATATTCACAGGTATAGCACCCAATCGACGAGCTTACTTTGACCCTCCAGGCCTGGTCACACTGCTGTGGTCACTGGCGCCATTGAATCTTATTTCTGGATATGATTTTCGTGAGGGGCCATTTGATCCGGACCATTGATTCTTCCACTAAAAGGATTCTTCTCCGTGCAAAGCATCTCTGCGATCACGCGTGGAAGCTTAATGCGCGACCAAACGGCCTTTCATTATCACTCTCTCCTTTTAAAAGGAGCATCTTAGACGGATATTGTGGAAAGAAAAAAGAAAGAAAGAAGACGAAACAAAGGATATCGATGCAGTGCGCATTCCTCTTGTGCTCTATGTACAGTTGTCATGAGCCTGCAGACGGTGGGGAGAAAGGCACTAACTGAATTCTGGCTGAGTTGAGCGCTATGAATGATAACTGCAATCATCCTTCGATTAGTGAAGATTTATGTACGGAGAGCTCTTAGCAACAGACCCATTTATTAAAGCATTCCCATGGAGTCACCATATCAAAGCTTGAACTGTCCTCATAAAAGTATTGATACACTGTCCTCTGATGCTGCGGCAATGGATCTGGCATAACCAGGGATGTCTGAATCTGGAAAAAAAAGTCAGGTGTAGATGACTCTTATGCACGTATGATGTATACCTTTCAACCTTTTTCTGCTTATTTGACTCAGGTCAGCCTCGACTCAACGTGTCTCATTTACATCATGAGTAGAGTGTGGACTTGGAGGACCAGGAGTCAATGATAACAATGGATGCGCTCAACCTGGTACAGTAGAAAATCATGACAACTCGCTGCATACCTCGTTCCATGGCATTGCACTTCTTCCACTCCAAGTTATTAGGAACTTTTAGCTGTCAGACTGGTCTATTCTCAAGAAGGTTACTTATATGAGGGTAAGGAAACTTTTCCAGCATATTTAGCCTCATTTGTCCGTATATTTTGGGGCACATTTACCCTCGGTGTTTTTACGGCGGTTTAGTAATGATCCATGCGTATATTCCAGAGACTTTGTCGCAGACTCCTCATGCCTTCGCATTTGAGTTCAATGCATTTCTTTCTCTGGTGTCAGTACACTGGTAACGTTATAAGCAGTCTGAGAAGAAGTCCCTTCAAAATCGGGGCCCTGGTCATAAGTGATGACTGTAAAGATCCGTATGAGAATAGGGAGACTAAAATGAGTCTGTATTCAACACGTGTCTTTTTGTTGATAGTTTATTTTTGACTGCCAGAAAGTGCTGATCGATCAGAAATATGATACAAGTGAAGACATTAAGGTGAGAGTTACGTTAGGAACAAAATAATAAAGGAGTATTTAAATATTGGTATTCAATACTGTCTTGACTGGTACAAGTTCCTTTTTTTAAAAAAAAATTACCACGTGCACTTTTAACTCAAAGTATTTTAGCATATTGTGTGCAGTAAGTGTAGTGCACACTCCTTTTTTTCAGCCGTAGCTTTTGACTGGATTGAGCTACATAAATGAGTTACCCCTCTCTGGAAAGCAAAGAAGTTCCCATCGAAACAATACAGTCAGCCTTCTATGTAGTAAACTCTACTGCAGGACATAACTTTTATCCCATATTGTAGAGAAGTGGGTGGTCCTAGAGCAAAAGTGCATATCAGCTTGGTTTCGGAGGAACTGCAATGTACACGTCATTATTGCATACAGTATATTATAATACTTGTTGAAAATGGTTTTAGTAAAACCCTGACAACCCTGGCCACAGACCAACGGCCCAGGCCAAAAGCGTACCTTTTTCTAAAAGAGTACCTTTTCGAACTGCCCTAGTAAGTACGTAAGTTTTGAAAGTACCTGATATGCAGCTGATGTCTCTCCGGTGCAGCCACGTGCTGCAAGTACGTGTCTAACGTAACCTAAGCTACTAGTGCGCTAATATCATATGGGTCGATCGATCCATCGATCAACCAATCAATGGTTCACGCTAGTGGAGCATTTCTTTGCTTGGGCTTGGGCTCTTTTTTTTTTTGCCTTGGTCAGCAACCTTGTGTCTTCTCCTTTTTCTTCTCTTCACACCCCTTTTTTTGTCGTGTGGTCCCAGTGAGCAGGAAGCGTTTGTCTCCAGCAGCGTTGATCTCTCCAACTCTGAGGGGGGCGCACGCTTTTTTAAGAGCCTCTTGTTGATGTATGGACGCTCGAGTGAGATGGAGTAACTGCAACTGACAGTGACTGCTTGCACTGTACATGCCAGATGATGAAGGGCTCCAGTTCACTAGCGTAAAAGAATGAGCTCTTCGCAACAACAGCTCTTTATAAATTGGTGGGTGAATTTGGTCACGTCGCCTCAGCGCTTCAGGGTCAGAAGAAACTACTGCTCTACTCTACCCAGGGCGTGCAGTATGCACTGCACACTTGGACGTATTTTCCGAGCATTCATTCAAAATTTTCATGAAGCTGGGTCAGCACGAAAAGAGACTGTCTCGGGTAAAAAAAAGGGTCAGGAATGGAAGTCAAGTGAGCCTGCGTCCTCCGCTTCTAGCACAACGATTAAAAAAAAAAACAAATATGCCCAGAATGTCAGGCTTCTTATGAAAATTTTCCCTTGAAGAGTACGCAGGCACCTTTCCCACTTTCCACCGACTTGGACCTAGCACAGAGAATTTGAGGTGGGACCAATTTAGGTACATTCTGAAGACGACCCAAGCTGGAGAAATCTTTTTCACTGCTCTACGCAGTGAACTGATCCAGTGTGTTGGTAGTCCTTCAGAGCAAGGCCGGATCAAGAGGGCAGGTTGGTAATGCCTACAGTGTGGTTGTCTCCCGCTAAAAACTGGAGCAGGGCGAGAAGACGGGGCAAAAAAAGGTTGGGGCGGGCTTTAAAATCCCCTGGGGTGGCGACAAAAAAGCCTGAGGAATTCGGACGCGATAAATCAGGCGCCTTTCATACCAATAAACAAGGAATGGAGCTTTTTTTTTAACCCCAAACACTTGATCCAGTGCGATGCAAAGTGATTTAGAGTGTTTTTTCTCTGCCCCCCCCCCCGAGCGAGCGTAAAAAAGACAGTGGAATCTGATTTCTCTCTGGGGAGGCGAGTAAAAAGCTCAAAGCCCTTGACGGACAGAGGAATTTCTTCACGTGGCATCTGGCACAGCGGGAGGGAAGGCACGTTTTGTGTGTTTTACTGTGCTCTAAACGGGCCAAGACCAACAATTTTGTTCATCAGGGATTTATGGCTTATGGGGGG
>JAAUXU010126733.1_pt1 | contig 21650 bp, 19 predicted proteins | sample 7278151 | NCBI WGS metagenome assembly JAAUXU01 (sample SAMN14350113, study PRJNA611818) | marine sediment metagenome | isolation source: surface marine sediment (1.8m) | place: French Polynesia: Moorea | collected 2018-08 | reverse complement strand
TACGGCCCGAGGTTCTGCAGGACTTCACCGACTGCTTCGCGCCCAGCGGCTTCAACGGCAAGGCCTTCCTGCCGAGCTATGGCCTGGCGGAATCGACCCTGGCGGTGACCTTCCCAAGGCTTGGCGGCGGCGTGCGCGTCGACCATATCGACCGAACCGCCTACGAAAGCCGGGCCAAGGCCATTCCAAGCAAGACGGACGGCTCGGCCTACAAGGCCCGTGCCTTCGTGTTCTGCGGCTCGGCATTGCCCGGTCACGAAGTCGAGGTCCGCGGCAGCTCCGGACAGGCTTTGGCGGACCGCAAGATCGGTCGGGTCTGCGTCCGCGGTCCCAGCGTCATGCAAGGTTATTACGAGGATGCCGAGGCTAGCGAAGGCGTGATGCTGGCCGACGGCTGGATGGACACCGGAGACCTCGGTTACCTGGTCGATGGCGAGTTGGTCATCACCGGTCGCAGCAAGGACCTGATCATCTGCAACGGGCGGAACATCTGGCCGCAAGATCTGGAATGGACCGTCGAGAAGCTGCCGGGAATCCGGCCGGGCTGCGTAGCCGCCTTTTCCGTCGACCAGGAGGAGGACAGCGAGCAGGTCGTGGTGATTGCCGAGACCAGGCTTTCCGAGGAGCAGGAGCAGCAGCTTCTGGTCCAGGACATCCTGTTCAACATCCGCCGCACGGCGGGTGTTGACTGCCAGGCGATCCTGGTTCCGCCGCGCTCGCTCACCTTCACCTCGTCGGGGAAGCTGAGCCGCGCCGCCGTGAGGGAGGATTTTCTCAGTGGCGCCCTACGACCGCTCACCGAGGATGCGCCGATCGCCGGGTTCGCGGAGAGCGACCCCCGGCTCATGGCGACCGCAAACTAGGCGGCATAACACCAGCTTCCGCGCTATCGCGACATGACCGGCGTCGTCGCCCTGACCGGCGCGACCGGCTTTATCGGTCGTGCCTTGGTGCCCCGCCTCTTGGCCGCCGATTGGCGCGTCAAGGCCCTGCTGCGCCGACCCGATTCGGCTTTGGAGGCCGAGGGGGTTCAAGCGGTCCGGGGTGCACTCGGCGCGGATGACAGCCTGCGGGATCTGGTCGCCGAGGCGGACGTCGTGATCCACTGCGCTGGCGCCATCAAGGCCCGCTCCCGGGCCGCCTTTCAAGAGATCAATGCGGCCGGAACGGCCGGCTTGGCGGCGACTGCGGCCGCCGCCCCGCAGCGCCCGCGGTTCCTCCTACTCTCGTCCCTGGCCGCGCGGGAGCCCGGGCTCTCAGACTACGCGGCAAGCAAGCGCCAGGCCGAGGCGGAGGTCGCCCGCCACGCCGGCAATCTCGACTGGGTCGCGCTGAGGCCGCCGGCGGTCTACGGCCCCGGGGATCAGGCGACCCTGACCCTGTTCAAGCAATTCTCGCGCGGCCAGGCCTTCCTGCCGAGGCCGGCCGACAAGCGGGTCTCGCTCCTTTTCATCGACGACCTGATCGAGGCCATCCTGCATCTTCTCGAACGTCCGCGCTGGCAGGGCGACGTCATCGAACTGGATGACGGCCGACCTCAGGGCTACGCCTGGACCGAGCTCGCCGAGATCGCCAGCGCAGGTCTCGAAAAGCCGGTTGCGACCCTGAGCCTGCCCCGGGGGCTGCTGTGGCTGCCCGCCGCCGCCAACGAGGTCCTGGCGCCCCTGCTCGGCCGGGCCCCGATATTGACCCGCGGCAAGCTGCGCGAGCTGTTCCACGAGGACTGGGTTTGCCGTCGTCAGAGCGGCACGGCGCTCAACGGCTGGCAGGGCCATATCACCTTCGAGCAGGGCTTTCCCCGCACCCTGGCCTGGTATAAGGAAAGGGGCTGGCTATGAGCTGGACAACGCTGCGATTCGGGGCCAAACGCAGAGATTCCGGCGCCTGCGGCCCCCAAGCTTCGAGGCTTAACGTGGCCCGCAGCCACGCCGCGGCATACAACGAAGCAGGCTTCTCGCCACAGGATTGGCCGTCACGAGACGAGGACGACAATGGCATCCGAACTTAGGGATTCGCCGCTTGAGAGCATCTTGGGGCTGCTCGAGCCCTACAACAAGAAGGGCATTGCCCTGAACGGCGGCACCAAGCTCAACGCCGATCTGGAGATCGACTCGGTGGCCGCCATGGACCTGATCATGGAGATCGAAGACAGCTTCGAGATCGACATCCCGATCAATCTGGTCTCCGACATCGAGACGATCGACGATCTCGTCTCCGTAGTCCGCCAGCGAATGGAACAGAGCTCATGACCGATATCCTGGACAAGTACGCGCCCATCGCATCGCGCCACGACCAGCTCCTCGCGGTCGGCCCCGACCCCCTCGGCGTCTGCCTGGAAGAGATTTACTCGGCCACCGAGGCCCGGATCAACGGCCGGCGGACGATCTTGGCCGGGACCAACAACTACATGGGCGTGACCTTCGAGCCAGAATGCCTGGAAGCGGCCGAGGCCGCGGTTCGAAACCACGGCACCGGCACGACCGGCTCGCGCATCGCAAACGGCACCTATGGCGCACACCGAGAGCTGGAGGAGGCCCTTGCCCGCTTCATGGGCCGGGAGAAAGCGATCGTGTTCTCGACCGGATACCAGGCCAACCTGGGCATGATCGCCGGCCTGGCCGGTCCCAAGGACGTCATCCTGCTCGATGCCGATTCGCACTCCAGCATCTACGACGGCTGCCGGCTCAGCGGCGCCACCCTGGTGCGTTTCCGGCACAACGACCCAGGCGATCTGGACAAGCGCCTGGAGCGCCTGGGCGACGAGGGCGAGAGCCGCCTGATCATCATCGAAGGGATCTACTCCATGCTCGGTGACCGCGCGCCGGTGGCCGAGTTCGCCGAGGTCAAGCGCAAGCACGGCGCCTACCTGCTGGTCGATGAGGCCCATTCCCTCGGCGTCATGGGCGCCAACGGCCGCGGCGCCGCCGAGGCCGAGGGCGTCGACGAGGAGGTCGACTTCTATGTCGGGACCTTCAGCAAGAGCCTGGGTTCGATCGGCGGCTTCGGCGCTTCGAACCATCCCAGGTTCGACGTGCTGCGCTTCTGCAGCCGCCCCTATATGTTCACCGCCTCGCCCTCGCCGGCCAACGTGGCCTCGGCCCTGGCAGCCCTGAAGCTGCTGGAGCGCGATCCCGGCCGCCGCGACAGGCTGTGGAACAACGCCCAGGCGATCTATGACGGCCTCAGCAAGATCGGCTTCGAGATCTGCGCCCCGATGAGTCCGATCATCGCGGTTCGCCTGCCCGACGAGCAAAGCGCGGTCTTCGCCTGGAACCGGCTGCTCGAGCATGGCGTCTACGTCAACCTGGCGCTGCCGCCGGGCACGCCGGCCGGTGTCTTTCTGCTGCGCTGCAGCGTCTCGGCCGCCCACACGCCCGAGCAGGTGGAGGACTTCTGCCACCGCTTTGAGCTGGTCGCCCAGGAACTCGCGGCGATGGGGGACGCCAAGACCGCCGTGGCGGCCGGCGCCTAAGCTCACATTATGTCATGATTTCAGATTGACAGTCCCGGCTTTCCGGCCGAGCGCGCGATCGTCCGATTGCCGTATGCGTCACCGAACGGCACCACGCAGCATGAGGCGCCAGATCAGCGTGAAGCCGGCGAGTATCGGGTGGCGCCGCTGCCACGGCGTCAGCTCGATCTCGAAACTAGAGTGGCGGGCGATCTTCCAGGCCAGATAGTCGGCGCCGTTCTGGAAGGTGAAAGCAGCTTTCATCAGGCGCAGGACGGAACAGGTCTTGCCGAGCACCCGTCGCAGCCACCAGGTGGCCCTTGCACGCCGTCGGGCCATCGCGCCGCCGGGGCTCCCCGGCGCTTGGGAGAGGGCCGAAAACAGACGGTCATAGCGGGCGGCATCGGATTCGTATATGTGATGCGCTCGTTGGCCCTTGCGCTCCGCCCGCAATTCCGTGTGATAGGTCTCGGTGAAGGCGCGCGGCCAGAATTCGGACGACCGCGGCGGGGCCTCGAAGAGCGGCCAGACCGAGCCAGCCAAGGTCTCGACGGCCTGTGCAAGCGCCGCCTGCACCCGTGCCTGGCTCGCCGCGTCCCGGCTCCAGATCAAACTGACCGGCTGCGCAAAGCGCGCCCAGAAGTAAGGCAGAAGAGCCTTGGGACTCACCGCCCGTTCGAATTGGCTCAGGGTCAGGACCGCGTACTTGGCCCGTACCTGACGGCCCTCGAAATCCGTCTCCAAATAAAAGACGTTTGGCGGAAGAAGTGCATTGAAGATCCGCCGCAGCCAACTGCCGCGAAGGGTGGAGTAGCTCTCGGCCAGCAAGTAGAGATCGACGATCCCGCTCTCGTGGTCCCGATTGCGGCGCACGCTGCCATAAAACAGCACCGCGAGGACGCCTTGCCCCTGCTGCTCGCGGGCGGCCTCCGCAATCGCATCGATCGCGGGCCAGGAGTCGGCGGCGCTGTCCCGGGCGATCAGATCGAGCATCGTGGGCTCGGCGGGTGCCATGACCTTGGAGCTTGTCCTAAACCGTCACGAAGCGCACCGACTCCGGTGCCGTGAGGACCAGCGGCTGGCCCGGACGCGGCATGAAGAACTGTCCGTCCAAGGCAACCTCCTCGTCCGTGCCGAGCTCCAGCCGGTGGCCGGAGCGGCTTTCGTAGCTTTCCGGCGGCAGTCGGCGTTCGGGACCGCCGTAGAGCAGAGTCAGGGCGTGGCGCAGCAATCCCTGAGCCGGATCGGCGATCGCGCTGTAGCGCAGCGGGCCCTGGCCGAGGTTCCAGAACGGCCGCGAACCCAGGATCAGACGGTGCAGCGTGGTGACGATGACCAAGATGCGCCGGCGCGTGTCGGCAGGCGCGTTGTCGAGGCCGACGGTGACTTCACTGCTGCGAAACACGTCGCCGGCACCCCGGCCCAGGAGATACCCCATCAGAAGTCCGAAGAGCGTCGCGGTCACCGCCAGTTGATGCTTGACCCCGCGGCTGTGGACCTGGTCGAAGGCGTAGTGGGTTGCCCGCGCCATGCCGACGGCGCCGAGGTACATGCCCCACTGAGGCGGCACCCCCGCCAGGTTCTCGACCCGCAGGATGTTGCGGGTCTTGAGATGACGGTCCAGATCACCGTCGCGCATACTGGTCATCAACCTACTGAGAGCCCGGGCTGGGCGCATCGGCAACCCGACGTCGCCGGCGATCAAATTGGTCATCCCGCGCGGGAGCACCGCCAAAGGCGGCGGCGTCTCGAAGGGCCGGTCCTCGAAAAGCGACGTCAGGGTCGCCTGCACCGTGCCGTCGCCCGAGGCGACTGCCAGCACCCCGACCTCGTGGCACGCGAAGTCAGCCAGTACGGCGGGCAGATCCGCGACGCTCTCGAGATGGACATGCAGGATGTCGGAGGCCCCGGCCACCGCGTCGTCCATCGCCTTCAGGCCGCGTTTGTTGCGCTCGCTTCCGGGGTTGGTGATCAAACCCAGCTTCATCGGGTCCCCCTCTCAGCCGCGCGGAGTCGCCTGCGGCGCGGGAACGGCCACGCTTCGCGACGATTCCTGCCGAATCAGAAAGGTTCCCGCCAAGCTTGCAAGGACCAGATTGGGCGCCCAAGCGGCCAGCCAGGGGGGTAGAATCCCGACTTCGCCCATCGCAAGGGTCATCCGATCGAAGACGAAGAAACCGAAGCTGAGGGCCAGCGCGGACACGAAGATCCAGGCGAAGGGGACCGACTTGCCGATCGCCTGGACCAAGGAAATCACCAGGACCAGCATCAAGAAAGGCGTCAGCGCCGTGACGATGCGGTCGTGCAGCCAGGTCTGGTAGAGCTCGGTTCGTCTCTGCCCGTAGGCGTCGTTGGCGATGATCTCGACGATCTGGTCGAGCGGCAGCTCACGGGGCTCCCGAGCGAGGCGCACGACATGTTCCATGTCGATCCGGCCGCGCCAGAGCATTTGCGGTGCGAATTGCTGCTGGCCGGTTTCGACGGTCCGGCGGGTCACATCTTCCAGAACCCAGTCCTCACCGCGCTGACGCGCCCGGCGTGCATCGAGACGTTCGATCAACATGCCGTCGGCTTCGCGCCGGAAAATCGTCAGCTTCTCCATCCGGCCGGCCTGTGCTGCCGCCAACGGCAGGCGCAAGATGTCCTTGCCGCTGCGCAGCCAAACGCCGTGCTTCTCCTCTTCCGGCCTGACATCCTCGAACTGGCCCACGCCAAGGGCCCGCAAGGCTGCGGAACTTTCCGGAACACCCCAGTTGTCGATCGAGAACTGTAGGCTGATCAGGACCACTGCGGCCGGGACCAATGCTCGGATCATCTTAAAAGGCGAAACCCCGCTGGCCCACATAGCGTCCAGCTCGCGGTGTCGCGACAGCTCGCCGAAGGAGAGGACCGCGGCAAGAAGCGCCGCAATCGGAAGCAGCTGCGAGGCCACGTCGGGCGCCCGAAGCATGGCGTATTGAAGCAGATCCAGGGGTCCACCTCCGGTGATCGCCAACACGTTATCGCTGCGCTCGAGCAGATCGAAGCTGAGGACGACCGACACGATCCCGAAAAGCAGGAGAGCCAGCCGCGCGAAGAACAGACGATTGAGGTAGCGAGTCAAATCCTTCACGTCGCGCCCCCGCTCGTGCCGTTCAGGCGCCGTCTGAAGCCGGCGATCAGCCCGAGAAGCCATTCGGGGAGAACGATAAGCGAGTCTCTCGGCAGCCGCATCGAGGACCGGACAAAGGCCAGCAGAGTCACCGACGAAAACACCAGGAAAGGTAACCATAGACCGGTGAAAGCGGTCAGATCCTCGGACTCGACCAGATTTTCGCCGAAGTCGACAACCTCCTTGAAGACGATCAGGATCACGACCCCAAACGCGATGCCGAAGGACCGCGCACGTCTTCGATAGCCGTGCGCGAGCGGAACTGCCAGGAAGGGCAGCACGAAGATCGTCAGAACCCGGACGATCCGGCCATGGAACTCGGCGATCAGATCTGCGGAGCCGATGCCATGCGGCGGAGTGTCACGCAGTCGCCAGAGTTCGAAGAGTGTCATCTCTCGTTCGTCTTCGCCGCGCGCGCGAAAACCCGAGTTGGTGCTGCTGTCCAGTTCGTTGCGTAGAGCCTCGAAATGCAGAACGCCCTGAGAGGGATCCTGCTTCACCCCTTGCGCCGCTTCCGGGTCAGAGCCGCCGAGTTGCACGCCATCGTAGAGCCACAGGGCCGGCGGGCGGATCAGGTCACCACGCTCCAGCCTGCCCTCGCGCGCCGTCATCACCGACCAGTCGCCCTCGTCCTTCTTGCGGTAAACGAAGACCCTCACGAAGCGCTGGCCCTCGGCATAAGACTCCTCAGAAAGGAAGGTGTTGTCGCCGATCTGGGCAAAAACCCCTTCGTTCAGGATCGCGCTGATGAATGCATTGGTGATGGAATGCAGCATCGCCCGATAAGCGTAGCGGCCGTAGGGCTGCAGATAGCTGAAGGTGACGGCCGAGAGCGCCGCGACCACCAGGGCCGAGATCATCACCGGCCGCAGCATGCGATGGACGCCGATACCGGCGGCCTGAACCGAGTCGAGCTCGCTGTCACGGCTGAGCCGGTGAAAGCCGAGAAGGATACCGAGAAACAACCCGAACGGCAGCGCCAGCCCGATGTAATGGGGCACCAAGTAAGCCAGCATCTCGAACAGGAGCCGTAGCGGACCCTGCGATCCAAGAACCAAATCCAGAACGTGCAGCATACGTTCGATCAGGAGCACCAGGAGAGCCAGGACCAGGGTGACCATGAAAGGACGCAGGGTCTCGCGCAGGATATAACGGTCCAGCGTATTCATCGGGTGTCACGATCCGCTTCTCGGCGGCCGCCGGTCACGCCTCGCCCAGCGCCAGGACATATCCTTAGCGCAGCCGGTCTGATTTGCCCAGATAGCGGCACGAAGGTCTCGGCAGCGCGCTCTCCGAAGCCGCTCATGCCGTCACCTCGACGCTGCGTGCCGCCGCCTCGACGAAACCGATTCCGTCTGGGCGCAAGCCGCGGGTCAGAATTCGAATCCGCCAGCACGCGGTGGCGCGCTCGATGCCGTAGATCTGGTAGTGCGCGCCAGGCCGCCGATGGCCGAGGCTGGCAGAGGCCGAAGGTACGCCGAACACCGGGATCGGCCCGCGAGGCCCGGCAAGCCGGACATCGTTGAAGTCGTGGTCATGGCCGTGCAGCACCAACTCGGCACCGGCCTCGCTCAGGACCGCGCGAAATCCCTCGGCGTCGATCAGGCGCTTGCGGCGACTTATGCCGTTGTCCTGTGGCGGGTGATGCAGAAGGACGCAACGGAAGAGGCCTTCTCGCCCCAGGGCTTCGAGATTTGTTGCAAGGCGGTCCAACTGCCGGTCTCCCAAGGCCCCGGCCGCGCTGCCCGGCGGTGTCGGCAGGGCGGTCGAGAGGCCGAGGATCGCCAGCGGACCACGGCGGCGCAGAAAGGGGAACGCCCCACGCCCGGCATCCGCGCAATCTGCTGCTCCGGCCTGACCGGCCGGCTCGCCGTCGCCTGACATGTAAGCCATCCAGGTTCCCAGGCCTTGGGCCCAGGGTAAGGCGACATAGGCATCGTGATTGCCGGGTACCACCGAAATCCAGTCCGCGGCACCGAGCGTAGCGAGCCAAGCATTCGCCTGCCGAAACTCCTCCGGCAAGGCGATGTTGGTGATATCGCCGGTAACCACGACATGATCCGGAGCCTGGGCCTGCAAGTCGGCGGCCAGCGCATCGAGGATCTCGCGCCGATGCACCCTTTGGCGCCGCCGCTTCCACGAGAGCCAGCCCAGGAACCGTTTGTTGGCGAGCTGAGCGGGCCGCACCTTGGGCAGCGGTGCGATGTGCGGATCGGAGAAATGGGCGAGCTGGAACATGCGGTCGCTAGCTCCGCCGGTAGGCCAGGATGGGGTCTCGTGGCTGGAGCGCGGTCATGTCAGGCCCGGCCCCTCAGGATCGCCTCGACCAGGACCAAATCCTCCGGCTTGTCCACGTCGACCGCAGCCTCGGCCACCGGCAATACGACCACGTCCGCCTTGGCACCGGCCAGCCTGGAGAGCCGCGCCAGGGCGGCCTCAAGGGTCAGCCAGCCCGCCAGGTATCCGAGCAGCATCGGCAGCCCGAGAGCTTTGGCGATACGCCAGGGCCGCTTGCGGTCCCGCTCGACGCGTCGCCAAAGCCTGATCGCCTTGGTCCCCTCCGGCCGCAACAACGCGAAGAGGTTGCACCCGCTGAAGCGACCGTCGCGGAATCTGAGGTAGGTCCGCCGGCTGTCCGGAAAAGCGGTCCGAATCACCTCCTCCGACGCCAGACCGGCCACGATGTCGGCGCCGCTGTCCTCGGCGTCCCGGCAGAAGCGCTCGATCAGGGCTGGTACCAGGAGCGGATGATCGGCCGTGGTGATCAAGATCGGCGCCGCGTCTCCGACTGCCTCGATCGCCGCCAAAGCGCTGAGGCTCGGAGTCTCGGCGCTTGGCAGCAGACCGATTCGATCGGCTTCGGGACCGGAAAACACTCGCTCCAATACCTTTGGGGCATCGATCGAGATCATGACTCTGCCGACGCTCGGTGCGGCTAGCAGGGCCGCCACCACACGTCGGATCATCGGCGTACCATCGATCGGCAGCAGGCATTTGTGGCTGACCCCCGCCGCCCGCGCCATCGGGTCGCCGCCCGGCCGCGAACCGGCCATGATCAGCGCCGTATAGCGTCCTGCCTCGCGTTCGGCCATGGTCACAGCGCCTTCTCGTAGATCCGATAGGTCTTGTAGGCGCGGCCGCCGAAGGTCTCGATCAGGTGCCGGGTGGGGATGTTGTCTTCCAGAATCCAGGACAGTTCGCCCTCGGTCACGCCGCGCTTGCGATGGTACGCCCGCACGCTCTCGATCACCATGAGCCCCAGCACCCCGCCCAAAGGAGTCCCGTGAAAGCGCCGCCGCACGCCCATCAGCGGCATCCGCACGGTGCCGGTGCCGCGGACCTTGAGGCGCCATAGCAGCTTGAGCCAACCGAAGGGCAATAGACGGCCGCCGAGGTCGCGGATCGCCTCGTTGACATTGGGCAGGGTCACCGCCATGGCCGCCGGCTCGCCATCGACCTCGGCGATGGCGACCGCACCCGGGGACAAGATCGGCTTCAGGGTTTCCGCCATGTGGCCGACCTCCCCCTCGGAAAAGGGCAGAAAGCCCCAGTTCTGCGACCAAGCATCGTTGAAGATATCGACCACGGTCGCGATCTCCTCCCGGAACCGGCCCATATCGATGTTCCGAACCCGCAAGCTCAGATCCTTCTCCGCCTTGGCGAGCAGGGCGCGCGCCGAGCGCGGCAGCGCCACCTCCGCGGCGCAGAGATAGGCAATTAGATCCTTGGCCTTCCTATAGCCTTCTGCTTCCAGGCGCGTGGCATAGTAGGGTGGCGCGTGGTTCATCATGACATAGGGCGGCCGCTCGAAGCCGTCGACCAGGAGCCCGCTCTCGTCGTTGATCGACAGGCTGAAGGGGCCAAGAATGCGAGTCATGCCGCGTTGGCGAAGCCAGTCCTCGGCGGTGGCGAGCAGCAGCCCGAAGACCTCCGGATCGTCTTCGGCCTCGAGAAAGCCGAAATGCCCGGTCGCATCGCGATAGCGGTCGAGGTGCGCCCGATTGACCTGGGCGCTGATCCGACCGACCGGATGACCGTCACGACAGACCAGCCAATAGGCAACCTCGGCCTTGTCGAAGAAGGGGTTCTTGCGTGGGTCGAGATGCATCCGGCGCTCGAAAAGCAGCGGCGGAATCCAGTTCGGGTCGTCCCGATAGAGAGACGCCGGCATCTTGAGAAATCTGCGCAGCGCTGCCGGGCCGGCCACCGGCTCGACCGAAAGCGCTGCGTCATTGGCCGCGGCGGCGTCCTGGGCCAGCGCGCTCACCGCACGGCCCGATTTATTCGGCGGCGAGCTGGCTGCCGGACCGCCGATGTGTCTTGGGAAGGTCGGGCGTCATCTCGGCAACCCAGGGATAGCGTTCAGCCTCGGCCTCGGTGTAGCCCAGGTTGCGGACCGTCTCGCTGCGGGCCATCTCCTTCGGCTGGGGATAATAGCTGCCGAAGATGCGATCGCAGATCGACGAGGTGATGCCGTAGTTGCCACGCTCGCTGTGAAAGTGGTGCGCCAGGTGCTGCTTTTTCAGCCGCCGCAGCCAGGCCCAGCGCGGCTGGAACGGCAAGTGGTGGATCGAGTGGCAGAACTCGTAGAAGGCGGTAACGAGACACGCCGAGGCGACCGCCGCAGCCGCCCCGCCGGCACCGCCGATTAGCCAACCCAGGGGCAGCGCAACCACCAGGATGACCGGCATCGTCGTGTGCAGAGCGCCGAACAGCACGCCGAGGTCGTTGGGATCCTGGTGATGGTCGTAGTGAATCCGCTTCCACAGCTTGGCGGTCAGCGGTGATTTGTAGAGGTACTTGCCGTGCAGGACGTAGCGGTGCAGCAGATACTCGACCGGCGGGTAGACCGGCACCACCGCGGCCGCGGCCAACACAGTCGCCAGTGCGGACTCGCTCCAGCTGACAGCCAGCCAGGCGCCGACGCCAGTCACCAAGATGTAAGCCAGGATCGTGTAGTGGGTGAAGTAGGCCTTCACCAGATCCCCGAGCGTCATCTTGTCTAGGAAGTATTTCCGGCCCGCCCAGGGCCCGATTCCGATCACGTCGTCATTCCTTCCATCCAGGGTCGTCGAAGCGACCCAACAAAGCTAGGCGCGGACTCGCTCCACGGCGCCGCGCGGCTCAGGCGGCCAGTTGCGGTATCCGGTCGAGCACTTCGAAGGCGTCGTGGCGCACATGGTTCTGGCGCATCTCGTCCCGCAGCATGCTTTCGCTGACGATCCCCTTCTCCAGGCACTCCCTCAGGAGCCCGAAGAAGAAAGCCTCCTGGTTGCGATCCGGGTGTCGGAGGTATTTCTTGAACAGATTGCCGTTGCCCATCAGCCGGCGCTTGGCGCGGATCGCCCAGCCAAGCGGCGGGAAGATCCGGCTGCGCTCGGCCAGTGTGAAGTCGACCGGCAATCCGGTCTTCCAAGGCTGGGTCATGCGGCGCGTGTTGTGCAGCAGCTTTGTTTCGGGTGTCAGCTTGTCGAAGTCGTTCCACTCGGGCTCGAAGATGCCGATACTGCCCGGCGGTTCGAGCTTCAGGCTGATCCACCTCATGTAGTCGCGCTTGTTCTCGAACAGCTCGTTGAACTGGGCCTCGGTCCGCCAGTGGACCAACTTTGCGCAGTCGAGCAGCATCACGCTGCTGGCGTAGAAGCGCAGCAAACCCTTGACCCCCGTGCGGTAGCGGCAGAGGATCGCCTTGCCGTCCATGTCCCGGGTTAGCAGTCCCCAGACGTCACCGACCGCGAAGATGTCCGGATCGATGACCACAGCGCGCCCCTCATAGCCCATCAGTTCCGGCGGCATGAAGCGCAGCGGCGTGAACGACTGCAGATCCTCGCTGTCCCAGACCCGCTGGACCCCGTCGCGCAGGAAGCTCTGACCGTGCTTGGCCTTCAGAAAGGGATGATCATCGGTGTGGATGATCCGCACGTCGAACTTGTCGGCGTTTTCCGAGTTACGCTTCAGCGAATACTGCGATACCAGAGCCCCGACCATTTGCCGGTGGTTGGTATGGATGAAGACGCAAGGCTTCACTTCGGGACCCCGATGCAATTTGATCCAGCCTGCCTCCGGAGTAAGGCCATAGCAGATTGATCTGGGCGCAGCAAGCACCCGCGTCCACTGCCCCTGGTCCGGACGGACACATAGTATTTCATTATGTTTCAACCACCTGCGGCGCATTGCCAAGGGCCTATCGGGCCGCGGCCGGCGCGCCGGGGCGTCGCACCGTTCAGCGTATAGCGCCGTCACGCCGCAGCGGCAAGCCCCAAGGGGGTCGGAGCGGGCCTTGCCAAGCCGCCTCGCGTGTCACATCTTCCGGCTCTCCGCAGCGTTCTGGGGACCATCGATTCGACCCTGGTCGGCGCGCGGAGTCGACGCTCGGAACGGAGTCCTATGACACGACCGGAAAGTCCTGCCACGCCAGGCTTCCAACCGCCGCGCACCTGGCTCATGATGGGTCATCGGGCCGGTGACAATTCGCAGGTTCGAGCGCTGGCCGAGGCCCTGGGATGGCCGTTCGAAACCCGCCACTTCGTCTATCGACCGACCGAGCTGCTAACCAACTTGACCGTGCCGCTGACCTTGGCCGGGATCGTCCGCCGCAAATCTAGTCCACTGGAGCCGCCCTGGCCCGAGCTCATCATTTCCGCCGGGCGGCGCAACGAGCCCGTCTGCCGCTGGATCCAGATCCAGGCGGCGAAGCTGGGCCAGCGGGTCCGACTGGTCCACTGCGGCCGGCCCTGGGCCCGGATCTTGAACTTCGACCTCATCGTCACAACGCCGCAGTATCGCCTCCCGCAGCGCGACAACGTGCTGCACAACGCCACTCCCTTGCACCGGGTCACCGAAGGCCGCCTCGAGGCCGAGGGTGCCCGCTGGCGTGAGCGGCTGGCCCATCTGCCGCAGCCCTACATTTCAGTCATCATCGGGGGTAACAGCGGGCCCTTCTCCTACGACAAGCGCGCCGCAGGCCGCCTTGGTCGCCAGGCCAGCGCCATGGCCAAGGCTCTGGGCGGCTCGCTCCTGATCACCACCAGTGCCCGGACCGCAGCCGAAACCCTGCCGGTGCTGGAAGCTGCACTGGAGGTCCCGAACTTCTTCTTCAAATGGCGCAAGGACGCCGAGGACAATCCCTACTTCGCCTTCCTGGACCTGGCCGAGCGCCACGTCGTCACCGGCGATTCCATGTCGATGCTGACAGAGGCCTGCGCGACCCGGAAGCGGGTCTACATCTTCGACCTGGGCGAAGGGCACCTGGCCATGCGGCCCAATGCGCCCCCCGTGCGCCGGCCACTGATCCCCGAGGCCGACAACATTCGCGGCTTCTGGTACCGGCAGATCATGAAATACGGGCCGCAGCGGCTGAGCCGCGACATTCGGCTGATTCATAAGAGGCTGGTGGCCGAGGGCCGCTGCGCCTGGCTGGACGGCGAGGACTTCGGCGACTGGCAGACCCCGCCACCGCTGGAAGCCGTGCCGCGGGCCGTCGCCCGGGTCCGCGCGCTCTTCGAGCCCGAGGCCCGCAGCGAGGCGACGGCACCAGCCATAGAGCCGATTCCAGAGGCGCGCGCCCAAGGCACCGGCCGCTGAGGCTTCATGCTGCGAGCGGCGGCGTCCGTTCCAGGACCTCCAGCGCATCGTGGCGCACGTGGTTGCTGCGCATCTCGTTCTCGAGCATCTCCCGCGAGATCAGGCCCTTGTCCACACACTCGCGGAGCAAACCGAAAAAGAAGGACTCCTGATTGGGGTCGGGGTGCGAGATATACCGGCTCGGCGCGGCGTTGCCCTTGATCAGCTTCTTGATCGGGCGGATCCAAGAGCCCGGCTGGCTGACTTTGACCTTCTTGGTGGCCGGCACAAAATCGACCGGCAAGCCGGATTTCCAGGGCTGGGTCTGGCGCTTGGTGTTGTGCAGCAGCTTGGTATGGGGGGTCAGGTGATCGAAGTCGTTCCATTCGTCCTCGAAGAGCCCGATCGTCTCCCGCGGCTCAAGTTGCAACGTGATCCAGTCCATGTAATCCCGCTTGAACTCGAACAGTTCGCCGAACTGCTCCTCGCAACGCCATTGGGTCAGCTTGGCGCAGTCCAGCAGCATGACGCTGCTGGCCAAGGCCCCGGCCATGCCTTTGGTGCCGGTACGCGGCCGACAGACAATGGACTTGCCCTCCATGTCCCGGTTCAGAAGCGGCAAGATGTCGCCGACGGCGAAGACATCGGGATCGATCACCACGGCGCGGCCTTGATAATCCATCAGTTCCGGCGGCATGAAGCGCAGCGGCGTGAAGGACTGCAGATCTTCGAAGCGCCAGACCCGGCTCTCTCCGTCCCGCAGGAAAGTCTGCCCGTCTCGCGCCTCGATAAAGGGATGGTTGGCAACATCGATGATGCGGACGTCGAAGGCATCCGGGCTCGCCGAGTTCCGCTTCAGCGAATACTGCGAGACCAGGGCGCCGATCTTCTGGCGGTGATTGGTGTGAATGAAAACGGTGGGTTTCATGGCGGATCTTCACTTTCGCCTGTGTTATATGCTGCTCATATCAGATGGGTCTTAACCGGGCAAGGCGTCCCACGGTTCTGCCAAGGGCCCGGGATTGGGGATACAGGGGATGCTTGACGACGTTGGCCTTCAGGCACCAGATTCGGGTCGCTTCAGATGCCGTCCGATCCTCGATTCGAACCCGTCAAGGTCCTGGGATCAGGCCGGATGCGGGATCCCACCGGACGGCGGCATAAATTCCGGCGACCCCTTGGCCCCGATGACGATCGAGTCCGAGACCTCCCCAGCTGCACAGATGTCTGAACCGGGATCTCCGCGGATCTGGCTGGTTCTCGGCGACAAGCTGGGAGACAACGCCCAGGTCGAGGCGATCGCCGAGGCGCTGGGACTGCCCTGCGAAGCCAAGAGGCTGCGCTTCAAACCGCGCCATCAGCACGGCAAGCCGAACTTCAAGGTCTCTCTCTACCACGTCGATCAGGCGTCCTCCGACCGGCTCGAGCCGCCCTGGCCAGACCTCATCCTGACCATCGGCCGTCGGCCCTCGATGGCCGCGCTCTGGGCGCGGCGGCAGTCGGGCGGCCGCGCCCGTTTGGTTCTGATCGGCCGTCCCAAGCGGCATGCCGAGGAATTCGACCTGATCATCTCTACCCCGCAGTACCTGATCCCCGACCGGGACAATGTCGTTCGCCTCAGCCTGCCGCTGATGCGGGCGGATCCTTCGGCCATCCGCGTCGCAGCCGCGCGCTGGAAAGACCGGCTCGGCGCCCTGCCACGCCCGCTGACCGCCGTGATGGTCGGCGGCCCAACCAAGCCCTTCCAACTCAACTCCGAGGTCGCGCGAGACCTCGTCGCCCGGGTGGCCGAGACCCTTGGCCAGGAGGGCACGCTGTACTTCTCGACCAGCCGGCGCACGCCGCCAGAGGTGGTCGAAGCTCTCGCCTCCGTCCTGCCGGAAAACGCCGAGCTCTTTCGCTGGCAAGCGGAGCGTCCTGACAACCCCTATCTGGCCCTCCTGGGGCTCGCCGACCGCTGCGTCGTGACCGGGGACAGCACCTCGATGATGGTCGAGGCGCTGAGGGCCAGCCGACCGCTGGTGATCTATCCACTGCCGACGGGAGACCGCGGGCTAAACCGCTTGATCACAAGCGCCCTGGGGCCGTCCAAGGCCGGCGCGCCAACGGCGCTGATCACCGAGGGAATCTATCGCCTCGGTCTGGTCGGCTACGGCCGCGACCTGACCGCCCTGCACGGCGAACTGATCCGGCGCCGCCTGGCCGCACCCATCGGCGAGCCACCGCCTCAAGCCCCCGCCGAGATCCCAGACGACTTGGGCATGGTGGTCGAACGCGTCAGGGGCCTGCTTCCGGCCAGGCCAGGGTAGGCCCCGATGCCGCATCAACGCAGCGTTAAGCCGGGCCCTTTAGATTTCGTGCCTGTCCGGGGCAGCGGCCCCGAAGCCGACGATCGCATCTAGGGCAAGATGGCCGTCCCCTTCTACCTTCACGATCTCGACCCCGTAGCCGCCAAGCCGGTGGCCGAGGTCCTCGCCTCGCCCTTTCTGACCTCCGGCGCCGTTGGCCGCGAGGTCGAGCAGCAGCTGCGGGAGTTCTTCGGCGTCGACCACGCCTTTCTGGTCAACAGCTGGACCAATGGCGCCGTGGCCACCTTGCTGGCACTCGGGGTCGGCCCGGGCGACGAGGTGATCGTCCCGGCCATGACCTTCATTGCCAGCGCCAACGTCGCCTGTCTGGTCGGCGCCCGCCCGGTCTTCGTCGATGTCGACCCAGAAACCTTGCTGGTTCAGCCGGAGGCGATCGCCGCCGCCGTGAGCCCGAGGACCCGTGCCGTGATCCCGGTCCACCTCTACGGCCGGATGTGTGACCTGCCGGCGCTGCGCGCAGCGCTGGTGCCGCGCAACGACATTGCGATCATCGAAGACGCGGCACACTGCTTCGAAGGCCTGCGCGATGGCGATCCGCCGGGCCGCCATTCCGACGCCGCGATCTTCTCCTTCTACGCGACTAAGAACGTAACCTGTGGCGAGGGAGGCGCCGTCATCACCGGTAACCCGGAACTCGCCGAGCGCCTGGCGCGGACCCGCCTGCACGGCATGTCTGAGCTTGCCATCGACCGCATGCGCGAGGCCCGCTACCAGCACTGGGATATGCTCTGCCTGGGCACCAAGGCCAACCTGCCGGACCTGCTGGCCGCCCTACTGCCGCCGCAGATCGCCGAGGTCCGGTCGCGGCTGGCCAGCCGAGAGTCGCTGGCCGCACGCTATGAGGCAGCCTTCGGCGATACCCCACTGCGTCTCTCAAGCCCGGTGCCCGGCTGCCTCGACGCCCGCCACCTCTTCTGCATCCACGTGCCGCCGGCCTGCCGCGACCAGGCGATCCTTGCCCTCAACGCCCGAGGCATCGGGGTGACCGTCAACTATCGCGCGGTCCCGACCTTGACCTACTACCGCGAGGCCCACGGCTACGGACCCGAGGACTTCCCGGTCAGCCAGAACTGGGGCGAGGGCACGATCAGCCTACCGCTCTACCCGCGCCTCACGGAGGCCCAACAGGACGAGGTCATCGCCGCGGTTTTGGAAGACGTGATTCCCCTGGTCCAGCGCACCCGCCCCTGAGTCCGAAATTCGTTAATCCGACAATGGTTAAGGCCAAGTTCGCGGCCTCCCGCCTCGCCCATCTCGGCGATTGTCAGAACTCCGGTACTGGCGTAGTCTTGAGTAATTAAGGCACTAATTCTCCGGTTTGTTTGACTATAAAAATAGTTATCGACTTTCAGGGATCTATCCGGGATGTCTTCGCGACTAATACTCGTGACCGGCGGCTTGGGGTTCATCGGCAAGCACTTCGTGTCGGCCTGCCTCGATCGGGGCGACTACGTCATCAACGTCGACCGCGTCAACTATGCCGCCGACCGGGTAGTGAAGTGCGCCTTCAAACAACAGCCCAACTATCGCTTCATGGAGGTCGATGTCTGCGACCTGGAATACCTTCCGGAGTGCGACATCATCGTCAACTTCGCGGCCGAGTCACACGTCGATAATGCCATCGCCGACAACGACAAGTTCTGCCGCTCAAATATCATCGGCGTCCAGCACCTGCTGGAACTGGTGCGCAACAAGCAGGAGCACGAACGACCCCGCTTCGTTCAGATCAGTTCCGACGAGGTCTACGGCGACTGTCTGGACGGCAAGTTCACCGAGGACGACCCGCTACGGCCCTCCAATCCCTATTCGGCGACCAAGGCCTCGGCGGATCTGCTGGTCCAGAGCTGGAGCCGGACCTACAAGATCCCCTTCAACATCGTCCGACCGTCAAACAACTACGGCACGCATCAGTACCCGGAGAAGCTGATTCCGAAGTCGTCCTGGCGCATGAAGCGGGGCCTGCCGGCCCTGATGCACGGCGACGGCAGCTACGTTCGCTCCTGGCTGCACGCCGAGGATACCGTCGCGGCGATCATGACCGTGCTCGAGGCCGGCGAGGTCGATTCCATCTACAACGTCTCGGGCGACCTGCACCTGCGCAACATCGAGGTCCTGCGGAAGATCGCCGGGATCCTCCAGGTGCCCGAGGCCGAGGCCTGGATGCCGGTCACCGATCGCAGCGGCCAGGACGTTCGCTATGCCATCGATGACCGGCGGGTCCGGACCTTGGGCTGGCGTCCGGTCCGGGATTTCGACGAGGAGCTGAAGAAGATCATTCACGAGATCGACTTCCAGCGCTTCGTCTAGTCCGGTCTCCGAGTCAGAGGGCAACGGCCCGCGATCCGCCAAAGCCTAGCATCCAAGAGCGAGACCGCGCCTGGGTTCAGCGCGCAAAGGTTTCCTTGGTCGGCTCGGCCCAGGGCACGATCTTGGCGGCATGGACCCGGATTTGCCCGAAGCGATAGTCGGCCTCCAAGCGCACCGGCAACAGGGGCGCGCCGGCGACCGCTTCGGCGAGATAGACCCGCACCTTTTCGGGGAAGTGCCTCTTGCGGATTTCGCTCTTTTTGAAACCGGCGACCTTCTCGATCCGGACCAGGCACTCGATCGCCGTCCCGGCGTAGGCCGCGTAGTCGGACTGCGGCAGTTCTGCCGAACCGACGTGGCTGAGCTCTACGCGGAACAGCCGGCGGCCGTCATAGACCGGCCGCTCGCCCTTGCAATGCCCCTCGCGAGTGATGGTCTCGATGATCGCGAAGACCGCGCTCAAAGGGTCCAGCGATCCGTCGCGCAAGCCAAAGGGAACTGGGTCCCGGTTGTCATTCTCGGGAGCCGGCTCGGCCCGGATCAAGGGACTTTCGGCGCCGTTGTAGTCGACCCGAACCCAACGCTTCTTCCGACCATCCTTGAAATAATCGACGCTGTAGCTTGCCGGCACCACGCCCGCAGCCTTGCGACAGCCATCAGCCCAGGAAACCAGCTTGAAGGAGGACAGGTAGGAGACGATGCCATAAGGCTCGGCCGCCAGGCGAAGGTCGAAGCAGTCATCGTAGAGGCCGAGCTCGATGTCAGCCTTGGCAACCTGAAATCCGCCCATGTAGAGCTCGAAGTTCGCCGTCAATCCCGAGTTCGACGCCTTGGCCGGCGGCGCGGACAGAAGCGTGCCCAAGACCAGAAGCAGGCCGGCGGCGATATCGGACTTGGCGATCTTGAGCTTAACCATCTTGGTCCTGCGCATGACGTGATCTGATGGTCTTCGAGGCCACGTCCCAAGCCTAAGCGGCGGCGACCCTCTTTTGTCACCGGATGAGCAACTTGGCCTCTCAGTCGATCTTACGCAAGGCCTAATGGGAATATCCCTCAAGCTCAAGATCACAAAGTGTTACATAGAATTACGACCGACTATTCAAGCCGAAAGGGACCCGGATCGCAGAAGGCGTGAGGTCCTGGCACAAGGGTAGCCCGCCTTGATGACCGGGTTCAGAGCGGCTTCCCAACCAGTCCCCGAACTTTCCAGAAAACGGCCCCGGGCCAGGCTCGACGGGCCGATGCCGCGGCCGCGGCAGCTCAAGTGTCCCTCCAAGCGCCCTTGACAGGTCGTGCGGCTTATGAGATCACTACATCAAGATATCCTTATATAGAAGCCTCAGATCTGGTCTGCGATGGAACAGCTGCTCCAAGGCCTGCGCGCCGCCGCCGAAGGGACCCGTCTCCGGATTCTGGGCCTCTGCGCGCACGGTGACCTGACGGTGACCGAGCTGGTCGAGATCCTCGGCCAGAGCCAGCCCCGGGTGTCCCGACACCTGAAGTTGCTGGTGGAGGCCGGTCTCCTGGAGCGGAACCAGGAGGGCAACTGGGCCTACTATCGGCTGGCCCCCAACGCCGAACTGGCGCGGCTGATCGTCGACCTGATCCCGGCCGAGGATTCGGCCCATGCCCTGGACTTGGAACGACTGCAGGCGGTCAAGCAGACCTATGAGGTCCAGGCGGCGGCTTACTTCCGCCGCAACGCGGCCAACTGGTCGCAGATTCGCGCCCTTCACGTCGACGAGGCAGAAGTCGATGCAGCGCTGAGTGAGGCCTTCGCGGGAGAGACGATCGGTGACCTGCTCGATATCGGGACCGGCACGGGCCACGTCCTGAAGCTGCTGAGCAACCGCCTGAGCAGCGGCATCGGGGTCGATCGCTCGCTGGACATGCTGAAGGTGGCGCGGTCCAACCTCTTCCGCGACGGCCTGAGGCACTGCCAGGTCCGTCAGGCCGACATGAAGCAACTGCCCTTCCGGGCCGAAGGCTTCGACGCCGTGACCCTGCACATGGCTCTGCACTACGCCGAGCGGCCCGAAGACGCTCTGGCCGAGGCGGCGCGCGTCCTGCGGCCCGGCGGCAAGCTGGTGGTCATCGATTTTGCCCCGCACGAGCACTTGCAGCTGCGCGAGGAGCACGCCCACCGCTGGCTCGGCTTCTCGGAGGAGACCATCCAGAACCACTTTGCTCATCTTGGCCTGGTCGCCGAGGCGACCCGGCGGCTGGAGGGTGGTGCGATCACGGTGGTGCTCTGGGCCGCGCGGCGCCCAGCCAATGATGCGGCGCTGCAAGATCCCGCCCGGGCCGCCGGCTAGGACCACGCAGATGACCGACCGACCCCGCATCTCTCTGGAGTTCTTCCCGCCGCAGAAGCCGGAGGCCGAACCCGGCTTCTGGCAGGCGCTGGAGAAGCTCGGCGGGCTGAGGCCCGCATTCGTGTCACTCACCTATGGCGCCGGCGGCAGCGACCGCGCCCGCTCGGACCGGATCCTGGGCGGCCTCCTGGAACGCGGCCTGGCCGAGCCGGCCGCGCATATCACTTGCGTCGGCGCGCCCCGTGCATTTGTCGACGACTGCGTCAGTGCCTGGGCGAAGGCCGGGATCCGGCGCCTGGTCGCCCTGCGCGGAGACATGCCGGATCTGGGCGCGCCGTTCCGACCGCATCCGCAAGGCTACGAGAACGCCGCCGACCTGGTCGCCGGGCTGAGGCGGATCGGCGACTTCGATATCTCGGTCGCCTGCTATCCCGAGAGCCACCCAGATTCGCCCTCGCCGGAGGCCGACCTGGACAACCTGAAACGCAAGCTGG
>JAAUXU010010623.1_pt1 | contig 21664 bp, 29 predicted proteins | sample 7278151 | NCBI WGS metagenome assembly JAAUXU01 (sample SAMN14350113, study PRJNA611818) | marine sediment metagenome | isolation source: surface marine sediment (1.8m) | place: French Polynesia: Moorea | collected 2018-08 | reverse complement strand
CTCACGTTTAAGTGATAGCTTCTGGAGATGGGAGAAGGAGGAATATAGATAGGCACGAGTGTGTACACAATCATGCCTTGGGTGTAGGGAGAAAGAGAGAAGCTGTGTGAGCTAATGAGGCATCAAGCTCGCTCTCCCCACACGCGCATCGTTCGCTTTTCAAGACGTGAATATATGAGCTGTACGCCCTTAACATACATACATTTTCTTTAACTGCTCCACCAAATAGCGCCGCCACCCAGACCTGCTTTGTGGCTGCAGCGATGCAATTGAAATGCTCTGCTTGGATTGTCACACGTACTGGAGGCAGGCAGTGCGACAAAATGGCGTTCTTAGAAGAGATAAGTGCATACCTGCTTTGCTAGACGTTTTATGCAGACGCATAAAACGTGATCGCTGCATTTGTTTCTGGCGAGTTCTTGCATTCATCTCGTTTATGGTCTCATTGTGGGTCATTAGCAGAACAGAGAGAGAGAGAGAGAGAGAGAGAGCCAAGTATAAGAAAGATATAGAGAGGGAGTGAAAAGAGCATTGCGATATTGACATCGGACCAGTCCAAGAAATATGCAAGTCATGACATCAAGAGACGACGTCGAGAGGAATTATTGGCGCTAACAACCTGACGAAAAATTCTCGTCATTTTGAGTGGGGCTTTATGGGCATGTCGCCATCCTGATACTGCATGAGTGTCGTGAGGAATGCACTGGGAGTTCTGCCCTCTTGATACGTTTTCCAATAGACCAAATCGAATGAGGCAGAGAGGCTTTTGCTTGACTGCTCCGGTCGCTGCTGTCTTCTACTCTAAGGAATTGCCGCCCTCCGCCTAATTTGAAGGTCTGAACGACCGACAACTATCGATGAGTGCCTTAAAAACGCCTGAGAACACCAGTCCGGCGATCATTTGGCAAGGGAGCACCTAAGTGTGCTCGTACACAGTAGACAAAAGTGCATTGATTCCGTGAAAAGTAAGTGCGGATGAAACAATAATCAACGCAGTCCGTCGTATCATCAACGAAACGAGCGTGAGCTCGCTTTGTCGTGGTCGTCGTTGTCTCTATGTTATACTCACATACATACGTACATTATTCGGGGAAATGACTTAATGCAGCACGAAGAGGGAAATGGAATAAAGCAATTAGAAACATTTCTCCTTCCCCTAATTGCTTCTTGGCGCTTTAATGTGTTCTTCCATAAATCAGCAGCGGTGCTTGCGCTGTTAAGGGCCCAGATGTATGCAGTGCAGCCACTGTGCAGTGCGAGGCCTCGACGGGGGGGCACGCTACACTCACATGTTTACATGTAGGACAAGCGTATTCACTGCGACAATTGAAAATAATTACTCTTTTTCTCCACCCCGTTATTCCTTGCATGTCACAGCGATCCTCGTAAGTGAGACCTGGATAGGCACCTACCTGTACGGCTGCATACAAATTCATGAGCAATGTTTCACCTTGGGACACTATTTTCTGCACTTGACAGTAAACTGTGGGGAGCACTTTGTTTTTTTTTTCGGGGTGGGGGGGTGGGGGTTCCCTGTTGTTGTTGTCGATGACGTCCCCCGGTCGTCACCTTGTGTCCAACGACCATGCTGAAAAACAGAGCGGCTGAAAAAAAAACACGGACACTTTTAAGGGAGTTCTGGTCGCTGCCGTTAAGTTTATATGATGCATGCTCGTACGTACATAAGTGTGTCGCTTCTTTAAGTCACGAGCAGTCCAAGTGGCCGTTTGTTTAGCACAAAAGCCTCGCAGAAGTAAGAATGACTGACATAACAATACACATGCGATACAGGATCGTGTATACTTAACAGATAACAGCGAAACAGCCGGTGGAGGGAGGATAATGCACAGCTCGCACTCTTCACAAATGACTTTTCGGAGAAGCACGTTCGAGCGAAATGACACGCCTATTGAAAAGTGCTGCAAAACAAATTGCTGGCAGACGTACGTGAGCTGGTGCTTATTCTACTGAGGGCCTGTGTAGCTCCCTCATACATAGGCAACGATGCTGCGAGAGCATGATCTTACACTGCACAATACCTGCACGCCAGGTACTACTCGGAGAAGGACAATTCTTCATGAGGGCCCTTGTTCCCGTACAACCTGAGCTATGACATGACTGGGAGTGCATCTCGCACACGAACCACTTTGGCGTGCCCAAAGCTCACGTGATGACGCATGCAGCAAGACATAGCATTGATTTCCCCGTTACCTTCCCCCCCCCCCCACACACACACATACACACAAAAAATCTTGGTCGGGAGACGTTCCACGTTGCGCTTCCTGTGACTCACACCAGTACGTACGTGCACATTCGACTAACCATTTCTACGTACGTGTACAGTGCAGTTCGTTCAAGTTCGACTGTGCGTGTGTAACCCGCTAGCACGCACGCACACACACACACACACACAGAACAGATCTACGTAGCATAATGAGAGCGCTGCACACGAGAGAACTCGCATCCGCCAGCCTCTTCGACATTCGGTGCTGTTTATTAGTAAATCGTTGACCAAGGTTTTAAACTGCTGGGAAAGAAAAGAGAGTCAGATAGGAAGGAAGGAAGCAATTAATTCCACTCCGGACGAGGATGCACAAGCGCAGCCAAGCGTTCACGGCCCCACAAGACTTCCTCGAAGCTGTCGATTCCGTATAATGCACTTTTCATTAAGAGAAAGACCCGCCTGGTAACGTCCGGACACACGTCCGCGTGGCAGAGGGAGACGACGCTCGTTGTATCTCAGTTCCACCTTCTTCACCTTCGCTCGTTCTCAATGGCAAGAAGGATTTATTTCTCCTGCCACGAGTAGAAGACGACGGGGAGTAAGAGTAGCTCGCCTTCGTCCTGTTTTTTCAGGGCTGAAAATCTCAACTATGATTTGTCCGGATGAGATGGAAATCTTTCTACTCGAGCGTCGCACTACATGCAAATTGAGAGGAAAGAGTCCTGTCCTCAAGCAAAAAGAGGGAGGCATAACTTGTTCAACGTTGTCGTGTCCACTTTTTTGCCTCTGTCCATCTCAGTTCATGTCCGATGGCACGTTCGATGTCGGCCTGTGTGGTGCGCTCATACAGTAGTAGGCCTGTCAAGTGCGCACATGCAGGAGTAGGCCTGTCTAGTGCGTACCGGCAGTACAAGGCCCTACACGCGGAGCGCGCGTCGGCTCTGGAACTGACGGTGGGATGGAAACTTCCTCGTGTCGAGTGGCTTCATTACGATGCCACTGAGGGACTTTTTCCAGTCCCTATTTTCCTCCTCTTTTTCAGCAGATCCTCTTAAAGGTCTCCTCTTTCACAGAGCCTTTGTCACCTCATTTGAATCTTTGCATCTCTTTGGACAGAATGTCTGTGAATACTCAGCACTGCTGAGAAGAGAAGAATCCTGCATGTTTTCTTCCACACTGTCTGCAAAACATACAATATAAGGCGGTTATTCTACAGAAATGCCAACCTGAAGCCTACTTTGCTGCACGCACGCAGCTTGTCACAGCGTGAGGGGTAAATTGAATCTTACGTGTATATTTTTTTCAATGAAGATCGATTTGAAATTCAGAAGTTTTCCCCAGTCCGGGTAGGATGGAGCGGTTGCCAGCCAGGAGCTCTTTTTTGAGTGGAAAATATGGTTATTTTGGACTCATCGGGAGTAGAAGTGCCACACAGAGTCACTTAGACATGGGCTTGGCCACTGAAGGAGGAGGCAGAATCATGTTAAACCAAGCCCATGTTGGGCAGCCTGAAACAGCAGATATGAGACTGCTAAAGCTCCTCTCAGGTGAACCGTACAAAAACTCCCGGAGGATTAAGTAAAGCCTTAATGACTTGAGAGTACGCTGGCAGTAACACAAATTTTAACTGGGTTTCGAAATATCTCCACGTAATATCGTCGTAGGCACCTCCTGTGCCTCTTTGTGTCTGGAATTTCAGCCTCTCTGGAAATCGAGTGCCCGATTTTTACGGCTCACTTGCCCGCTTAAAAAACCTCACTCTCTTATGGAGAGAAGCAGTCGTTGTACGAGAAAGAGGAGGAGGGGGAGAAATAAATTTTGCTGCCATCAAAACGGCCGATTTTTCCATAGGAGCAACAGAAAAGAGAGCTAAGGAGAGAAAAAACCGAAGAAGAGTCCACAGCAGGCTTAGCTCTCTTCTCCGCATTCGTTCTGCCCAGCGAGATTATTTTCTGAAGCATTTTATTCTTCCCTAGAAGAGAGTAAAGTGGCATGTAAGAAAGTGCATGGACATGATCGTTATGCCTTGTTAGCCTTGCACCATAATCCCTCTTCTGCAGTCACCATTCACACAGTCAAGGCATTCTGAGGGACCTTTAATGTCGATAAGATGTTGTGCACCGCGCTGGAGTGGTGGGCGCACATGTTGCCAGTGAGCAGCCCCGTCACGGCCAACCACGTCAGTCACATGACTGCGTATCAAAGGAATTCGCTTTTCAATCATTGCAGGCCGAGCAAGCAAGCCTTTTTCTTCCCCCAATAACCGCCAATGAAGGAGGATCATAAAACTCCAAAAGCCTCTACCGTTTCCCCAAATTCGGCGTCGTTAACTCGAGCACGCGACCCACGGAGAGGCCGACAGGAATGGCAGAGTTGGCTCGTCCCACTTATAAGGTGATTACATGTAACTTATGGGAGCAACCACGACATGGACACGTCCAGCCGAGAGCAAATGAATCTTGCAGCTGCCCAAGTTGCCGCCACTCGGTCGACGCGACGAGCAGTGCAGCATTTTCTCCACTTCAGCTCAGGGACCACTTCCAAGTGGCATGCTCGTCGGGACGATCCTCTGAGGAGGACGACGGCGGCGACGACGACGACGATGATGGCTCCAATCAATCCATCCAAAAGTTCGTTCCATCGAGAGTGATACCAAGAGTCGTAAACCGGGCCAGAAGAAGTTCTCTCTCTTCCCGCCGTCGTCAAAGCTTCGAGTGAGGCACTACTGCATTAGTGCTACTCATTTGGTGGAAAGCGAATGATGTCAGCACAACTATGTACTAGCACAGATAAGAGATTAAGAGAGGACACTTTTTGCACCAGGATATGCGTCCACAAGACGTCCGTCGGTGCCGTCCCTGCACCGGGCGGCCGCTCCAGAAAGCGGCGATCACACGTGAACGAACGTACGTGCAGCTGTAACAGTACCACGCACTGCATGAGACATGACATGGAGGAGGGAACATTTTAGGGATGACGTTTGGGACAGATGGAGCGACCGATTGCCCACGGCAAGGCACACACATGACGTTTGCCTTGTTGTAAAATATAACAATTGCAATGTCCCACACGGACTGCTGACCAAGGAGCCTGGGAGGGACCGGCCGACGGAGGGGATGGAGGAGGGAGGGAAGGAAGGCTCTGAAAACATGTGAGAGCCAGCAAAAAATTCTCTGATCCGCCGAGCAAGTTTCTTCTACCTTGAATTCTTTTAGTCCTGACCGCGAACAAAATTGGCTAGGAGTTGTGAAGCCTGACGGGACATAATTCCAGGACTGCGATAACAATAACTCAGCCAGGGCAGAAACGTCAACAAGGCCTAGCCAGGGAGAAAGAAGGATGCAGCAAAAAATTGGAGAAGGGCAGCTCCTTGGCAGTTCATCAGAGAGCAATTCGCCGCTTCCAATTGAGATGTTCCCCTCTTCGGAATGTCCGTCTGGACGTAGTAGTGAGCGGACAGCCCGACTGAGTTATCTTTTTTTTTTTTTCAATGTTGGTTTGGATCTCCCCCCTTTTTTTAAGCCACGAGTAGCGCGTTTTATGGTCAGACCAAAGGCGATATTTTCTGCCTATACATCCACGCACATGCACGATTCTCCGCTGCTATCTCTATGGTGTCGTCGAAGTCCTCCTCGTCCTCCCTAATGTCCGGCAGCTACAAATTGCAGCCGTCGCCGCAACTGAAGCACGCGTCGTGTGGAGAAATCAAGAGATTAGGTGACAGCCAGCGATTTTTCTATAGACAAGATCAAAGGCTTGAAGACCTGAGAGTCACTCCGCTGCAAAGAGAATTTCTCTCTCTCATTCTTGCAAGTAATGCTCGATATCTTCCTCTCCACACGTGTGCGTGTGCGCCGTGGCTGCTGGCACGCACAGACTGCACCCAATTCCACCGGGAGAAAACAATGTTGGGGCAAAAAATGGGCGAGGTGCGTGGCCTGGTGCTAAAATGATTTTTCCACAGTCATCCAAGGAAACGAAATAAGTTGACGGCAGGTTCTTCCACTTAACTATCTATTCTATCACTAGTTGACCAGATATGTTTGATCGAAGTAAACGTGCCCACACCATAAACCATGTGTGTTTACTTTTATTGTTATCGCGGGGCTCGATCGCAGGCAGGAGACGCCCGTCCGTCACTTGCGGGGCGCGCCCGGGCGCCGGCGGGTGCTTCGTGGGAACGCCATCCGCAAATGGACGCACAATGAGCATTTACCATATTTGACGTCAGGGAGTAAAAAGCGCGCCAGAGAGAACGGGGCAAACACTTTTTGTCAATCCCAGCAGTGGCAAAGGCTTCGGATCGGGTTTCATTAAACGCTGCGACGCCTGATTAAAATTCTATCATCCTGGGACCGGACCCAAAAGCTAGAAAGCGACGCTGACGACGAATGTTGTGAGAGCCTCCAGAGTGGAGGGGTCGGATAAAAAATGCGCGCAGAATAAGAGCGGCAGCAGCCATAAATTCATTATTCATAGCTTGTTATGTGGGGCAGCTTTTTTGCCTGATTTATGCCTCTCGACTGACAACAGTGGCTGCAGCGGCGAAATGTGAAGACTGTGAACAATTATAGCAGTGCTGCTGTTCATTCTACTGTGTGGTGCTCATTATTCCATCTTTCCAGAGGTACTCGAGGCTTCACCAGGGAGGGAGGCAAACGGGCCCTCCCACTTCCCCACCCCCTCTTTCCCGCCCAGCACCCTCCCCCCCCCTGCGTCCTGCGTTTCAACTCCTTCCGGTTCTGAGGGAAAAAAAGACTCTTTATCCTCCTTATTCTTCATGGATATAAAAAAGAGCTCAGAATATAAAAACAACTCTGCTTTTGACATGAAGGAAGTGCGGCGCTCGTAAAGTCTTTTTTTCTATGCTAATTTATTGTGAGTCTGTTTCAACTTCGCAGGTCTATTTGTCTTAATTCTCTTGCCTCGCGGGAGATCGAGCTTTTTTCTATGAAAATGCTATATACGTACTTTAGTGAATTACGCTGTTCCGCAGTCCCCCTAGAGACTTCTTCAAATGTGATCATACGCATCCCCCGCGCTTAACCTTAGTCATCTACATACTTACTACAACGCAGCATGGGTACGTACAGTGCTGATGAAAGCGTACTATGCAGGACTGACGTTTGCATCTGTTCAACATCAGAGATCGCCGTTACAAATATATTCATATGCAAACTGTTATTGCCCCCGTTGTCGCAGGCCTTGAGGCAGGAGAATGAGATGATGAAGAAGAAGAAGAAGACAACAAACTCTTCTCGTATCTGATGATATTGCGGTTTTTTGCCCCTGCCCGCTTCTTAGGACGTGGATGAAGAGGCATCTGTCTCGTCGTACGTCAGTGGCATTCCCAAACAAGCCAGCTACTGCAGGGGCAGTTGTTTGGCCTCCCGGGGTTGTGGGCCCTCGAAAAATACAAGATGCTGTTTGTCCCCAAGGTTAAAAAAAAGGGGCGTCGGACCTGACATCAAAAGCTCCATTTCCATTAATCATGGCAAAATTGCAGGCCCAGTGAAGTTTTGTTGCTGTTCTGTTCTGCCCCAATATCGCTCACCTTGGGGACGGACAAGGGGGGGGGGCCTTAAATATTTGCCTTTGGAATTTGGGTCTTCCAGCTGTTCCTCATGTGCCCGCTTATTTGCCACACACGCTAAGTCAGGTCAGCTCGTTGGCTGACGGGAGGTGGAAGGTGGTGGGGAGGGGGAAGTCATCGCCCGTGATGCCCGTGGTTGGATCTAAGGGGCAGCTGCCGGCTTGTCTTCTCCAATTGACTTTCGGCAAATGTAAGAGGGAGCGCGGACGCGATCATTGTATAGATCTGGAATGCGTAAATCGCTTTTTACTCGCTTGTCCTTGATGCTTGAACGTGTGTGCGGCATATCTGACGAGGGGGAGGGAGTCGAAGCTGTAGCCGCCGCTGTCCTCCTCCTCCCTACCCATCGGATCACCCACGAAGAAGTTTTCGGGGCAGTTCATAATGATTTGGCGAGGCAGAGCAAGACTAAAAGCGGAGAGCTCTTTCCTCCGTGAGCGTCAAGACGCTGCTGGCCTTGCTCTCAGCTCCTATGCGGAGCTCCTGCTACTTCTTGGCTTCTCCCAGCGTCTGCTCGAAGTGGGTCTTCCTGCAGAGGAGATAGACAGAAGAGGAAATTGTCCCGCGCAGGCCACTCACTTTTTCTTCGGCCAGCTTCCCTCCTCCATAAGATAGTGTACGTACTTCAGTGAGAAGAAAAGAGAGACTTCCTCTCCTTTCTTTTCCACTGCCAGAGATTAAGGGAGGTTCAGACTCAGAGGGAACACTGAGAATGAGGGAAAAAAGACGAGATTGTGTTTGAAAACCGCCCTCTCTTCCTGCTTTGTGTGTGTCGAGAAGTGAGAGAAGAACACTCCATTCGTCGTGATCGAAATCGGCTTCGGCTTCACTGGATGGAGGCCTCTTAATTAAGACAGGGCCTCCCTCTCATTGCTCAATGTGTATTTTGGAGCTGTGTAAAAATGTTCAATGGCCGAGAAAGTAATACAACGCAAGCACCATTTCTGCAGACACGACTCTTTTTTGCACACTCCTTTTACGTGCACGAATCATCATTGCCAGCAGCAGCACTTTTATCTGACACGATCAAGACACACACACACACACGCACGCACACACGCACGCTCAGCACACGGGGCTTCCTTCACACCCCTCCTGCGGGGCGCTGCCAGCTTTTTTTTTTTTTTTTTGCTTGGGATTCATTTCGCGTATTCACTCGGAACATAAATGGCAGCAGCATCTCATAATCCACCCAGCCCACGCGCGAGCATACGAGAGCAAGACAGGGGTGAGTTCGTCCGCTGGCTTCGCCTGCTCGCCCGCCCTCACTCCCGTAGTCCGGCAGGCTGGCCCGGCTCAACCAACGGCGGCCATTTCGCGAGGATTTTTTTGCGGGCCTCGCCACATGGGTTCTCATCCCCCTCCTCCCTCGTCCCAAAAGTATGCAAAATGTCGTCCATCACAAAATCTCGCCCTAAATGTCGCCTTAGCCTCTTTCTCTCTGCATGGGCCCTCGGGGGGGGCGACCGGATGAACGACCAGTGTAGTAATCCGACTCCAAATGATTTGCCACTTTTTTTTCTTGTATGCCCGAACTTTTTGCCCTGGGCCTCGTTCTGTCCGGCCAGCGTCCTCGTCGTCGTCCTGCCCACTGGTCCTGGTACACTAACGACACCGGAGAGGACACCGAAACCGTCCAGCATGATGAGTTTGGCAAGCTTTATTGACGACGAGTCTCCAAGAGAAGGTGCAGAAGAAAGGATCGGATCCGTGCTGACTGAGGACCAAAGAATGAGCGGCGGACAAATATAAGTAGAAGGCAAAAGTCTCTGTAAGTTTTGGGCGTCTTTGAGAGACGAATGATTTTAAAGGTTGTGTGTGGGTTTTATGACTGGTCCGTCGTCGTCGTCGTCATTGTGTTGTTGTTATTTGTTCCCTCCCCCCAGCTCGCCGATGACCATCTTGCGTCCGTCCGTCCTCCTCTTTTTGCCCGAAGTTTTTTTTTTCAGTCGGCATCCCTTTTCGAGAATGGGGAAGGCAGCTTCAGAGTGTTGTTATCGTCGTCGTAACTCTTGGGAATGGCCCCTGATATCATTCGCCACTGGTGCCCTCCTACTTTGCGACCGTTTGTTTGGTGCTACTGTAGTTAGTAATGACAGGGCGATCTATCGTCGTCAAAGGATGCGTGTGTTAAAGCCACTTTAGCGCTTTTTCTTTTTCCTGTTTTGGACGCTGGGAGTGAAAAGAGATTTCTCTACACAGCTCCAGACATTCTAGAGACATCGCCGGTAGGAAGGTGCGCTGCCCGCCCCTCGGTTGCATGCCTACGTACTACAACCTACTATAACTGTTTCTACTGTTATCATTATCAGTGATCACGTCTCCAGGTTTATTCGTTTTGTAGTGCGTGCACGACTGAGTTGGAGCCACGCCCTGGCTGCTGAGATTCTGTGTTTCATGCTGCCACTGTTTTCACGAGTTTTTCCCCCTACTTGACATCCCTATTTCCGGCTGGAAAAATACTTGCAGCGAAATGCTTGCGTAGAGCTACAGGAAGCGCTCGCGCACACACACACACACACACGAGTGCGTATTCACTTATGTGTGCGAGTAACCGTGTTTTTTCCTCTTCTTTCCCACCAATTGTGACGCGAAAATGGTAGTTTAGAAAGGCCTCGGCTCTGTTAGACCACAGTATAAAAGATTAGCCAATTTCTGCCTAAGGATTATTCAGACTTGATTAATGTTCTCCCCTTTTTTTTTCTCCCCCATGTTCCTCTGGAGGTCGAATAACTCCTTTGACCTCGTTAGATTAGTGAAGACTAGCACAGAGCAGAGCAACTGCGCATACATCCTCAAGTGCACCAGAAGAAATCGAGAGTTATTTGACTGAAGGAGGAAAAAGACAGAGCTGCACGTACGTACACTTCCTCCTCTTACGCACGCTGACCCCGGAATGAAAAAGGTCTCCGCGGGTGAATTGCTGGTTCCTCCCCGCGTAAGAAACTGTAAGATGAGACAGGAAAGTGTGGATGCTTCTCCTGGCAACTCCTGGATCGGCTTGTTATGACTACGAGGTTATTGCAGAGCAGATGAGGCTGGTAGCGACAAGGACACTGCAGTACCTGTGTGTGCAGCGCCAGTATTGTGCACTGCACAAGGTGCGCAGGGGGCAATCGACACACGAGCTGAGGCAAAACTTGGGTATCCTGTTCCCAGAGAGCAGCAAAGATGCTCTGGCGGCCGACGGAGTTCATGTGGAGCAGTAAATTATAGTGATCACGTGTGACAGAGGGGCGTTAGCAGCGGCACAGTAGTAGTAGTGTGTGAGAGAGAGGACGACTGGGGCAACCGCAGGAATTCTGGTCACTGCTGCTTTTAGTTAAGCTGAAAAAGAAGAGAGAAGAATGAATGTCCTTGAAAAACTTCGAATGGTGTCGTGTTCCCTTTTCACCCTGGTGCGAGAAGTCGAAACACTGGCAATTACGTAATCAGATGAGACAAATTATCTCCGCATTTCATTTGCCGGGATGAAACGGCTCTCGTCCAATTGTCCATCCTGCCGACCGTCCTCGAGGCCAGAGTCTTGCCAGGCATTAGCGTCCGCGTAAATCTCTCCAGGGGTAAGAGAAGCAAATTGGCAAAGGGTCTGTGACCGACGCCAGGTTGCGACATCCACAGTAAGGAAAATATCGACATAAATCACGCTGCTTTTCTCCCCCCCCCTCCTCTTGGTGGTGGGACAAAAGCCTCATAATTGTCAGTCGGACCTCGATTAATTTTTTAAGGAATTTGATTCGGTTTCACAATCAGTGTAATAAGAATTTCTACGGGAAAGTCATCCTCTTCTCCGTGGCAGGCTCGTTTTGCCAAATCATTTCCAAGAAATTAGGGAGGAAACAAGGAAAAGTCAGGAGAGATTCCTTAGTCAGCAGTGGCAGCTGAGGGGGGCCTTGCATAGGTCATTAAATTCTCTGTCTCTCACACCGTTAGAACTGGTTGTTAGTGCTAACACAACGAAAGGAATGCCCCTTTTTTTCTCCACTGAACTTAATTTATTTTTATAAAGGCAGGCAGCCACGGTGGTGGTGGCGGCGTACTATTATTTTAACTCATCCACTTTGGAAAAGTTGTATACGCTCCTCTCTGTAGGAAGACAGACACCATTGAATCCGGAATTGGATTGCAGGCAGTTAATTTTCCGGCAATTAAAGCCACTGCAGTAGGAGACTCAAGGCTGGGTGGGTATAGTACGTATACGTACGTACGAGTACGTACGTACTATGTGATGTGTGTCATATTTTCCCCCCGACGCACGTAGGGACGGCGCTGCCACTTCTACTGCACCGGAGAGAAAGTGACTGACTCACACCCGCGTCCGTCAGCGACCACGTGGGATCGGAGCTGATGAGTAGAAGTACATGTGTGTGAAGGGTAAATGGAACGAGAGCACGACCGACTGACTGCTCTCGTACACGTACGGACAAGTACTGTACCGGTACAAGACGGTCTTCAAAACCAACTGGCCCTAAAAGAACCAACAAAAAAAAAAACGCCCGACATTTTTCTTTTGTGGAACGATTCCCTTTTTTTCTGCTAGCCCTGGGGGATGTTGTTTGTTGGGCATATACGAAGGTGGCTGCGGCGGCGAAGGCGGGCGGGAGGAGGCACGCGTTCATGACGATGATGTGAGGAGATCGCCCTAGGAATGAAATTACATGCCTTGATGACAAAAGGTGGCTTAGGTCTCAGCCCCCAAGAGGGAGAAAAGTAGTAGGCAGCAGCTGCTCAGCAAATGCCTCCTTGGATTTTGTGTGTGTGTGTTTGTGTCTCCTCTTTTCTTTTCTTCAATAGGCGCCTTTCAAAAAAAAAAAAAAAGACGAAGCCGCAGAGGCAAAGCAGCAATTCGCTTCCCTTGACGTGTGTGTCTGTTTGCCGCGATTGCGACCCAATACATGCGCCAAGCTAGGGCGCAGTAAATGCCAACGTTTACCAGAGAATACAGTTGACATCTTGGTGCTGCCCCCTGGAAATTGGGCCTTCCTGCGTGTGCCGGGTGACGGTTTGGGCAGGACGGTAGCAGCTGATGAGATCTCGACTGGGATCCTATTTTGCTGGTGATATCACATCAGGATGCGTCTGACTGATTGATCAAGACCACCGGTGCGAATAGAGGGGGAGACCTCAGATCAATAAGGAGCGACGTTATCATCACCGACGATCGAAGAGGAGGAAACTTAGGCCTCGCTACCTGTGCTACCACTGTACGTAAATGGAAGGGTGGGCAAAAGTGAACATCTCGTAAGGCACCCGTAGCTACGTACGTGTGTATGTGTGTTGCTTCCTCCCCCTGGGAAGACGTGGTCAACATACCGTACGTCCATCAGTGAGTACAGCAAGTGCACACTGTGGCATGCTTGGTACAGTGAACTCACGCTTATAGAGCAGCTTCAGGCGGTCCAAAGTTTCCTCTAATCAGCGGAGCACTCTAAACGTAGAGACTGAAATTCACCTTTGGGGGAAGAACTTCTCCATAGTTGGCTGTCTCGTCATTTTTTAAAAAAAACTGTGCGGACTCAAACTCTGTCAGCTTTGCAAAATCAAAATTGTGGGCTAGTCAGCCTTCCTCGAACACATTCATATGTTGATCTGAGCAAACTTCTAAACCAGATATGAAAGTCTCAAATAAGCGAAGGGCTCGATACAGAGAAAAACCGGGAGTTAACGGGAGTTCACTGTATTCAGGTGCAGCTCGTTCTGCTGCAATCAGTTGCACAGTGGATGCAGCCTTATAATGCGTCATAGCTAAGGGTAGCGATCAGAGTCAGTCCAGCGAGAGGGGGGATTTCATAGCTTTTTCTTCTTATTTGCCTCCCATCATTCGCTTTGAGATGATTGATTGGCAAAGATCTCTCACACATTTTTTTACAATCCCGACGTATTTGGTCAGATTGCAGGTCCGGAGAGGCGTAAAGTGGACAAAAAAAGTCGATTTTGATTGATTGACACCAGAGCAGAGCGAATGGCTTCATCAAGTGAGGAAGAAAAAGACAAATCTGCTTGCAAAAGAGAGACAAATGCTCCGAGATGCAAAAACACACACACACACCGCTAATTTTTTGCGCGTGAGGAACACTTTTGAGTAAAACTTGGCAATTTACTGCGACAGCTTGTTTGTGTTCTCGTGTGGCACTTAAATTAGCCAAAAAAACATCCGCCCTCCCTCCCACCGACGTGTTAAAAGACCATAGAGCTCTCTCTCTCTCTCCCTTCCTTCCTTCGTTTCATATTTTTAGCTGAGAGGAAACATTGCGGTCACGTTCGCCCCCTCCGTCCCCACCTCCTTTGCCGCCGGAAGCAGCATCAGCTCGGGAACATCCTCGAATGACTGGAGGCAACTGACGCGGCCAATTTGGATGTAATTTGTCCTAGGTGTGCCCAGAGAACGGGGTGGGCAAATAGACAGGTATCATCATAATTACCTCCGCTACGAAATTCACCGGGCTGCAGTCCTTCTTCGAGAGTCAGCGAGATGACGACTACTACGCGGAGATGCAACATGCGTGCAGAGCTCGACTCCAAAGGCCAAGAGTAAAAGTTTGCCAAACATTGGCTAGTTGTACATGTACGTACAGCTCTGTCAGGACCTGTGTATGTGCTCACTGCGCCGACGTCCGTCCGACCTGAGTACACACCGTCGGTGGACGCAGCGGTGTAGGTGGTGTTATTGTCACTAGGAGCCATCACAAACAATCGGCGTTTGGACGCTCCTTTTCAGGCGCGGACGGACTCCGAGATCCAGGTGTGACACACGCACGCACGCACGCGCGCGCACACGTCACTTGCAGATGCATGGCAGTAGCAGGTGCTCTGCAGGTACACGATATCGTCCATGCCAGAGTTGTACGCCAATCACGAACGATGATCGCTCAGACGAGAGAATGAAAAGAGGGGAGTGGAAAAGAGATTCTATTTTCACACTCCTTTCACCTCCGGCGCGTGCCTCCTGCTTGCCGGAAAAGGGGCGTGAAGAAGATTGCGTGCCTGCCCCTGTGATAGCGAACGAGTACGAACGAGTGCGAGGCCGCTGCCACCCGCAGCCTTTTCCGGTCAGATTGCGTGAATTGGCGGACGAACGCGGACCCCGCAGCTGCTCCAGCCTCCATCGTGCCGTCCATGGAGGAGGGAGATTTCTGATAATTTCTTCCTCGTGCAAGCCATTTTCCTCCTTTCTACTCATTCTCATTCATTGCTGCGCGGTCATCAACAGGGAGGAGGAGGCGATTAATGCGATTCTCCCCCAGCATGGGATATCACACTGCCATAAAGGAGGGTTTCGACAAATCTCTTCTCCCTCCTGCGTTACGAGCCATCGCTCAGTCCTTATTGCATGCCAGAGCCTCTAGTATTTCACAGAGCTCTGAGCATTTCATACGACGACGAACGAGGCTCCTACTGCCTATCCCGTTACCTTAATCGTGCTCATTTTTGGCGAGAAAGCATCTTCCGTATATAAAGTGGGTCAGATAGCTGACCCCATCAAATGGTCCCTACAGGGGAGGAGGTGACGGCGGCAAATGGCCACGCAGTGACTTGACAAAATGGTTGAAAAAGAGCCTCTCACACTACATTATAACAAGCACTTTATTTGCGTCCTAACAACGCAGCTGCTGGCAGAGGAGCGATTTGATGGAAAATCGATCTGCATGAGTTTCATCCTGGCAGGGCAAACAGATCCTCATCTCACTTTACGGGCAGCGCATCATTTTGGGCGCTGATGACGTTTGCTCATTCATTAGTTGAGGAAAAATTCTTCTACTTAAAGCTGCTCTGCTCTGGTGTCTCAGGTTGCATCAAGTCTCTTAAGTCTTCAGTCTTCAGAGTGTTTGGTTTCTCGACGGATTAGAAAATAGACTTTTTGCTGGCCGCGGATAATCCTTTTGCCTGACTGCCCTGATTCTTTCCTTCACAGGTATGTTAAACGTCTTAACAGAAGCCCCCAGAGAGGTGGAAAACAAGCCAAAGTGCGTACAACAGTCGACCGATACTTCCTTTGACTGCTCAGGCCTCGTCCTCACTCACGTCCGGGCCCCGGGCCGGCCGTCTGCTGCACCGGCGGACCGCCCCTGCGCGCGCACGTGCGGGGCAGTCCAGGCCGGTCACGTTGGCGTCTCCGCAGTAGGGACTCGATGGCAGTAGTGTAAACGTAATTTCGATATCTTCATGCATAAGTCATGAGGAGGTGGGAGTCTCTTACTGTTCGTTACACGCATTGTTAAGAGATAGTGTTTTGCGATTTCTCTACGGCAGAAATCTCATTTCCATTTCGCAAATGCGAACGACTCACGCATGCCCGACCGACCCAAACGTGCATGCACGTTGGGCTGGCTGGCGTGCAATGCCAATTAGCTGCTCTCTCTTTCGATGCATGAGAGTGAGCATTATTACACTCTAAGATCGCACGATAAATCACGTCACTAAATTATTTTTTTTCGCTCTGCTCCTCCCTTTCCTCCTAAGTTGTACGCCAGCAAGCCCGCCTGCCTCACGGCCTCCACTGCCTACGTGTGCTCTATGTACTCACTGCGGTGGGCGACGACCACGATTTTTTTTTTTGGCCGGGCACTTCAGAATGTATTATTCGGAAAAGTAATTAGGGAAGATGGCGAAAAAAGCAGTAACCTTGACCACGGAGAGACTTTTTGATGCATCGTCTTGAAATATGGTGTTGTTGGACTCATCTGCCGCACGCACCAGTGGCTTGGCAGGCATTCGTACAAGCCATTGTAGTGTTACTGATCGAAGGAAATGTCTCCCCCCCCCCTCTTTTTGCCATCTTTTTTTTTGCAGTTACCCACTAATATGAGAAAAACAGAGGAGATAGGGGAGCAAAACAACGCGGCGAAATGGAAATCCAGTCCCCCGGAACACGCATGCACCGCGGGCCGCCGAATGCAAAAATTATCAAACGAGGGTACGTCACGAGAGAATTTGGCGAATGAAGAATGATGTGGACGACTTTGGTACACTTCTCTCGTCCCGCATTAGCGCGGCTATAATAAAACTTCTAACTGCTGCTGGTATTCAGCGTTTTGACGAATGTAAAAAAAATGGACTGCTAGAAAGTTTTTTTTATGCCCCATATGACGATTTGTTATGCCTCGGCACCGGGCGTTTCTTCCTGTGGCGCAGAAAAATTGTCTCGTTAATTGCTCATGCCGTGCTTCCTCTGACAGGTGAGAGTAAAAAAAGACTTGGATTGCTGCTACTTGGGGGGGGGGAGGAGGAAGAGGCCTGCAACTATGTAAATATAGGCCTGAGGGCCTTTTCAGAATAATCCCCACCAAGGAAAGAGGTTTTTTCTTGTGCACACGTATGGTTATGTGTCTGCATATTTTATCATGGCACTCGCTTAAACCCAGCCTCTCACCCTCCTCTCGGCTGTTGGTTGCACTGCACACACCGACCCTGATAATTCACGCCAGACATCGAATCCTTCCTCGAGCGGGAGTTCAAGATGCAGACGTCTGCTGCAGTTTTGCAAATGCGCATCCACCAACGTTTTTCGCGGAATTTACCTATGAATGAAGGAGGAGGCAGCTTTTGCCTGTAGGGTAGCGCTGTGCCTATAAAAAGAGGGCTGAGGGAAGTGCGTAACAAGCTTAGCTTTAGCTTCATCCCTGACGCTATGTAAAAAACCAGAGTTATCTTTCATAGCATTCCTGACCATGCCACACATACGCACAGTAAATACGCACGTGCGAGTGCGCTGCAGACATCGCGAATTCAACTTTTGCGGCCGGCGCCATTTTTTTTTCTTTTTGGGGCCAGCCCGTAAATTTCAAACCAGCCCACGGGCCCGAATGCCAGCTGAAAGTTCTCCGGACTCTGACCCGCCTGTTCATAAAATATATTCATGCTACGCAGGGTGGTGTGCGTGTGTGTGTTTTGCCTGAACCGGCCCAAAAAGCACGATAAAAACTCAGACATTTATCCGTACTCCCAGGCTAAAGCACCCATCCCTATAGCTCAATCGCTCCGAGAAATTCAAGGTCAGCCAGTCATGATAAGTAAAGTACTTACATACTCCAGCAATTTGGATATCAATCCTGGTCCCTCTGGCAGCTGTCAAAACACACACACACACACAAGTTGAAGCATATGAAACGAGCAGCCAACGTTTCTGGTCACAAGAAGTCACGGTTGGTCAGCGACACACGTGATTTTACGTAGTACGTCCGCGTATCTCGAGTGGAAAACAAGGCACTATGGCTGTTCTGTGCCTTGTTTATACGTATTTTACACTTGCGTCCTTTTGTTCGTACAATAAAAGAGAGTAGCTGATAACAATGAACATGAGCTTCAACGTTCAGGTTGGGGGAAGATTAATTAAGCGAGTTTGGGACTCTAAGGAAGCTGCCATATTTCTTCCTTCTCGTACTGATTCTTTTTCGTTTAGGGCCGATGAAGGAGGAAAAAAAACAGTCATTGGCTTTTTTCTGCTTAATACAAATCAAGACATCTCAGTGCTATCGGTCGGCTGGATCACGAGGTCCTGTCGGTCCTCCGCCTCTCAGGGGTGAGGACGGGGTTGGTCCTCTTATGCAGAGCAGCTAACTCACCGTATGCATGGAGCTCGGTAGACAAAAAGGCGTGTTTTGGCTCATTCCGGCTTTTGCATATTGTTTACTATTACGCAATGGGAATCTGGCCGGGAGAGGTTGCAGCGGACCATTGCGAGACCGCGAACGCCGTGATTGCGCGGTCGGGAAGACTCATAATTTGTTTCTTTCATTTGAATCATTTCTCCGCCGCAGACACGTCGTTATGGAGACGAAAATGCAGCTTCGACTGTCACACAAAGTGTGTCAAATCATAGGCGAAACCTCAATCGGCCATCGGTTGAGGCGCCGACGAGGGGAACGGATGACGCAGGCGGGAGCTGCAATGCACGTAATTTCAGACTGGGAGGAGGAAAACAACATTAAGATGATAATGTTCATTATTAATGAGGGACGCTTTTAAAATTATGGATCGATCGAGAGGGAAGGGGAGGAGGAGGAGGAGTTTGATCATCTTCAGGAAGTCATTCATTAAATAAATCCACACAATTTGTCTTTGCCTCGAAAGTGGAAAGTTGTACGTGCACATATTGTGTGTCGTCCTCACTGCATCTCGCCCTCATCGGCTGCAGTTAAGTAGTCATGCATTAGTTAGACGACCTTGATGAGACTCCACGCATATGGCACATGTGCTTCTTCACACTTTGCAACTTTTACCTTTATGAAGGATCTCGAGTCACGTACGTGATTGGTCAGTGTGGATGTGTGTCTCCACATATGGTTGCTTGTTACGCAAGAATGTCTATTCAAGAACAATGCTTGTAATTGAGGAAATGATCCACCAGGATTGTTCCGCTTGTCCCCACACTGGTCAACTGACGGACAACCCGCTCAAATTGCTGCTTCCGGAGTGATGAGACAGCACGCTGGAGGAGATGAACTGCGTACAAATTGTACTTCATGATGGCAGTCAAGATTCTTGCCTGATACCGTACAGGTGGTGGTTGAGAATGATTAAAGTCTGTGTCTTTTTTTTTCTCGCTGCCTGCAAAGTCCCACGGATTGATGTATGACAATCGCTGTTTCATGTGGCATCGCCATGTTTGTTCACGCTGTAGCTGCATCTGTCTGTCTGCTAAGTAAAGGCACGCAATGGAGACATCATGTGAGACGCAGCGTGATCGATGGACTGAGCGGCAGGTGGCAAAAAAAGCCAATCAAAGGCCTTTCAAGACTCGATTTAATGCCAATTAGGGACGCTGGCAGCAATTTGCGGATATGTCTACGCATGTACATTTGGCTGCCTGATGTGTACGTACGTGTGTGTATACGGACAAGAGAGACTTGCCAAAAATGAACTTTTTGCGTAGCAAAGTCGCAAAGATCGATGTGGCTTCTGCCACTAAAATCTTCAGTCTCCCCCCATCTCATCCTCGGCGGCAGTTTGCACTGTGCACACTCAAGCTTCCAGGTTTCCGTGTCTCATTAATTGATCCCGGCAAAATATTTTTGGTTCCCTCGTCTCTCCAAATATCTTGAGAGATCATTCTTGTTTCCCGATAATAATGACTGCCTAAACCACTCAGGCCAGAATCCTCTGTTAGGCCCTCTCAAGCTGGACAGCAGATCGATGGATGGATTTTTGGGGTGGAATTCAGCGAACGAACGAGATTCCGGCTGCTCCTCTCCGATGAGGTCGAGCTATGTGTGACTTTTCGGGTGCCCAACCCACACAGATAAAAAAAACCGGCGAGGAGCAGAACCTTGGAGGCCCCCTTAGAGACCGGACAGAGGAAAACTTAGGAATCCGCGTAGGTAAAATGCGGTTCAATTCTCTCATGCCTCTGGTTATTTTCTCTCTCTGACTGCGTGGCTTTGCTCTTTTCGGCCGTTCCTCCACTATCGGCGAGTACAATTGCCATTCGCCGCCCCTCTAATGTGTTGGCTATCAACGAAAACGCTTCTTTAAGTGGTTCTAAAAATTAGACGTTTCCCCCCTTTTTTTTGCCTCCCTCTCACTCTCAACGGGCTTATCTCAGCCGCCCATGTCTTTGACGACGTCGGTGAAGGGGGAGGAGGGGGAGGGGAAGCTATCCTCCCGTCAGTCCAAATGCAAGATAAAACAGTTGTGGAGGGACGAGACCATCTGGAGTCACATTCCCAGTTTGTCAATGAGTGTGATCTGCTTCTTAAGGAGCCGTCGTCATCTTGATACGCGAGCATCGAACATGACAAGTAGCAACTCTAGTATGCAGCGCCGACTGAAGGTCATTTGTCTGCATGCATGTGATAGGAGAGCAGAGTTGCTCTGATTCTGACTTCGTGGGAACCGGTGAGTGTGTGTCTCTCTCTCTCTCATCTATCCTTTATCCTCGTCCGTCAGGTCGGTCCCTTGCGGACAGAGTTTTTACGTCATTTGGTCATTCCCCCATCCAGCAGAGGCGGCGATGAGCGGAAAAATTACTTTCAACCTCACTGCCTCTCCCCAAAAAAACAGGAGCAAAAACACACCCACCTCCTGTAGCTAATGGATTGCCTTGCCAAGCAAGTACTAAAGAGTACATTCTCTTCATCAAGCTACGAGCTTGATGCTCCCCTTTTTTTGGTAAATTTTTGTTCTAGCTCAGTCCGATTTATTGCAGCTTCTTCGTACTTGTTGCTTGAGTTCCCTGATCAGCAGCAAACTGAATGCTGAGGGCCATCGTAAAACGTCTCGAAGACATCATTTGCCGCCATCATCATTACATCACCATCAAGACGGTACGCAGCAAAGTACTACGCCCATGTTGCTGCATGCTTCAGCGCAGTCCTCAGTACTTGAACTCTGCCTTGTTTGGTACTCCAGTGAGAGACAACGCAAAGTGATTTGGCCACACCTGTGTCTCGGGCACGACTGCGCTGTGTGCAGTGTATTCATTCATTTTGTAATCAGTGCGTTCATCGCAGGCGATTCCGTAATGCTCCTCCTAGACTAAGCAGATCTAGATACCTTCCAGCAACACTCAAAATGACGCGGGCAAACGAGGCTTTACAATTCCTTCAATAAAGCTAAATTGCTCGAAAATCCGGAGGAAAAGAGGAAGAGCCACAGAGACTGCGTACAAAATGAATGGTGTAGTAAGAGTATAACAGCACGTGCAAACCATTTTGTCGCTTCTTGGTCCCATTATTTCTATTCTTCCACTTTGTGCTGTGGAGAAAACGTCCCGGTTGTATATGAGTGCGTGCGCCGATGGGGGGGGGGGGGGGGGGCGGCCCCCACCCCGCCCGGCCGCGCCCGGGGCCGGTGGGGGTTGTTGTGTGTGGGTGGGGGGGGGGGGCGGGCCCGGGCCCCCGCCCGCCCCG
>JAAUXU010005619.1_pt1 | contig 21664 bp, 26 predicted proteins | sample 7278151 | NCBI WGS metagenome assembly JAAUXU01 (sample SAMN14350113, study PRJNA611818) | marine sediment metagenome | isolation source: surface marine sediment (1.8m) | place: French Polynesia: Moorea | collected 2018-08 | reverse complement strand
TTTCCAAAAAATATAATTTCCCCCCCCCCCCCCAAAATACCTTTTCGAGCTGGCCTAGTACGTACACATATCTACATTTGGCTAAACCTTTTTTTTTTAAATCGCTTGCGGCGTGCTATATTTGGTGCCTCGGACCAAAGGCATGTCGCACCTTTGATCTCTTGCACGCCGCAAGTGATAAAAAAATGATCTAGCCTAACATATAGAGCGTCGGACCTTTATAGGCACTCAAAATAGATGTTGAGAGTAGATCAACTGACACAAAATATCACCTACTGAAAAAATTAAGTCACCTTTTTTTCACACTTTTTAAGGCGCTCTCAACAAAGTCAATTTCATTTGTGGGGGCATAATACCCACATCATGGAAGACACCATGAAGAAGCGAAATGGGCAGGTTCAAAAGTATTATTTGTCTTGCTGAGACACCCGGTGAAAGACCACTGCTTATACAGTGGTACAAGTATACTACAGTGGTTGCAGAATTTGTCAGAGCTGCAAAAGGTTGATTCTTTGTTCATAACTCCTCACCGGGTGCTACAAATATAGCTTGCAATACAGCGGTGGAAAACTACAAACGTCCTCTTCAAGGTCTGTTTTATGAAATTTTTCCTCAAGTTAACTGCCAAAAATATGCAATTCTCGCCGTGCTACTAAAACTTTGCAGCCAATGTGTGTATTAGCGTGGTCCACTCCACACGCACACCAAGTTGACTTTATACGAGGTGGGTTAGAACAAAGGGTCTGCGGCAGTTATAGGTCGACGCGTGGGAGTTTCCATGGGAATTTCTATGCTTTGGGGAATTCCATGGGAAATTCCAGGTTCAGTTCAGATGGCGAAGGCTGGGCAATCAGAAAAAAATCTGTTGTTTGCCATGGCGATCACGTAACGCCGATTTTTTGTCGGGGTTCAGTCTGTACGTCTAAAATCAATGAAAAAGAAAGAAAACTCTCTGAAGGCGCTGGCGCAACCTGAGAAAAAATGCATCTCAAGGTAGAGGGGAAAGCAGGGTTTATTTGACCACGATCACTGATCCTTCCCGGACATTTTGACCGAATTCCATGGTTCTTTTGAGTCGGGATTCGTCAGAGATGCAGAGGATGAAACCCATGAAACTGAAGAATAGACGTAGAAAAAGCTTTACTATATGCGAGAAACACAAGCATCTGCCCTTTGTTACGAACGAAGAATTGACTATATGCGAAGTCTACTGTACTGACACTTGCATGCGAGCATACAGACATAAGGGGCAAAGAGTGGTGGTCCTACACTAAAAAGAGCCTGACAGGACAATGTGTACAACGTATATTTATGCAGCTTCTGCATTTGCATTTGCACTTGCATATTTGCACATCACTGCTCGATTCTCTCTCTGCTGGACAGTTATGTATTTTTTCCTGCATTTTGCAATATTTATAGTAGAACTTCTCGCTGATGATGGAACAAACGGGACAAAAATTCGCAATGAGGCCTCAGAACAAACGCAGATAAAAGAAAAAGCTGCAGCCTCTCCTGTGTCTGAGTAATCGTCCGACCTCGAGCACAGCCACGATGGCCTTGCTGTTGCTCCTGGTCGTGGCAATGGCGGCCAACCTCCTGGACTTCGAGGTCTCGCTTGGACGTGGTAAGTCAGGGCCTGCCGAAAAGGTGCTCCACGCCCTTGACCTAGTCCTTCCGGCGGGGAAGAACGAGTGGAACACGCTGGAAGTGCGTAAAAGCACTGGTTGGTTCAGATGAATCCGGACGAACTAGACGAGAATGGGGGTTCTAGAGCGACGATTCCGACTTGATCGGGACGAATCCGTGCATTCTTGACCATGAACAGACTGGACGTGTCCAAAAGGCCACACAGAAAGGCCTCATTGAAGGAGAAAGCAGGCCACAAGTGTCTTCGTCCATGTCAAGCCTAGGACAGCTCTGATGCAGTCGCTGGCGAGTGGCTTGCGAGCATTCATGCCTACATCCTAATACTGAATGCGCGCATTTCCTCGATCAGCGGGAATTTTTGCACATGGCAAAAAAAGTTCGAGTGCACAAGCATAACAGTCATAAGCATGACGAAACGGTTTTGCCACAAAGGAGCGAGGGAGAAAAAGAGAGATTGGCGAAACAACACAATGGAGAGAATCCTATGGCTGTTGATTCAGTCACAAATCAGTCATGAAGGTGTTCACACTGCTGACTTCGCTCTTGCTCCCGTTGCTGTTGTTTTTGGACGGCGCCGACTCGGTCCCGGTCCGGAAGCCCTTGGATCCGGTCGGGTTTTGCCAAAGGCACTTCAAGGCGTTCGCTCCGGACGTCGACACCTGCATCCAGTTCTTCAGGGAAATGGTAATGATCAGGTCAGGTTAGTTTTGATTGATTCACTGAGGGCAATGTCGCTTTAGGCAACATCTTCTGACGTTGATGACGCTTTGAGTCCATCAGAGTCTGGAGAATCTGGAGAATCTGGAGAATCTGGAGAATCCGGAGAATCCGGGGAATCCGGGGAATCCGGAGAATCCGGGGAATCCGGGGAATCCGGAGAATCCGGAGAATCTGAAGAACCCGAGGGGGATTCAGGAGCACAAGGTGATCCTGACCAGACCAACGGACGTGGGGATGATGTCGACGTGGTTGCCCGAGACGGCGTAGAAAGACTCTCCGACTCATTCAACTAACAACATGCTCGCATCAAGTTAAAAATAAATCGTGGTCTAGCGCGTGGCAATACTTGCAATGCAACAAACTCTATTCCGTATATTTCATGTCCGTTCAGAATTTTGGTGGGCAGTAATAAGCCTACTTAGCACTCATCTGGTTCTTGGACGAGTTGATGCTTTGGTCAGGGGACGAGTTCTCCTCCTCCATAATGACGTTGTTCTCCAGGGAGGTTCTGCGCTGCTTGTGATGATGATGCCCTACGGCGCTGCCACTACCAACGCCACTGTTGGCACCGCCGTGATGTCCGCCCGGAGAGTTGCCAAACGCCTCTGCAGTGAGAGCAAAGTTTGACGAAAAAAAGGCCACCAGTTAGCCAAATCGTGCGGAAATTTACGTTTCCTCTCCCTCTCGATGGCAGCCAGCTGTTCGAGGATCAGATCGTCTGCGCTGGCAACGACGGCACCCGCGCCGATCCCGATGCCACTGGGGAGGACGCCGACCATAGAGCGGCGCCGCTTGCAGTCAGAGTCACCTTAACCGATTGAAACATAAGATACATTATACGTACTATGACTCAGCATAGTACTTTTGTGATAAAAAGGACTTCTTCGCCATGGTTTGCTTGTGCAAAGTGAGTCAAAATAAACCTTGAGACTACTACTGCGCGATCAAGAGTAAGTATGGAAGAACTTCTTGGGAGAGAAAGCGGCGTCATTTATTCTGACTCACACTATTTACAAGTTCAAATCTAGGACTGCTACTGCCACTGCATCCTCCTCAGCTCCCCCGTGGAGGCCGCGTACCTCCTGAAGCCCGAACGCTTTAGATTGGTGTTAGTATTAGCATTATTGGCAGTTACAGCTTGTTTCATCAGTGTTACTCTCTGACCCTCGGAGTTGAGCCGGTGTCTGGCGATTGGAGAATGGCGGTGCATAGGTGGGATGACGAGCCTGTGGTCTCCACCCAGTGGGGTCATTACTCGAGGAGATCCACTATGAGGTGGCGGCTGGGCGCCGCCGGCTGCCATGGCTGCGGCGACGGTGGTGCCGCCGGCGGTTGCTGAGGGCAGGAGGAACAAGGAGTAGTTCTTCTTGAGTCGAGGGCTCAGAGACTGGCTTGGAGAGTTGACGGGTGACTGAAAGAAAACAATTCGCTATTTAGCACTTGTAGCGCAGCATTCGCATGCCTTCTGTACCGTCTGCTTAGATGTCTTCTTGCCGGGTCCATCCTTGTTCTCTTCCTTCCTATCCTTGTCCAGATCCAGGGTAAGCGCCTTCACCTAAAGCAAGACGTCGCACATGAACACGCTGACGGCCCAAATCACCTCAGCCACGAACCTCCTCGTCATCTTCCTCTTCTGACTTCTGCGAATCCTTGTTGGAATGATCGGTGGTCTTTTCATCTTGATCTTGAGCAATGTTTTCCACCTTATATGACTTGGACATTTCTTCACCCTCTGCCTCTGCAGCTTCCTCTGCAGACGTCTCGCTGGCAACATCCTCCATGTGGTCCAGTCTCTCGAAAAGGCGGGCCATGCCCTCAGAATCAGTCTGCATGCGCATACGAAATCATTGTACCACTGACAACTGTTTACTCACGATAGACAAGTCAACTGCGTGCTACCTGCAGGACCAGCCCAGACATGTTGGACGCGTTGCTCATGTGCCTGCTGTTCCTGGCGAACCAGATGGCGTCGTCGATAGAGCTGATCCTAGACATTTGAGCGGACTTGTAGCCCATAGCAACTTCCTCTTGCCCCACTGGATCCTGATACTCCCACGCGAAGCGATGTCCAGCCATCCTAGGGTTTCATGAATTCTTCACATCAAAGACACTTCAAGCCTTCCAGAGCCAACCAATCTGCTGACTGCTGATGCGCTGGACACATAGATTTTGTGGTCTTGTATACCTGCAGCAGCACCCAGCTACGAGGATGAACGCGACTGCAGTGAGCACGATTCCCGTGACGATGAAGAGAGAAGCCGGGCGAGAGTCCAGAAAGATGGAGACCTCATCGTCCACAGAACCAGTGGCCAAGAGTCGGTCACCAATGGTCACATTCAGGCTGGCCCGACACGAATACGAACCTAACAAAGGAGAAAGTTCCTTTAGTTATACGTACGCACCAAGAGTGGGTGTCGACGCAATCGTTGAGTCAGACAGTGCAGAACTTACCGACATTTTTATCGAACATGTTGTTTAGAATGAGCGATGATTGGCAGGAGACTTCTGCGAGCTTCCTACCCTATTTAGAAGCTGCACGTCAATAAAAGAGTGCAGTAGGAGAAGCATTTACTCTATTCGTACCTTATTCTTCTGCAGATAGTCCCTGAATATCCCGCACTTGGTGACTTCGTCACCCTTTACCCTGCCTTCGCCGTGATCCAAGGTGGCCTCAGCGTCGTCCATGGACGTAAAAGTCCAGAGAAACTTTCTTGAAATGACGATGGCCTCGGCACTCTCGTTCTGTCTCATTTCAAAGGTCTTTGCTATGGTGCATTTTAGAAGCACGCCGCTGTCTTCCTTCACCATGTAGTAATGAGAAACCTGGGATGAAAAAGTTAGTCGTATACACATTAAGCTAATATGTAAAGAAATACCTACGACGAGACACTTACCTTTCTGTAGGGCAAACCTTCATCGGCCTCGAGCAACGGCTCCAAATCAATGCCCACGACCAAGTCAACGATCACCATGATCATGGCCAAGTCCAACAACGATCTTCTACACGGAGGCATAGTTGTTTTAGCTTCCCGTGCACCTTAAGGGCAACGCGAAAAAACAACGCCAAAAAGAGGAAACTCGTCTTTAGACTGAACTGAGGGGGGAAGAAATGTAGGGGAAAAAAGAGAATAAGACCAGTTTTCAATTGTGAACTTTAATTGACAAGCGTGAGCACTGTGAAGTGCAGAAGTGCGTAAAGCACAGTGGAATAGTTGCTCATTGCACACAAGCGGTCATCGGATCGACGTCGAAGCAGCTGAGACAAAGTTTAGAGAATCAACTTCAATTCTTCAACATGACAGCAGCATTGACTTGGCTTTGCTTTATAGTACAGACGCTTTATATATATGCAGATTGCACGAGTCTCGGAGGGCAACAATGATGCACTCTAAGCCACCTCTACAGCCGTTTTTTATAAATAATTAATAATTCACAGATGATTTTATAAAATAAAGAAATACGAATGTAACATACAATAACTTTCACGCATGTCTCTGAAGAGATGTTCAAAGACCCCAAGTTGAATCTTTTGAGTCAGTGACATTGGTGAGATACGAAGCAGGTGGATCCTGGGGAATGACTGACTAACGAGTGCTATGAACGTTTCTTCAGCTCCTGCAAGAATAAGCTCAACGTGAAATCATACTCTGTGCAAGGCTCTTTACCACTTGCCATTTCATCCTCGTCGTTGTAGAAAAGAGGTGCCATTTCCCTGCAAGCCTGATCGACCTTGGGAAACCTGAAGTTGTACCCCGTCGCAACCGTCCTCTTGGGCTCGACTCGCTGGCCCTTGGTGATCATCTCGGCGCGCTCTGGGCTGAACACCAAGTTCCACACGAACTCGGGAACGCGGAACAGACACGGCCGCCAGAGGGAGGACGCGAAGGATTCAGAAAATTCCCTGGATAAAAAAAGTTGAACTTGTCATTCACTCGGAGGAGCAACATTTCCAGGCGGGGCGAATCTGACCTGTTCGTGACGATGTGAGGAGCGACGCCATTGAGAATGCCAGAAACCCTGCTGTCCTCTATAGAGTGAATCATCAGTCCGGTGAGATCCTTGACGTGGATCCAGGGCATGGGCTGGTCACCGGAGGCGCTAGGACCGCCAACTCCGGCATAGAACGCGGGGTAGAGGCTGGCAATCATGCCGCCCTTGCGACCCAAGACCACTCCGGACCGAATGATGATGGACCTCACGCCGGCACAGTCGGAGGGCAAATGAGCAGCCGCCTTGATATCTCAACAGTATTTGACCATGAACATATAGGTGTAGTGCGGCATCGTCTACTTGCCTCCCAGTCCCTGGCTAGAGAGGATATGAAGTCGCCATCTCTGCCGCCCTCGCTGTTCTCGTCGTAGGTCTGCGAAGGTGGAAAATCTGAATTCTCCCTGCACTCAAGCGGTGGGTGCGCGTTCAGTGCTTTCAATAGAAACTGCATGATTTGGCTCGTGTGACTGTGTTTCTTGCCCAATTACCTTTTTGGGAGCATCATTTGAAAGTAAAGAGAATGTACGGTTTTACATCAGATTATCCATTTTGCATCCATGTCGTTCGTAGTGAGAGGGTCTAGAAGAGAACTACTTTTCCACACTCCTTGGGCTTTGTGCACTGAGAGTTCGTGGCAAAAATCATTTCCACATTCCCTATGTTCTGAGAGTGGGTAGTAAAGTAGAGATCGGGACTCCTGGGGTACTACAAAAAGAAAAACGGGACCTGCCGCAAGATTGGAGTGACTGGAGCCATCCAAGTGGAGCTCGGACCAAGAACAATCTGGTTCGATCTGCTGAAGGCTGTAGTATGACAAACAATAGTTACAACTGAAAGAATGAGTGAGACTGAACATTGTGGCCTCAATACAATGTATATATAGTATGTTCCCTTCAAAACCTCTTGGTATGAACGAAATGAATGCAAAATAGACAATCTTATGCACAACACTGTACAAGCATTTGGCAAGTGCCATTTTACGAATACTCTGTCTCTGCAGTCCTCATTGCTGCCCTCGGTCCCCAGGCAGCAACACTTTCGGGCTGCAGAGACAGGGTATTTGTAAACTGCTACTTTGCCAAACACGAAATGTACTTGTATGACATGAAAACGACAACATCTAATGTCTCCATCAATGTTTCAAATCCAATGTATGTAAACGCATGATTCTATGCACACAAACCCACATGTGCATTGCTCGCTATACTTGCCTTGACTTCGTCCGGAGGGTAGAATCCAACTCCCGAAACCTGGATAAAGGTTTTCGGGCGAACGTCGTGAGGCAGCTTCTGGATGGCTAAGGAGAGCGAGCGAGCGCTGTTGATCCGGCTGTCGTAGACCTGGTGGAAGTAGTGGCAAGAGTGGCAACGTCACCTGCTGCATTTAAATAGTATGCACGTACGTGTCTATGGACCTTGACGTGAGGATCATGGCTGCTTCATGTACTCACCACTTTCCTAAATTCAGCCGTCCATCTCTTCAAGGGGTCGAGCACATTCGCCCCAGCCAGGTTCACCACGGCCGTCAGATTGCCGGGCAGCCCTTGAGACTCCACTTGGTCCCAAGTGGTGAAACCCGACCCGGATTCACGTCCGGGACCTCTGCCGAGGACAGTCACTCGATATCCTCTGAATTCCAGAGCGCGCTTCAGCTCTGAACCCACAAAACCTGTACCCCCGCCGACGAGGACGTGACGGCCGTGGCCGCCGCCATTTTCCTCATTGGCGCCGAGGCTGCTGTTGTTGGCGGCGTTGATGCCGAGAACGCGAAAGAGGCCAGCAAAGACCGTCGACCGACCCAGGAGGTTTCCCCTGGGGCACAGAAACAACATGGCGACACAAATGAACTAAATTGGCCTCTCCACTTTCTCGCCCCCTTTGTTTTTGTTTTGTGAAGAAACAGCTGATTGGCGGAAAGTTGCAGCTGCCTGCCAGATGGCGCTGGCGGCCACCTGCGTTGCACGAAGTTGGCTTTCTTGACGACTGTACAGTACTGGGCGAGACCGCGAGGCCGCGAGACCGTGAGGCCGCGAACAGTCTGCGGCATGTCCTGTGCGCTATGTCCACATCTATGCTCGTGGGCGCTCGCCAGCCGCTGTGGCACCAGGTCACGTACCTGCAAGCCGTTACAAAGGTAACTCTTCCAGGTGGTGTCACCCGAGGGGGAGGTCAGAGAGAGCAGTAAAAGTGTCACCACTCTTGTGACTGACGGCAACGAGCAGGGCCTGGTACTCGGGCCCTACTAAGCCATGCAGTGAGAGTATATACTTGATCTCTCAATCATCCTTAAGGAAGGGGGGAGTGTTGAAGCTCCTGCCCGGGGCCTCGAGTAAGTCGAGGCTGCACCGTGGTATAACTAGCAGCCTTTTTTCCCCCTTTGAGCAACGTTCTACGACTTCACGAGTTAGTGAGATGTTACGCGAGTAGAAAGAGAAGAGATTGGGATCTCACTCAATGTCCTGCTTTGCTTGGGATGTGGTGTTTATCTTGAAACTGGAGCTCTGTTTTTCTCCCGGGTTATTTTCGCTCCTTTTTAAGAGTGTACTAGTCGTCGTCGTCGTCGTCGAAGTAGTAGTAGTAGTAGTAGTAGTAGTCGCTATCGTAGCACCCGCCCTACGTGAGTACAGCACGTCTATTAGACGGGACGAGGAAGACGAGGCCAACTTTCTTCATTTTGTCGTTGCTGCATACATTTTTTGTGCCGTCAAATCCCTCGGAATGGCTTTATTTGCTTTCCGCTCTAGAGAAGCGTGACCCAGCAACTTGATGTACCGTCCCAAGGCTGCCTCAACAGTGTCAGATGACACAACTCCTGCAGGGGGGAGGGCCCGTGCAAGCCCCTTGTGTCCCCCGGCGTCGCGTCCACCCGCGTCTTCCTCCACATCGGGGACTGGGTCTGCCTCGCGCGGGCGTACGTCTGGTGTGGAAGAAGGTCCAGACTTATTCAAAGGGTATCATGACCAGGTTACATGATGCCAATCTTGGTTTTGTCGCGGGGAAATGTGAGCCTCGATCCAATGCCATAGTACGTCCGGGCACCACAGTGTCCGTCACGCGTTAGGCACGTATAGGTTATGCCTCACACAAACGACGGGGGGAAAAAACCCACACACACCGTACTGACGAGCCAGGATATCATGGGAGAAGGTTGAAAAGCTCACTATTAACCACTTTTTCTACTAACTTTCTCTCACTTACTCTCTCAGCTTCCCCATTATAACAAACCGCGCGCTCGCCGGTACCGCGGTACACTTTGCCGTCGTAGTTATAGTTAACCGAATATGAACTGCTGCTCCACTACATGTTCACAAAAGCAGAAGCGCAGACATAGAAAGGACATACAACCTTCTCTCTCTCTCTTCACCGTTACACCTCCTCCCACACTAACACTGCCTTTCTCTCTCTCTCTCTGTCTCACAGCTGTGCCTTCTCTCTCTCTCTGAGGTTGCCTCCCTCCGTTACCTCAGTCGGCCTTCGGCAGCCTCCGAAAGGAGTTGTGCGTGTGCGGCGTGAGACACATGCGCGAGGCGCGCGCCAGCAACAAGGAGGAGGACGCGGGAGGGGGGGGGGAAAGTAGTCAGAGAAAGACAGCAGCTCCAGAAGCACGCACACGCGGAGCCGGCGGCGATAAAGCAACAACTCGAGAAAAAAGAGAGAGACGGAGAAGAAGAAAGACCAAGAGAGATTAAAATCACCGATAGCCGCGGTCAACCAGCGTATGGACGTGTGTCCAAGAAAATCTGCTGCAGCTGTGCCACGCATGCGTAGTGGAGACACATGTTAGTGTCTGTGGGAGAAACACGCACACACACACACACGCACACGCGTGCGCGCTCGGGCATGCACACACCTACTCGCCGCAGCTCAAGTCCGACGGCAGAAACCCGCGTAGCCGATCTTCTCCGGCGACCGCGGTGGTGAAGGACGTGACGTCATCGGGACAAATGATGACAGCGGAGACGAACCAATAGTTGGTTGTTCATCGCGCTGCTGGACAAGTGCTTGCCAGGGGAGACACCGGCGCCTCTTTGATGAGACAGCGCAACTGATGTCAAGTTGGCTCGGATGGAGCGCAGAAGAGTTTGCATCTCGCCGAGGAAGAAAACGTTTTAGCTGAAGAACGCGGGAGGAGCAGGAGGTGAGTAGAGGTGCAGAAAAAAAATCGCAGAAGAATTTTCAAGAGAGGTCGAGGCGAATTTTTTTTTTTTTTACTGCGTGACCTTAAGGCGCACACGCGCGCACGCACAAACAGGAGGGACAGAATGAAATATCGCAAAAAATTGACCTTGCAAAGAAGCATCAAAAATAGAGAAACGAGGCTATCTTTGTTGGGGGGAGGAAAACGCGAGTCAGTTTGATCCGCTGCTAAATGACTTCCTGAATAGTTGTTCTGACCCCGCGTGGCAATGCAAAAAATGGGTGGGGAACGCGAGTGCCCATTAAAGCGAAAGCCCAAAGTGTCTGACGGGTCAATCGTGCTTCAACGCCCACTTTTAAAAAGTGGCCAAGTACAGACCAACTTTGTTTTCTTCATCTCAGCTCACACTACAAAGTGCGGCTTGAATCTTCTGCTTGTTCGCCAACGTTTTGTGTGAGTGTCGCGCAACTCAGATATGAATGCTCGAGGGCTGAGTTGGATGAGGACTGCACTTGTTGGACCAATTTTTGTTGCCACGATAGCAATATTGATTCTTCCCCCCGTCCACACACTCGCGGAAAGACGCGCGGTGTCCACACACAGGATCATCGCCTCGTGTGTGGCCCAGAGCGCTTCACCTGCGCGCACTAGTGCACGCAGGACCCGTAACAGTCTGTACGTGAGCACGTAAGAGCTACTGACACACACGAGTGAGCATACGGCAACAAAAAAGGGCCAGAAGTCCGAAAAGAGAGAAAGCTAAATGCACTTTGCAGAGCAAATGCGGGAACACAGGATTCAGTTGATCAGATGTTGCACGTGATTCTGCAGAGTGCAAGTCCGACTTATGGGACTCTGCAGAGTAATTTCTGCTTTGCTGTTGCAGATGTGAGCAATCTAGTGGAAAAGTGGTACTCACACAGTTTCAGAGTGCGTGTGTGTGAAGGAAGGGGTCACACCTGTCATTCCTTTGTGCTGCAACTTATAAGTATCTTATCATCTGTCAATTGCATCAGGTCCTAGGAGAATGGATGATACAGGAGGTGGTTGAAAGAGCTTCTCTTACTTGAGGCTGTCACACTCCGACGCCGCACTGTGTACGCAGCGGTGCTTTTGGGACAGATTGTGAATGCTAAATGAGCATTAAGGACTGTCCACACTTCAGAATGCCACAGTGACATGAAAGTAGCCTTGGCTGCGTGCACTTGCTTGCTTTTCCTCCTTTCCTCCCAACCACCACTCAAGTGATTAGTTACGGTACGTCTCTCTCGCGGTTGTGTTTGCATTCACTTCGTTGTCTAATATACATAGGTTAGTTGGGCTCCATCGAGAATGGGCAAATCTTTGCAGCGCCTCCGCGGCGCCAAATACATAGTCGAAGAGGTGTCGTCGGAGGTCAAAATACTTTTACGCTGTCACCTCTCAACTTAAAGTTAGGCGCTTTATCTCCTCGCTCGGTAAAGCTGTTCATGTGCGAATGCTTTTGCCCCTGTAGCGCTCTTAGTTCTTCACGGATCTGGCTGGCTTTTGGGGATATCAGACCGTTGGGTCAACAGGAACGACATAGGCAGGTTATTCAAAGTTGTATTTCGAGGCTGTTTTGAGGCCGAACTTGAGGTCCAACGTTGCATTGACGACACAAGTCACAGGAAGCCATGCCAACAGGCATAGCCAAGCCCATTGGGAGTAGCTGTTTGGTATCAGTTTTTATCAGTAGCTATCTATGGCGAGAGCAGGGAGGAGAAGAAGTCAGTTACAGTGGGCAGTGGGCCGGACAAACAAAACTGTTGCTTGGCGTGTGGATTGATGGCCCGCTGCCGTCACCACCAGCTGGAGAGAAGACAAAGAGCCGGGTTGGACCCTTGGAATCTCAGTCCAGGTCGGGTTTGGGCCCTTCGAGTCTGGCTCACCTCCGAGTCAGCAAAAAACCCGACTCGAATCGAGTCAACATGGCCCGAGTCAAGCCCCGTCCCATCACTAACGGAGTGAACGGTGGGGATGTGTCCAAGTCGCGTCTCAAAGACCTCGAGTTTGAGTCGAGTCCGAGTCTATACCCTATGCACCGGCAAGTTGTGTTGATGAAGAGACTGTATGAAAAGTGTGGCCATGCGCTCAGGGTAAGTTGGAATGGAGACAAATCAGCATCCGAGGATTTTCTTTACCCAGCCTGATTCTTTTCTTTGAAATAATATCAATTGCTGGATTAGACGGGCTCGACTCGGCTCGATTTCTTGGCCTCATGTCTCTTGAGTCTCCCGAAATTGGTGTCGAGTCCTCGGGTCTTCGAGCCAGATTCGAGCACATCCCTAGTTTATAGTAAGTGCGACAGTGTGAAGAAAGACAGACAGAAACAGCGATGCATAGAATTCTCCTGAACAAAGCCGGGCGCGCGTTCAGCTAGTTCATTATATTTCACTATGTTTTACTCCTTGAAACTGAATACTTTAGTACTTGTCTGCTCTGGCAGCTATCAAGGGGCTCCTGTGTGCCTAAAAATTCTTAATAAACTTTATTACTTATTCGGGGACAAATAATTTTTTTGCAGTCTATGCAGCGATTAATTAAGTTTCACAGATGAAGTAACCTTCCCCTTTATCTCATAAAAGATTTTTCTCCGGAGAGAGACATTCTATAGGATTTTTATACTCAGTCGTGGTGACCCCCGGATGGACCCTCAACCAAGCGTTCGACAGGAAAATAGAAAAACTATGAGTGACATAAGAGGAAACCTTAAATTGCGTTCAAGGCCCTAGCTAGCTGTGGCTCACTAATGCGTGGAGATGCATAAAATACACTATGTCACGGAGAATTTAAATTTTTTTACGGTCTAATTTACATATATTATATACCCTAAGTGTTCTACGCTCGTGGTGAAAGGGAGATAATTAGATAGCGAGAGTTATTACAGACGCTGGCGCTATTAGGCCATTAACAAGACATACAGTTGCACCTGAAATGACTGACAACCCTCGGAAAATTCTGAGTTTCTACATGTGACAACTGTCCCAACATATTGGTGACATGTATAATTATTTGCAGCTCTGCCAAATGTGACGCCTGAATGCTGCTTTAATTTTGGAAAAAGACTGGTAGGAAAAAGTACCTTTAGGCCATAACATACCTAAGGATCAATTTGCTCTGCATTGAGGTAAGTGTGCGTTGTGAAACCCTTCATTGGCAGGGAGATTCGTATGCGAAAGATCAGCAAAGCCTCCCAACCTGACAGAGCTGTTTTGATCTTGCTTAGAGCTCGGAGTGAGGCTGTGTGGCCAAAACAGAGAGGCAGTAAAGGCAGAGAATCCGTCAGAAGCTCTCAGCTTGTCTGCCCAACCACTGCCAGAAGTTGTTCGCAAATTTCTAGTCTGAGATCAGAAAATTCTCAGACGGTTGCGTCCATGCTGTCCTCTGGAAGTCCAATGTGAAAGAGCAGCTCCTAACGCATATGTAGCCTCTTCGCACCCATTTTCCAGAAGTTTCTGTAACCCCACAAGTGCGGTTTCAGAGTGTTGCCGAAATTTTGAGACTATTGTTGTTTGTATGTAGTAGGTTAGTTTGCAGAGATCAATTGTGCTTCGTTGGGAGTAGGAAATTGACCTCAGTTGTGTTGCAGAAGTTACAAGGCTAAATTTTTTTGTATCAACTACAACACACTTAAGCGATTTTTTTGAATAAAAAATCCTTTAGTCAGCGCACTTTTCACTCAGACTTTTATAACACACTGAATGCGGTGTGTACACAGTGCACACTTTCTTTCTAGTCATAACTTTTGACTGGATTGAGCTACAGAAGTGGTTGAGGCCTCTATGAAACGCTAAGAGTCCCCTCTCCAACCCAAGTCATGTGCACGTTTGCTCTTGTACAATTTGTTCACAATGCAGTTGAACTTCCATATAGAAAACTCTGATGGAGAGAGCAACTTTGTAACAACAAATGAGTGACCCTCGAGCGATATTGTGTCCCGGTGAAGTTTTAGTTTCTGGGAGACATCACATATTCAGCCGGTTTTCGTAAGTGTTATGTGAATGTTTGCATATAATGGAGCTTGGAAAAAACCCAACCAAATTGGCTACCGGGAAATTGGCGTGAGACACTGTTATAGCTGGTGCAAGTGACGTTATTTTAAAAAAAATCTGTGTGCACTTTCAACTCAAAGTTGCTATGTGTGGAAAGGACCCTCCTTTTTTTCAGTCATAACTTTTGACTGGACTGAGCTGCAGAAGTGACTGACATCTAATTGGAAAGCTAAGAGGCTCCTCTAAAACTAAACTAAATCTGCACTTTTGCTCCATGATAACTCATTTGTTCACAAAACAGTGAAAAAGTAGTGACCTCTTCATAACTTTGATTCTGTGTTGTGAAAAAATAAGTAGTCCTAGAGCAAAAGTGCGTATCAGTTCAGTTTTGGAGTAGGTGCTTAGCTCTCCATTGAGGGGTGAACCACGTCTGTAGCTCAATCCAATCAAAAGTTATGACTGAAAGAAGAAGTGTCCTTACCACATACAGCATGTTATAAAACTTTGAGTAAAAAGTGCAGATTGTAAATGGTCTTTAAGAAAAAAATATGGTTTTGTGAAAGTCTTCATGTTTTGGTCAAAGGCCAAAAACCTAGGTCTCCAAAATATCACTTTCCAAAAAGCACCTTTTCGAACTAGCCTAGTGTGTATACTTGTCTGCCTGCCTTTATCTTTGGCACAGCCTCTGTCCTTCGCCCATATGTGAAAGTACAGTCTCTTCTCCTTCTCTGTGCGTGCCTTTGTCGCTATTCTTACGTATCAGGTCGTAAGATTAGGCCTGGGTTATGCCCGTTTCCTCATTTTCATCAATGAATAACAAGCGTACGCCCTGCAGCATAATGCGAGGCCAGGCCTAGCCAGGCCCAGCCAGCATTCCCTGATAGGGATGGTAGGGTAAGCCTTCATTTCTCTTCTCGTTCCCTGATATAAAGTGCAGTAGCATTAGATTGATGCAGCAGAGATGGAGACAGGTAGAATGATGTATTTTGGTACAAAGAAAAGAGGTGCCACATGAGACGAATCAATGAAAATTCGTCTGCTTTCCCTTTTAATCACGCTTGTCAGGGCAAGTTCATTATCGGTAAAGTTGCAAAAACAAGGATTGATTGAGTAAGAGAAGCAAGCACACAGCCTGATCTGATTAAGATTTGCACACTTTCGCAAATACCTCTCCGGGACTATCCCAATATTTGTTCATAACGTAAAAGTAGCCTGATGTGACCTGGCTGCATGTGGGCTAACATATATGTGGGGAAGCTAAACCATGATGGATAACCCACAATGATGACCCACAAGATAAAGATAGGGCAGTGCTGCCATCGGTGCCAAAGTTCAAATGCCCGATGAGGCGGAACCCCTCCAATCTCGGTGCATTTTCAGAATTTGGACAACTTACGCCGTTCAAGGCCTAGGCCTCTCTAGGGTAATGCCATTTGGTCAGAAGTTGTGGGCCTGAAAAATCACCCATTTTCGAAGATGTCGCTCTCATGCACAATACTTTCCTCTTCCCCCCTCTATCAGCAACGACCTCCGGCAATAGCTTTGCACAGTTGAATCTCTCACTTTGGTCTCGCCTGCGACTCGGGGTCTTCAGCGCCTTCGTCGCACTCTTGTCCAAGTTTTCATAAGCTGCATTTTCGGGCGGCGAAAGAAAGTTTTGAGCACAGCACATGAATTTGCTGCCACCGCCCTTTGTTTGATGGTGCATTTTCCTTCGGAACTCGACTTGTGTCCGCCGTGGTCAGGATTCCGAACGGGGATCAAGAGTGAACTTTGTCACGTCGTCGAGTCCGTCATCTGGTCGCACTTGCGTGATTTGTCACTCGAGAATAATTGCTACTTTCACCAGATAAAAGCACTTGAGTCTCTCTTTTTTTGGTTGAGGTGTGTGTGCGTGTGTGTGTGTGTGTGTCAGAGCTACTACAAGATCCGTATGTAGACCTCTCCAACCAAGCAGCTGGGGATGATCCCTGACACGTCTTTCTCCCTCTCTGCGTCCGAGGAGGCACTTGCAATATATTGCACAGCTTCGTCAAAGCATCTCGACACTGTAACACATGGTATCGATTATATGTCGGACTGTCGAAGATCAGCGTTGCTCGCAATGCAGCGAATAAGAAAAAGTTGATGTAATGCAAGCGCACCTTTAATCATTGACGCTGCCCTCGCTCTCCCTGTCCTTGACATGTCGTCGTCGCCGTCGTCGTCATCGTCGTCGTCCTTGTCGAAGTAGGTGGGTTAGGTAGGGGTCTGCTACAGAATTGCCCCCCTCTTGCCTCTCTGTTTTTGCGCCCACCCTGCAGTAGCAGCGAGACTAATTGAGTTGACTCCCCTGGATGAAAGGCAGTGGAAAGTAGGCAACGCTGCTTTCTAACATGACTTTCCTAGTGATGTGCGTGGATTGCCCAGCTCTGCTTCCCCCTGATGGCTTGAATAACTGGACCAGCGCGCAATTAAATGCTGGACGCTGCCCATCTTTGGCTGGGAGGACGCGTGAAGACTGCGGAAAGTTCGAGACTTTCTCGTGGGATAAATGATTGGATGTTCTGCTCGATTGGATTTCTGCGTGGGTCAAATGATAGCGCATCACTTTTCACCGTCCCAGCAGACTCGTCTTGTGGGGTGATAAACGGTCATGACAATCTACATTCTGCAGTCCTGGGGGGTGTCACAGTCCAGCTAACTAACGACTCTCCGAGCAGAGCTGCGATATGCTAATGCAGCGAAAAGAATTGTCTTGTACTACATCTTGTACGACGTCCTTGAAGTAACTGGCGCTCACCAGAGCTCAGTCAAGTTTCCCCCAAGCGAGTAAAGCTTGGGTATCTCTCCTGTGCTGTCGCTGCTACCCTTATTTGTTCTTCTTGATTATGTGAGCCCCGAGTACAGCAGGCTAAAGTACAGTAGCAGAGTGCAAATCCCGTCTAATGGTACCGAGATGCTTTTGCGGGCGCGCCCACCGTGTGAAGAGCGTGCCAGCACTATGGTGTGCTCTGGAAAGTTTTGGGGAAACCAGGAAAGCTAAAAATGGGCGCGTGCAATCGTGCACTTTCCAAAAATGAAGCCACAGTTTTGAGTGAAAAAAAAAAACACTAAGCGTAACGTGCTTTCACGTTGGGTACAGAAGTGGAAAGGAATTAATATTTTAGTCCTTTCCATCAAGGTCTTTCTCATGTGAAAACCCTTGAATGGTACCCGTAAATGCCAGAGATGATGGTGCCTCTGTGAGGGAAAGCGCGTGTTTGGATCTAGAGTGCATCCGCATATTTTCTCTCCCTCCTGCACGAACATGTGTATACAGAGCATGCATGGGTGTGTGCTGTGCCACGTGTGTGCGAGCTGCACTGGAGTCTCTCCTTCATCACGTTAAGGTCTCGTTATTTAGCCGCAAAATGAAAGAGGCATTCAGCGGTGAATGGACTCTCTTTTCTCCAGAAAAGACGGGAAATGAGACAATGGCATCTGCTGCAGACAGAAATATCTTCTCATCACTGGCACGCAGCAGATACAAGTCGATCAGATCAATTTGGGGAATGCTTGGACTTGGGCCAGAGTATAAAGATGGGGTGCGCAGAAGATCTCTTCAGTGGTCGAGTATAGAAAGTATTTTGGGATTGACCCTTGGGGTTGACTTTCCTCCATCTTTAAGGGACCCCTCCTTTTATAGGGGAGAGAGGGAAACCACTTTAAGGCACAAAGAAAACTCCTCACGACAAAAGTTACTGAATAAGCAGGTCTACAACCTTTACAGCTTTATTCATGAGTTTTCGAAAGTGCTACCGTGTCTTATGTACTGACTTCCGCCGCTTTTCTTCCAGCCAATGAAGGACACAACAACGCTCGCCGTCATCATCATAGGCATTTGCCTCATCGTCATCATTTTCTTCGTCGTCAGGTGTTTCATGCAGGTAAAGGTCATGCGGGGTCGACGTGACAGTATTGATGACTTTTTCTATACAAAAAAGGGTAAGGCTTGCCCATCACGCTGCTCTGTGGAGGGCAAGACTGCTCTGGTGACGGCGGCCGACAGCGCGGTTGGCATCGAGCTGACGAGGGAGCTCTGCCGGCGAGGCGCCAGAGTCATCATGGCGGTGAAAGACACTGAGCTTGGCCAGGACGTCGCCGTCGAGGTTAGGGGCGAGACCAACGGCGAGGTCGTCGTCGAGTACTGTGATATGGCTTCGCTCAAGAGCGTGAGGGACTTCTGCACAAAGATTCTCGAACAGGTGAGCGCATTGAGGGTGCGAGGCCCCATGGCCCGGTCAGTCCGGGACAGGCTCAACTTGCGACGGAGCTGGGTTCAACGAGGCTGGGGATGAGGTTGGAGTTGACACATGAACAGAATAAGACCAAAACGTCTCCCCCCTTCCAGGAATCGCGCATCCATATCCTTATCAACAATGCGAGCGTGATGTGGCACCCTCTGGAACGCACTGCCGAGGGGCACGAGCTGCACTGGGGCGTGAACCACCTGGCCGCCTTCGTCATGACGCAGTTACTCATGCCCCTGCTTTACAGAGGAGCTCCAGACGCCAGAATCATCACAGTTACGAGCTCATCCTTTAAGTACGGTAAGCAGAGCGCGACCGACATTGACATCGTACCACACACAGAGTTATGTAACACGTCATATGTACTGTGTGTACTGCAGTTAATACACCACTACCTACTAGTACACACACGGCTTGCACCACATTCATACATTGGCCCTGTAGCATCAAACTTCTCCTTAACTGTAGGCGTCATCTCGTGGGATGACCCCAACTACACGACGAAGCGGTACCGCGCGTGCGAGGCCCACAACCAGTCGAGGCTGGCCAACGTGCTCTTCACAAGAGAGCTGGCGAGGAGACTCGACGGGACTGGAGTCAACACGTGAGTGCATCCAGATCTTTTTATGTGACTCCCAAGATGACCTTGGAGTTGGGCTGCCTCTCTGTCTGTTTGTGTGTCTGTCAGTCTGTCGGTAAAAGCCTTGGATCGGATTTTAACTGACAAGGTGCTCCGACCGAGAAAGCCACCTCCTGCCTTTGACGGTTCCTGATATCAGTTTTCGACTTATTTGAAGGAGCGTCTTTCGGAATCCGGACAGTTCTTTATTTGATTTTTGAAAAAAGCCGCTTCCACGCACTAGTACTCGGGCCATATGTTACACAAAGTTTACGCGGAGTATAAAATTTGGCCTAAATTTAGAGCCAAGAAAGGGGGAAAAATTCCACTCACCCGCACACGTTAGCATTGCGAGTATCAAGCTGTGTCTTCCAGGTATTGTGTGGACCCAGGCCATGTGTGCACCGGCTTGGGCCTGCACATCATCCGCGGCTTGGGCGTGTGCTGGCTGACGGCCGCCGTCTGCTGCTGGTTGCCCTGGATCAAGTCTTCGGAGAATGCCATTCAGTCAATCATCTACTGCGCCACGGACGCGGGCTTGACCGAGCAGACCGGTCTCTTCTATTCAGACTGCTCCGTGCAAATCACGCCGGACAAGGCTGCCGACATGGAGGACGCGTACAGGCTCTACGAGATGAGCGAGAGGATGGTGGGACTCACCTCGTAACGATAGGCACTCCTTAAATCCAATTTCCCCAGAAGAAATATCAAGCGGCGAAAGATTGACTGAGGGATTTTGTCTCTACGGGAAGCAACAGTTCGTCGTTCGAGTGCAACAAAGGTGTTGGAGGTTTTACAAAGACCTGGAAAAAAAGTCCCCCCAAAACAAAAAAGAGAAGAAAAATACCGGTGGACTACAAAGAAAAAAAACCCACCGAAAATTCCGCCTCCACGGCAACCTGAAAAGTTTTCACCTGTTCTCTCCGCACCTTTTGCATCCATGGAAATGATCAGATTCAGTCTCCTCACCCTCTGCAGACAAAAGCTCAACACCGTTAATACGAACAACACATTATACTTTGGCACACGCGCACCCCTCAAGATCTGGCACTGCAGCCTCCAAAGGTGCTAAGCAAATATTGAGTTTCTGTTCAAGGCGCATTGAGGAGATGATGGAGGAGGACGTAAAAGCGACCAAAGTTTCTCTTCTCCATTTGCAGAAGTACATAAGAAATTTTTCCCGTGCCAAGCAAAGGATCAAGAGCCTTCAATTTTTTTTTTTTTTTTGCTGCTGTGACTGAAGGCGACAGCATTCTTTTAAGGATAAAGGAGAGGAGCTTTCGCAAAGAGAGTCTTAAGAGAGAAAAAAGTGCGCCGGAGTCGTCGCTCCTCTGTATTTTCCCCATGCGTCCTTGCATTCAATCCGACAAGGGGGAGGGGAAAAAAAGAGTAGAATTTTTGCCGCCAACGCCCGAAATCGGAGACGAGGAAGGGTCTTTTCCGGCCGGCTTCTCTGCTGGCCAAAAGAGAAGGATGTTTTTCCAGCTCCCGTCACACATATTTGGCACGCACGATCCTGGGCCCGGCGAGACCCCGAAATGGCGTCATTGGAACACAAGTGGTGGAAGATGGAGGAGGCAGCAAAAAGCGAGCTCAACAAGAGAGGAAGAAATGTGTGCCAGGAAAAATTTGACCGAAGCCTCCATAAATCAGATCAGGTCTCTGCATCTCTCGCTCTCTCCCATATCATCCACAAAGTGGAGAGAGAGAAAGGAAATTCGTTTTCCTCCTCAGCCAAGAGTTCGCCCTTTCTCCTCCTCCTTCAAAGTAAAAAATGTTTTTCCCATGAGACTTCTACTTACGAAGAGAGTGAGGAGAGGGGATCAAGAGGCACGGCATACCTAGAGGCCCTGCAAAGTACGCAGCAGCTCCTCCTTCTCCGCTTCCGCCTTCTCCGTCGTCGTCGTCGTCGTCGTCGTCGCCTCCGCCACCGCGTCGTAAGTCAAGCCACGTCTCACGATGAGGGAGAAGAGGAGCAGAGAGACATGACCTGTAGGAAGAAGCAACCTGACGCCCAAGTACAGGATGACGACGATGTTTGGCGCATTTTTGGCGCTCCCCGGTGACTTTGGGGAAGAATACCCTCATCTCTTTCCCCCCCCCCCCCCACTTCGCCTTCCGTCTGCTGCCACAGCGCACATTTATGTAGAGTGTGGAACGTTAAGATTTCCAGTTTTGTATTTGGGGTCAGAAACCGATAGACGCCACAGGGTGTGTGAGCAAAGAGGCATCTCCAATGCTTAAGTTGCACCTTCGTATGTAGTGAA
>JAAUXU010141246.1_pt1 | contig 21671 bp, 21 predicted proteins | sample 7278151 | NCBI WGS metagenome assembly JAAUXU01 (sample SAMN14350113, study PRJNA611818) | marine sediment metagenome | isolation source: surface marine sediment (1.8m) | place: French Polynesia: Moorea | collected 2018-08 | reverse complement strand
TTGTTCATGCATTCAGCCCCTGGGCCAACCCTGATAGTAGGAACTTTACCGTGGTGACCAGTAGAGTTCGTGTACCGCGGGGCAACTGTACGTTGATAATCCCCCCCCCCCCCGAGAGTGAATACGAGGCCAAATATTCCGCTAATCGTACGTTGAAAAGCTACCTGGATGTTGCTCCCCACATCCATGCAAATATTACTCTGTTGAGGTGTCGGCTGGTCTGAGGTGATTTGACGCCAGCTGGACCTGGCGGAGCAGCAATCAAGTCTCGATTGGTACGCTAGATATAGCATCCCCTTGTCGAGTGGACGACTCAAAATTGACTTCTTGGGTGTTTCCGCTCTTGAGGGGATTTTGGGCCCCTCCAAACGAAACTCATGTTCATTCGTGGCTTGCTTACTATTGGAGCGGGCGGATTCTGCACCGTTTCTCATCGCATTTACGTCGAATTCGCATTCATCATGGGTCTGATTCCGCGTCATGGAGCTGACGAGCATGACTCCTTTACCCTCTTCTTGCTTCAGCCTCAAGCTACTGCTCCGGACTGAGTCAGTTGTTTAAGCTTCACCTCGATTCGCCTATGAGCTACTGCTCTTCTTCGACTCACACGCGGGGAGAAGGAGCCCCACAACTGAGTGAGGATGAGGATGAGGGTCTGGTAGAGAAATGCCTTCACCTGGCACACCCTAGTCCAGCTGTGACTGTACCTCAAGCAGTAGACTCTGCTTACATCCGTACGTCACCGTCGGTTTCTGTTTGTACCGACCGGCGGTGCCGAAGGGAGCGGAGTCCACTGTTCGGACGACGGACTTGCCTGATCGAACTCTGACAATGAGATGACGAAGAGAACCGCGGTGACGTTGTCGAAGCAGTGAATCCATTTCTTTCTCTCAGACCTTTGGCCGCCGACGTCGAATATGTGGAAGCGCCACCCGCGGCTCTCGAACTCGATCTTGACGATGCCCGTGGTCTTGACCCGCGTGTGCAGAATATCCTAGAGCGGGGAGGGGGATTCCACCTATAAGCTATTGACAGCACCTGCACAAAGGGTGCAGTGCACGCGAAATCGTTGCCTTACCTGGTTGCTGGGCTCAAACTCAGGCGAGCAGAACTTCTGCACATCCTGCAGGAAGTACGCGGCCGAGTCGTTGAGCTGAAACTCGTTTTTCCTTGCGTAGCACTCTTGCACAGACTTGGTGGCCCACAGGTTGGCCAGGGCCGTGCAGACGTCTTCGGGCGGCCTCGTGCGAGGGACCACCATAGCGTATCGAAGTACCTATTTTATAGGAGCGTTGGTAGCGCGTGGTAGCTACTTTCCATGAGAGTCGCAAGAACATAGTAGTGTAATCGTATGATCACACTACTATGCATGATTGATGAAACATTGGGTTGGGCTCCTTGAGAGTGATTTCTTATTTTCATTATGCTCACTCACTGGCAGTGTTGCCGCTGGTGTAGAAAGTATGGGCCCACCTTATCACCCTGAAGTTGGTTCTTTTTTGAACACGGGCTTACTTTGAACTTGTCATCTTCCTCCTCCTGATCCCCAAGGCTCAGCCCTAGCTGTTCCAGTGCATCAAGAAGGGCGACCATGGAGTCCAGGATGTTGTCGTAGATCGCAACTACTGCTTCCGACTTCTCCTCGGCGGTGAAGCCAACGCCTTGGCGCTTGTTCACCTGGTAGAGCAATTTCATCTGCTTGACGACCGTGGACTTTCCGGACTCTCCCGCGCCCAGCAGCAGGAGCTTCACGATTTTGGACTCGCGGGAGAAGTCAGCCCTCAGCTCGCGACCGATCCTCCGACTGCGTTTCGCCTCCTCGGAAGTCGTGCCCACGCTGAGTCCGCAACCCATCGTAGTGAACCTCCTGTACATCACACATGTAGGTACACACGTCTCTATGCGCCGGGCTGTACGTCCTCGACTTATATGTCCACATACCTGTCAATGATGTGTTGTCGACAGCCAGTAGGGTGGTGATCTCTTCATGCTACACCAGCTCTCTGCTCACACATCATGAGAAAGGGTAAGTTCGATATAACATAGTGAAAGGATTCCTCCTCTAGCCTATTTGCAAACAATAATAGTCATGAACACACTAGAAAGTGATAACGACTCTCCCAAGGCGGCGGCTAAAAGCATAGCCAATACCTATATTGGGTGAGAGACAAAAGCAAGAACGGAACCAAAGTATGACTGTGATAAGTACAGGATCCGGTGCTTTAGGTGCACACACATCTGACGTGACAGCCAGGGCGGCCGAGGGACACGTTTCAGCGCGTTGTTTCGCTCACAACAGCTAGACAACGTCAAGACACAGCGCAGTGATAGGGTGGAAGGACGAGTCAACTCTCACTGCAGAGATAGTGCACGTATGCACGAGGGGAATAAGGGAAATAGGGAATTAAGGGGACAAACACTGGAACTCATTGTATGCGTGTGGACACACCCAGAGTGTTTTGTTGGTGAGCAGAGCGAACCTTTATGGCACGTATCAGTTCGGAAAGTAAAGGGTTGTCGTCATTCATAGTCTTTCTTCTCTCACTTGATCCTGGCTGCCCAAAAAAGGCTGCTCAGAAGCGTCAACGAGTCATCATAATGATCAGATTCATGACCTTGGCCTTCTTCTCCCCCCCCCCCGTAGACGCTACTGACTTCCGGCAGTTTTGATATGTCACGAGAAAACAGATAGCACTTGGAGATTCCTTCCAGCAAACGTGAAAACACCGTCATGGGGTGTGCCTTCTCGTCCCATTCTCCCGAGACTGAGCATAGCCGCGAGCTTTCCCGCGAGCTGGCGCGTGCCGGAGCTGCCGACGCAAGAGTCATCAAGCTGTTGCTGCTCGGCGCCGGGGACTCTGGCAAGAGCACCATCATGAAGCAGGTGCGGCTCCTGCACATTCGCGGCTTCACGCCCGAAGAGCTCAAGGCGGCGCGGCCCGTGATATTGCAAAACGTCTATGAGGCCATGGCTGCGCTGGTCGAGGAGTGCGGCAATGAGTTGTTGGCGGCGTCCGAGATCTCCGGGGCCGCGCGTCTTGTGCGTGCCTTGGCGCTAGATGGCATACGGAGAGGGAAGACACCACTAGAGCAACAGGGACGGACACAGGCGCACTCGGCGGCGGCATTTGTAGTGTCAGTCAAGGTTAAGCACTACTTGCGTTGAGTCGGCACGTATGCAGCATGCGGTAACAAGCACGTTACCGTATGATGCCAGTCACTTGCACTTGAGCCCGAGCTGAGAATCAATAGAGAAATGAAAGCCAATGGCGTCTTTAGTTAATATCTATGAATGCCGTCCAGCATATCTGTGCGCCAGCTGTTGGCGCTGTCTGCACTTTGGCATTATCCGAAGCTGAAGCAGTGCTACGAGGACAAGCGCCACCTGATTGACGTTGACGACTCTGCAGAATACTTCTTCGAGCAGCTGCCGCGCTTGCTCTCAGAAAGATATCACCCCACGAAGGAGGACTTCCTGAAGCTGAGGGTGCCCACCACAGGCGTCGTGGAGGCGCCCTTTCAGGTCCTTTAGCCGAGACTGCTTCACACACTGCTTTTCGTATTTGCTGGCTGACGTCAGCTACTCCAACGTGTCCCTGCTTGGCTGCTTGAGCAGCAATGTACAGAACAGAGTTAATTCGGAAGCGCGATTGTTTGCTCATAACTGGACCAGCTGTTGGAGTACGAGATTGTAGCACGGCTCATTAGAAAGAGGCGAATCTCTGCCTCAACTCGGTGTCTCATTTGTAAATGTAGCTGCTGTGGCAGAGCTCAAAAACCGAGAGGTCTCAGATCACATTTCTTGGCGAGAGCGAGAAAAGATGACTCCCAGACCGCCTCCTCGCAGGAGTGAGTGTAGCCGCTGTCATGGAAGTTGTTGGAGTGAGCACAACAGCAACCTTCAGCATGAACAGAACAGTCAGTGGTGTGGAGGATGTCTGACACAAGCCCTCCCTCAGTAAACAAGAAGTGAACCCGGGGACGAGCTGGAAGAAATTAAGGCGATGTTCAAGGTTACATCCACGACATCGCGAAGGACTTGGAAATGTCCCACTGATCACTGAACACAGCAGTGAAGAAGCTTAGCATGTCAAAGAGATTGTGTCTCTGCCGCCAACTGCATGTTGCCAACTGCTCGCCAATTTGGATGAAGAACCTAACAAGCTGGTCTGCGGTTAGGATGATCTCAGACAAGGAGATGTTCACTGTGGACCAAGCGTTCAAAGGTCAGAATGACCATCGGGTAGGCGGAGCAGATGCCAAGACAGTGGCAGAAATGTGCACCAAGCACCCCAGGGGATGATGATGCTTGGGGTTGTCTACAGCGACGATCAGGCGACACTGAGATGTAGGACTTCAGGTCAGCCAGGGAGTCCATCTGAATGAGCTCCAAAAGGCCCAAGGATCCGGGTCCAGGCGCGAACTTCATGCGACAACAGGATCGACGGCCCACGGAAGGAAGCTGGATTTCCGCAAATACAATGTCATGAAAGTCTGACCCTCCAAATAGTCCAGACCTCAACCCTCTGAATGACGACACAAGTTTGGACTGTCTGGTCACCTCCCCTGACAGATGTTGGGAGGCCATGTCCAGGTATTTCATCGCCAAGACCAGATTCAAGAGTGCCTTGAGGCCATCACCAATGCCGATGGCGGACTGGAAAAAATCCACCTACCTGCGTATGTCCTTTAAATCAGAGTTTCGCGTCTGAAGTCCCTACGAGACACTATCCCATTAAATAGATTGAAAATTTGGCACCACCTTCTAAATGCCATTTTCTCCTTCAAAATGTGTCGTACGTTCTTGAAAAGGCCAAAATATGGTTTTTCACACATTCCTTCCTGTATTTCAATTGTTTTTGCGCAAAAAATGGAAAGTGGTGGATTCACTGCCCACTCTGTGACACATTTCTGTGCCAAATTGCGTCAACTTTACCCTTACCATACGTTGCATCTGGTAACTGTACTTCCAATGACGCTGAAAAACTCGGTCGAACAAATCTCGACTCTTGACATGAACACTGCGAAGCCTTCTTGAGAGCCAACTGTCAGGTGGTCCATAATGCGTCTGGCTTTGCGAACAGAGGCAACTTTGCCGGCTTTGGGTGACGGCTTGGCAAACTTGGCATGAAAAAGAGCTGCTCCACTGATTTGGTCCACCTCAAAATCGCCTGGTCGCAATCCTCGCCGTCGGGTCGATGCATGTATGTATGGTAATCCCGAGGTCAGGAGATTTGCGTGGGCATTTGGGTGCCCGGGTCTCCGGGTGTCCCAAGGGTAAACCAAAAACGCCCCGGAATGCACGTACAATGGTACACACATGTTCGAATCACGGTCCTTCGGCGAGTAATAGTGGCGTGGCAGCCGTCCGAAATTCGCCCCTCACTCTGTCTAGCTGTTCAGTGCATGAGTGTGAACTTTCGACTGCACATTTCGTCATAAATGATGTAAGTGATGCGCACAACATTCTGCTTGATCTGACCAAGGTTGACATCTGTCCTCGGGCCTTTATTCTCGGGCGTCCGCGTCAAACCTGAGACAACGCAAGGCCTCGGACGGGTCAAGAGTCACCCCAGCCAGACCTGGGAAAATATGGCGCTTCAATGTGGCCCAGGCCCAAAACTGTCTACTCCTCTACCAGTCGTGCTAAACTTGTTCTGGCCCATGGGGTCATCATGTCGTACCCCTCGGTGAGGACGTACAACTTGGTGTCCGCATTCTTTGCCAGAAAGATTTGGCATCCTTCTTAGCGTATTTTGCTTCACTTATTAGCATTTCTGGTCATATCCACACATCCACTTGTGCGTGATGCAGATCCGCCACCGCGACGTCACGCTCTCCTTCCGGCTGATCGACGTCGGTGGTCAACGCTCTGAGCGACGCAAATGGATCCACTGCTTCGACAACGTGCACGCCATCCTCTTCGTCGTGGCCATTTCAGAATATAACCAGACCCTGTTTGAGGATGCCACCACAAACCGCATGGAGGAGAGTCTCAAGCTCTTCGAGAGCATCGTCAACAATGCCTTCTTCGTTAGCACCAGGTACGTGCTATAATTGTGAGTGAGCACATCCTAAGCGTGTGACTGCGCACTCATGGTGTTACGTACTGCATGCCTGTTATTGCCGCATACACTTCTGGCGATTCAGCTCCCACAAGATTTGTCTTAGAAGCAGTGTGTGCTTCTAACCTACTAATAACCTGTGCTAACCTGTGTGCTAATAACCTACGTACGATACAACTTTTGTAAGATCAAAAGTTGTATCGTACGTAGGTTATTTTCACATATGTCTCAAGGACGGGGCAGCAATGTAGGCGTCTGTGCGAAAAGTTGGCCAAACGTACATGGAGTCCCATCAACTCCGCTTCACAATGTTGCTCACAAGCGTGAATGGTCTTATCGCGACTTCACGTTTCCCATGCACTCAACCTCTCCTACACCAAAGTGGAGGCAACTTACACGACCTCCGTCTTCATGAGCTCCAGTTCGGGGTGAAAAAAGCACATCAGGGTGCAAGAGGGTGACACTTCAACATGTAAACAAAACGCATCGACGACAGTCGGTAAATGTCGGCCTCGACTCCACTCCAAAGTCAAGTGCGATCAGGACTACTACGTTTGCTACTGCTGATGACGGCTATTGGGTCTCCATAGCTGTGGTCTACCTTCTCTCGCCCCTGCTGAGGTTGATCTGGACTGCCTTCTCTCGCTACCGCTGGACTGTCAAGATTTGGTCTGCCTTCTCTTGCTCGCCGCTTCTGAATCTGATCAAGTCTGCCTCGCTCGCTGCTTCTGAGTCTCATGAGGTCTGCCTTCTCTCACTACCGCCGAGGACGATCTGGACTGTATTCTCTCCTTACTTCAAAATACACAATGAAAACATGATGAATAGTGAAGTGGATTGAGTATTTCAAAAGTAGCATCAGCGGTTATGGCAGCGGCCTTCAATGAGGCAGACCTCATCAGATTCAGAAACAGTGAGAGAAGGCAGTCCAGATCATCCTCAGCAGTAGCAAGAGAAGGCAGTCCAGATCTTGGCTGTTCCGATCATCATCATCAGTAGTGAGAGAAGCCAGTCCAGATCCTGGTCGTTCCAATCGTCCTCAGCAGTTGTGAGATAAGGCAGACCTGATCGGACTCAGGAGTAGCAAGAGAAGGCAGACAGAACCTTGACAGTCCAGCAGTAGCGAGAGAAGGCAGTCCAGATCTTGGCCGCCCTGGTCTTGGCCATTTTGATCATCGTCGGCAGCAGCTAGAGAAGGCAGTCCCGAGCTTTGCAGACCAGATTGCCAACATCAAAAGTCTCAAGATGATGAGGCCGACATTTGCCGACTGTCGTCGATGCGTTTTGTTTACATGTTGAATTGTCACCCTCTCGCACCCTGATGTGCTTTTTTCACCCCCTCACAGAACCTAGCAACCTTTGGCCCGGTTTCACATCAGAATTCCACCTCAAAATGTCTCAGTGTAGCGCATGAGGTGTAGCCATGCCCATAGCTAATCTTTACGCCAAGGACTGTACACCTTGGCAGCTTTAAGCAGCTGGAGCTGGTTTTCACTTCAGTTCGAGTCAGCTCAGCCTGGCTTGATTTGGCCATTCATAATGAGAATGCACAGCAGCCTGATGCTCTCAGAAAGGCTCTTAACGCCAAACTGGAGCTCATGGAGACGGAGGTCGTGTAAGTTGCCTCCACTTTGGCGTAGCAGAGGTTCCTTATTTTCGTAATGCCATGAGTATGCAAATAGATTCGAATTCGAGTTGAGCTAACACCCCCCCCCCACACACACACAAAAAAAAGGGGGCTTTCTCAAGCTGGACTCGAATAAAACTCGAACGCATCCCCCAGTTCCTTCTACAAGATCCCTCCTTCTCTCATTTTCCAGGTTCATCCTCTTTCTCAATAAGGTTGACCTGTTCGATCGCAAAGTTTCGAGATTTCCCCTTGCCCATTATTGCCCGGATTACGTTGATGGGACAAACCCGAAAGAGTTCATTGCCAGGCTCTACCTTGCCAAGGTCAAGAAGAGGAGCAACTCGAAAGGCAAGAAGACCAGCGTCAACTATAAAAGGGTCTACCACCACTTCACCTGCGCCACCGACACAAGCCAGATCAAGTTCATCTTCCAGGACGTAGTCAACATTGTTATCAATATGTCGCTCAGCCAGATTGATCTGCAATGAAGTCCTTTCTTCGACTTGGTACTTTTTCACCAATGCCTTCTTGACGGCATAGTCGTTACTGTTATTGTCGACCCCGCAGAGGAATGATATCTTTTTTTTCGACCATTCACACAAGTTCTAATGGGTGGTTGTGCATTCAACTTCTCCAGTCAAATCTTTAATTCTGACCGTGCAATCACTTTCAAGCAATTAGGACATGATTCTCAGGTTGTTGCCGCCGCCGCTGCTGCTCCTCTCGTCTGTTGTTGCCCCCAAGGCGTTGTGGGACTTCTCGTACTCGACGAAAGGAATCCTCCCTGATCCAGACAACTGCAGCATGTCCTGCCAGTGCTGTTACCAGAACGCCAGCTAGTTGGTGGTCAGCCACATGCAATGCCCGGCGGTATTGCTGTTCGAGGAGGTCGATTTGGTGTGCAAGTGCCCTCTGGACGTTGATGATTGCTGCACCAGGCCGATTCCGTCTCATTTTGCGAGCGTTGCTTCCACAACAGATGACGGTGGTGGCATCCCTGCCACCGCCGATGTTGCCCAAGTGCTGCCGTCGACGGCGATGACATTGACTAGAAGTCCACGCCAAGACTGTGACTGCAGGTATGGAGCGAAGGTGTTCGGGATGTACCTTGGATTTGGCGGACGATAACGTGGAAGGCTATGAAACAGATGCTGAGCGGCAACCACGGTCGTACGGATAAAAGTGTGCCGACGTGCTGTTCTTCTGCTCCATCAAGCCCACTGACATGCGCATTCCGGAAACCTTCAAGACGCTCTCCGCGTCGCGTGGTTCCGGTGCCCCGGGCGCAGTACCAGCAGATACCCAAAATTCTCTTTGCTTTGGGAGGCTGTGAGTACCGCATCAACCCCTCAGTCTGGCCATGGCTGACCTCACGTTCTGCTGCCGAGGCCATTGCTTTCGAGGTGGCCACATGGCTGGACTTGTACAATGTAGACGGCGTTGATCTGGACATCAAGGAGTCGCTTCCCGAGGCGGACCAAAACATGATCTGCTTTGTTCAAAGATTGAGGTCACTCAAACCAAACTTCCTCAATGGCCCGCCAACGTTGGGATATCCTGCGGTGACGGCAGAAATTGCCGTCATCAATGCATCGTGGAACCCTGACGGGTCGTCTAATGACTTGGCTGATTCGATGGGCCTGATGGTGTCCGCCGGCACCCAGTCACTCAACTACGTGGAGAACTACGCGCACGGGGCAGAGCAGTATGAGGGATTCCCCATCACGGTCAACGCGCCGTACCCAGTAGTTCTCGCGGGCTGCAAGGATTCTGCGTCGCCCACTGAAATCGCTACCCTGGCAGGTCAAATTGGAATCATGGTTTGCTTTGATTCTGTCCAGGGAGGACTGCAGTACGGCTGGGATGCCACTGAAAGTACCGAGAGTCAGCTGGCTTATATTGATGGGCTTGAGGCCTCATCTTGCTAGCAGCACCATCATGGACAGTGTTTCCTATCCCGGTCCAGATTACTCATGGTGATGCCAATAAAGTCAAAAGTGCAAGTCCAAACTACTTTCGACGCATTGAAAGTCATCCCTGTTGCCGCAGTTTTTCTTTGTTTGCGAGTAGTCATTTCTTTCTTACTCACATTCTCCGTACCGTACATAGGTACACATGCTAGGATTGGCATCTTATGGGCAAGAATCAGAAATCGACGACTTCCCTAGTTGGTCCGTAGATGCAAGATTAGTACTGTCACCATCACTCAGAGGTACAACCGTGACGTAATGAAGCGAAAGGTCTCGTGTGTCCTCACGCAGAGTCAAGCTGCAAGGTTCACATTTCACATGCACAGACATGCAGGGTTCGCATTTCCTCCGCAAATTATTTTTTGGCGATTGAAGGTGTTCGCAGTGAATCACTAGTGTAATCGAGTGCGTAGCTTCTAGTGGTGTCGCTCAAGTAGAAATGTAGTCGCTCTCCAGGAAGAGGAAAAGAACTGACTCGCGCTTATTGAACCCAACGGCCTTTGGCGGCGCGATTTGCCGTTCAGCTCTTACGCATGCACAAAGCGAATAAGCACGCAGATTGTCTGGCCAAAGTCTCCTGGCCGGACACCGTCGACCGGCAGGAGACGCTGCAAATATTGCAAGGAAGAAGCGCACGCGAAATTGAACGGAGAGGGCGTGCACTCTCTCAGTCTGATGGCGGCCGCCCACAGAACTGGACGCACCCCGCACCAACTCCTTCCACGCGTCCAGTCATGCGTGCGTGCATGACCGGCCACGACATGCGGTTGCCGTCGGTGGACCTGTTGTTGACGCTGCTAATGACGATCGACATGGGCCACGCCAGACCTCCTCTGTCGGTGAGAATCGGTAAGCCTGCCGGACCGATACATCCTGTACCACGTGGCCTCGGTGGCCGACGCCTCCTACTGGCGAGACAACCGACGCCTTCCTCTGCTAGGTTCATTTGTCACGAAAGGACATTTCCATTGCCACGTTTGGCGAGCACCTGGCAGTGCTCGAGTCATTCGAGCTCAGACGTGACCGCATCCAACTCCAGTAGGTGCAAAAAAAACCGACCACGCATAAATAAGCAGGTCCATTGACCAAAGAAGTAGCTGCTCACCCTCGCCGTCTGCGTGAAAGGGTAGATTCAGCACTGCGTAGAGTTCGATCTCCGGCATGAGCAGCAGCGACTCAGGACGGTGCCCTGGGCCACGTTCGACCCGGGGCGGAACGAAAGAGGCAGAATAGCAAGCTTTGGTGGTGGGAGCAGGCGTCAGCGAGGCTGCCATTGATGACGCTTCTGGTCGACGTCCTCATGTGTGTGGACTGGTGGCCTCGACCACGACCAGGTTTCTCGTGCACTCCATGGAGCACGAGGACTTGGACGTGTCGACCCCATTGTACCCGGGGCACGTCGATTGCTTTCACACCTGCTCAGCGAGAATCACAGAGCAGCCGATTTATCTGACTGTTGGAGAGAAAGAAAGAAAGTTGGCGACTGATGGTGAAAGTTTGGGTGTGGGCGACGACCTCTTGCTTTTGCGTGAGAAAAATGAGCGAAGAAATGAAAAACCTTCACTGTGTTTGGATGCCTGACTTTTCTAAAGTATTGTCGGATGTGGACAGAACTGGCTAGGCACAATACCAAAATTGTCACAGCCATCAGTTCAGACAATAACGTTGTTAAAATTAACCGAAAATTTTGCTGAAATCTAAAAAAGACCCTCGGGCATCGATCGCATGGCACCAAAATCAGCTCTGTAAGAAGCGAGGAGCTGGCCTTTAAAACTGGCACCACAACGTCCAATCACAGTATATAGCTAGAATCTAGTTCAGTGTTTGTGTCTAGATCTGGTTCAACGAATCCATCGGGTGGGCAAGAAGTAGCTTGACACGGAAAAAGTTTGAGCGTCGAATGAAGCGATCTCGGCCATCTCGTGACCACCAAAGGTCTCTGACAAGATTTTGGGCGGAGAAGTACCTGCTCATGACAGGAGCAAAAAGCCAAAACAAGTTGGCGTTGGCCAAGATGCACAGGTGCAAGCGGTGTAGGAGTGAGAAGTGACAAGCGGAAAAAAGTGAATCAGTTGCTCTGCACAACTTATGTTTGTACTGGTCAACCTCATCGTAGGCTTACGTAGCTCCCAAATGAGTGGCTCAGACTCCCAAAATGAAGCATTTGTCAGTGTCTTGAAGAGGACACTTTAAAAACTTACTTAAAAGCTCTTATGCAAGTGTACTTTGTAATCTCCATTTCGTGGTGATTCTGCTTGACTTCACTTTTCATGCCCGGACTGGCCGTCCAAAAAAAAAGAACGTGACACTCACAGATCAGCTGCAGCCAGTGTGTTTCTTTAAAGCACTTCCCAACGTCACTGCACAATAAGTTGTGTGCTTGCTGCTCAAGTTGATCTCGTTGCCGTCGTTCACCTCTCGACAGAGCTGTCGAGAGGTCGAGGTCGACGTGCGCAGCGCACGTCGACGGGAATAAGCTACTCCTGGCGCCCCACCCGGTACAGTCCAACCCGGTAGAGCTAGGCCAAAGGCTGTTCACAGTCGGTCAAACGCCCCCGGAACACCTGGCCCGGTGGCCTCTTTTTTGTCTCTCCGGCTTGAGCTTGCCAATGCAGCAGCTGCTTAGACTAAGCTGCAAATTTCTCATTAGGCAGACGTCGTTTTGGTCTGTGCCTCTTCTACTTATGGGATAGGCAATTTTTTAACTGCTGTATCTTGTTTCACTGTGAGCCCGCTCGTCTCGACACCCCGAGACTGACCTACTTCCAGACTTTATTGCCTGTTCTCACTGAATTTCGCATTGTGCAGAAATAGACAGCAGCAGCAGGTCTTGGACAGAAGTGAGGCGATGTAAGCACATTCTTAATTGGCCTGTTTGGAAAACACAGAAACCAACTCGACAACATGAGTGCTGCAACCTGTGGTGCTGCTGCCCAAGCCGGCCAGGCTGTGCACACTCTCGTGGCCGCGGCCGCGGCGAGGTCAGAAGCCCACGTTGTGCTGAAGTCTACACCACTTGTTATTCCAAGTTAAAGGACAAATTGCCGGGGGGTTCGAGGCTTCCTTGGCTCAGCAGCCACGCTTTTGTGCACACACCAGAGCAGACACAACTTTCCCATGACTGTGATTCACCTATAACTCCTGATTGATCAGTGCGTATGTACTGAACGTGGCAACTCCGGTTGACTTCAATGGAAAAAGCTGTAGCTACGATTTCTGCTGTGGCGACTCCTTCAGCACCAACGTCGGACATTGATGCGGATCGTGCAAAAAGAAGCGTCCACAATAGGACGATGTACGAGCTCAGGCAATACTTGTCAACGATGAAGCATCCTCATGTGTGCACGTACCCCACTTTTTGAACGAGCATCTCTTTCTCTTCTTAATTGAATGAATGGATGATATAGTAGTGGCGCTCCTTCCCCATGCTGCTGTGGTAGTTCCGCCTGCATCACGCGTCCACGTTCGAGTCCGTCCAACATGACATTTCGGTTTTCGGCCTCTCCTGCTCCGTATTTGCCTGGCACCCACTGTTTTCTCCCTCTGTGTGTAGGAAACGCACAGTCAATAGCGCACACGCAGAGAGCCCAAAAAGGCTTTTGTTGGTCATCAAATATTTAGCAAGAGAGAGAGAGAGAAGGAAGCTTTTGTGCCGGATGCATGCGCACATGGAGGGGGACCAGGGAGGGGACGATCACACGCAGGTCCCAAGATTTGTCACCAAGACACGAAGGTGTCGTGTGCATGGGGCTCGCAAAAGTGCCCTGATAAGTGCTGGCAGCTCGTTGGACAGGGTGGGGACGATCGCATGAGTACACACGAGTAGCAGGGAAAAGAAAGAAATCTCATCAGGTGAGTGGCTGGCAATTACTGCAAATACCTGTACGCCCTGAGGAGGACGAGAAATGAGTCACTTTACGGGGGTCATTTGGCAAAGAGGCTGAGAGACCGAGAGAAACAAATTGGGTGCTGAGAACGTCAATCGACGAACTTGTCGTAGTCAAGACAAACTCACTTCTCGCCCAAGTCGACCAACACGGTGTGCGTAGTCAAATCGTCCCTAAAAAGCATAAATGTGCCGCCCGCACAGCAGACTTGAGTAAAACATTGGTAATCCGATGCTTGCGCGATAATGAAACGACCCATTTTGTATGCCCGCGTTTTAGACACGTGTGCGTTGACTACGCGAAACAAGAAGAAAAAAGCATCCGTCAGTGGAAGCTCGACGCATCAGCAATGTCCACATGTGGATTGCCAGATACTCGAGCAGAGCAGGACTTTCCGCCTGTGGTGGAGGCCGAGAGGAGCCTCGCGTCCCCTATGCGGTCGTGCCCAACTCCAACTTCTCTTCACGTTGCGCTGTGGACCCAAAAACTCGGCCAGTGTAGATAGACGAGGTCTTAAGAGTCCAAGTGGTGGGCGGCAGACACGAGCAGAAAAGGAAGGAAGGAAGATTGTATTCTTGTCAAGAGTTGTTCAAGCAGCGCAGAGAAGAATTTTGTCACACTCGCTGACGATGTTGGTCGTGACGGAGTCGACGGGCTGGGCGGAGGTGTCTCCTCTCATCACCCAGGATGAGTTGCATCCGCCACACACAAGGGACAACAAGATCCTTGCGCGTCTAAACAACGCGGCCACAGCCTCGGGGAGGGCTCAGCTGACATCTTCGTCAAGCGTTATTGCAGCCGCAATCAGTTTCTGGACCTGCTCAAAGCATCTTTGATGTCTTCTTTCCTTTTGCAACCAGGAGTAGATTTGCCGTAGCCAGAAACAGCTTAACGTACAGGGTGGCGCGACCTTGTCATAGTGACGTAGTCACTTTTTGGTCCCCGAAAGCTTCTCTCTCTCTCTCTCTCTCTCTCTGTGGCCTCCAATGGACCGAAAAGTTGGTCCAGACCCAACTGATGTGCTGCGCAGTAGGCAAACGGAGCTTAGTTGGTACAGGTGCACTTGAGGGACCGGATCGAGACCGATAGGAGACCGGGCTTTTTCGAGACCGACTACATCACCAATTTAGCGTCCCAACTACTTTCGCCTGCACCTAGCATTGACGAAACTTGTGCTATCGCAGCAAGTACAAGTTCAGCAGGAAGTAGAGGCTTCATACGTAGACTTGTTAGTAAAATTCTCTCCCAAAGTCAACGCAATCTGCTTGCTTCTCATTGCACTTAGAAACGGGGGGAAAATTAGATGCTGCCTAACTGGGATCCCGATTGTCGTCGATTGTCTTATACGAAGAAAATGTATTTGAATTGATGAAAATGAGTGAAAAGTAGAGTTTCCAGAATTCCCGACAAATCCAGACATTTGGTACCAAACTGAAGGATGAAAAATGATCCAATTACTTCATTCATCGGCCTCTCATTTAGGGCACACACTGCGCAAATCTGTCGGTTGACCGGAACAAAAGCATTTTTTTTGTGTAACGACAGATTTGGCTCTCCTATTATCTTCCAGCCCATTGAAGGATGACCATAGGAACTTGGAGGCAAAAACTGCCCTTGGAATGTATTTATTTGACTTTTGGAGATAAATGCATATTTCCAATGGAAGCTAAATCCTCTAGCGTCTGGATTAGCCCAGTGTGACGGTTCAGGCCTCTCTTTCTCTGGAGGGATCACTGAGCAACGAGCCTCTCTGCCACTAAACTGAAGTTGCAGCTCGAGAGAGAGAGAGAGCGACCACTACTTATTCGCGACATTGCGGGTCGTTCAAAAAAAAGGGCTCTTCTTGCACGTCTCCTTCGTCCCACACGACGCGCGACGTCCCGGTGAGAGTTCTGCTTGCTCTTGCTCCAGAGGCCCTGGGAAGAGAAAACTTACGCCAGATTCCTCACTTACGCCAAAACATCCTGCTGCCGAAGCATGCGGAGAAAAGAAATGGCCTGAGTCGACCTCACGGAAGTGCAAGATGAAGCCTGACCAGAACCGCTTCATGAGCAACCCCGAGGAGAGCCAATTCCACGTGGACGAGCAATGTCCTTCATGCGGGAAATCGCAAACGCGCAACTTCTGCACAGCGCCGCCGGCAGCGCAGCCAGCAGGGAGGTGGGGACGACCAAACTGTTTCTCGTCCTCCCATCAGTCGACCCCGTCCATCCATCAGGTGTTCTATGTCCAACTGGAGCTGACCGGACTGAAGGCGCACGTGTGATTGACAACCCCCACACCCCACCTGGGTGCATGCAAAACTTTGCTCGATGACCCTGAAGGTGGGGGTGGACATAGAGACGCGCTCGGTCAACGAGACGCTGAAACTCACTCGGACAAGCACTGCAATCGAACTTCACTCTGCAGTCTCTTGCTCAACGGCCTCGGTGGCGCCCCAGAATTTCTGTCTGTTCTCAAGCATTTGGTCCCTGAGTGGACAATCACTGTGTCTCCTTGGTTTTGGGGACTGCTGAGTTTCACGACGTGATTATGGATTTCCCCCCTTCAGCTTGGGCTATCTCCTTGACTTCTGAGCGTCTTTGTCCAGGGCTGGTGTCAGCTCAGCCCAGCCTTTCTATGTCAGGTCCGCTTTGGCCTTCCCTTCGCTGTTGAGCAAGGGACGCACACGAATTTTTGGCCCTTATTTCGTCCCCTGCGGTGAAGTGAATCAGACGCTGAAGTGGATCAGGTTCGCAGGTCCGTACGTGATCCACTTAAGCGTCTTGTGTCGCCCTCTCACTCGTCCTCGTGATCGGACGCGTGACCCATGTAAGTTGTGTCGTGCAGAGTTGCCACGTCTGGGGTGAACAGGACCGGGCATTGGCGGCCGCGCAATTACCTGTCATTGATGAGACAAGAGGGTCGGAATCGGGGTCGGGGTCGGGGTCGGGGTCGAGGTCGGGGTGAGATGACTCCCATCTTCGACACCGAGAGGATTCATGGCGTCGATAATTACACAACAATGGAGTGTTTCTAATTTGTGCTGTCCCGAAGAAAGAGGGGGAGGCGATGATGGCGCATAAAACGGGGATCGATGAAAAGGTGCGGGGGGAAAATGAATGCGCGACTTTGACTTCGCCCCTCCTCAACACGTTGTTGGCGTTGTGGAGCTCTAAGTTGTGGCCGCCGGCGCCGCCGGCGCCGCCGCCACCGCTTGATTTGCACACTCATTGTGTTCCGCAGAAAGAGCGCGTGGGTGGTGGACGCCAAACATTTTGTGAGACACGTAGAACAGAACGAAAAGAGATTATTTCTCCTTAGAAAATGACTCACCCTGGCAAGGAAGATGTCCGTGTACACTAGCATATTCTGTACTGTGGTCAGGGGAGTGTTAATGAAGAACGCCAATATCTTCCGACGGGTGGAAAAAAAAGCTAATAAAAGCTTTTGTCGAAAGTAGCGTCCGTTTTTGTGCCGCGGCTTCGGCGTTTTAGGCCTGTAGCTCGATTTCTCGAACTCGAACCGGGCTCAAAGTTGGACGGCAACAACAATTTGCGTACCAAGGTCAATAAAATAAAAAGTGCAAGTGCTCGAGTGGACTGACGCAGTGCTAGCATTCTGGTACATTTATTTTCAACACACGATTTTCGGAATATTTCCCGGTTTGTCTACTGCCTAGAGGGAAATATTTTTTGCGTTATCTGTCCCTCTGCCGCATATTTCCCTCTCCACAGGGGCCCATTATGATTGAATCCATTGGAACCAGTGATATAACGGCATTCCGAAAATCGTGCCTTACATTACAAATTAATGACGCATAATGTGTGCTCACCGTGCCTGCCTGCTGGAGAAGGTCCAAGGTGATGTTCATTCCGAAACCAGGAAACGATGACTACACAAAGGCTAAGTCATTCCGTCCCATCACCCTGACATCCCATGTCTTTAAGACAATGGAAAAAGTGATTCTAAATCACTTAGTAAATGTATATGACATACATGAAAAGCTAAATGTCAATCAACATACTTTCCACAAAGGATCTAGCTGTGACTCAGCTCTGTCAGACATGGTCAATGAGATAGAGAGCTCAATCTTCCGTGACCAATATGCCTTGGTAATCTTATTAGATATAAGGGGTGCCTTTGACAACTTAAATGTTGACTCAAGCATTCGGGGAATGCGTGCTAAATGCCTGCCCCCCACTTAGTAAGATGGTACACTTACTATCTTCGCTTTCAATCAGTTACTGTCAAAATTAAAGGGATCTCCACAACTAGGTCTTTGACATGAGGGACACCACAGGGAGGCATTCTGTCTCCCCTGGTGTGGAACCTGGCTTTCGATGACCACATCAAGGGCTTTGCTGATGATGCAGCTATTGTACTCAGAGGCCCTGATATATACACCCTCATTGAATGAGGGCAAGAGGCCATTTCCAAGGCCCTGAAATTCGGGCGTGAAAACGGCCTTGAGTTCAGGGCTGACAAAACGGAAGTAGTTGTCTTTACTCGTAAAAGACTGAATACACTAGATCTCCCACGCTTACGCATGGCTAACAGGGATCTTATTTATTCTGATATGGTGAAGTACCTGGGTGTCTTGCTAGATAGCAAACTAACCTTTGGTCCTCACATCAGAGAAAAAGTGAAAAAAGTGATCAGACTCCTGTACTACTTTAAAACTTCAGTGGGGCAGCTGTGGGGCCCCAGTCCATATCTTACAAGATGGGTTCTCACAGGTATAGTCCTACCCAAAATCACGTATGGGGCCATGGTCAGGGCAAATAGGGCTACAAACTATAAAAAACACCTTAATAGAGTGCAAAGGCTAGGTTTGTTGGCCATGGCCCACGTGCGCCGCTCCACTCCCACTGCCGGTCTGGAGGTGATCCTGGGAGTCATGCCGCTTGACCTGCACACACAGTGTGTGGTGGCTCTGGCGGTGTACAGGGTCTGGGGTCGGAACCAGAGCAGATGGGATGGCATTGAGCGTGGGCACCTTCAGGGCCACCTCTTCTGGGACAATCAGCTCCTGGAACAGGTGGACATGGGAGACTGTGCAAACTCAAATAAGAGGGCTATTCAGGGCCTCTTCCACGACAGGTGGAGGGAACACTGGAAACACCATACCACCTGTCGTCAAACGAAGTATTGGATAGATGATCCGGGCAGCATAGGCGATGCCACGGCCTGCCTGGATCGCCTTACTCTCAGTACTGTTTTACGAGCCCTTACTGGTCATAACTACCTGAATTACCATCACCACATAACAGGTAGCATTTCCAAACAGAGCTGTAGGTTCTGTAGGGAGGGACGTGAGGAGTTTATACACCTTGCATGCGAGTGTCCAGCACTTGCCATGGAATGCCTCGGCTCTGTACGAGGCCTCTGGCTTAGTAGGAATCCTCCAGACCTCTATGGCCTTGTCAGGCTCACAAAAGTGAACCGCATTGGCAAGGCTTTGGAAAGGAGGGCAGAGTAAATTAAGCATACTGGTGGACTCGCCATGCCAGGCATCCTTGGTCCACTAAGTGCTTAGATGTTTGCCATTATATCAGGGCAGGAAAAGACCCAATCCAGGGTTACTCCACTCTCTGCCAGGCCTTCCATCTTGGTAGAGACCCTCGCAACAAACAAACAAACAAACAATGTGTGCTCACATGTACTACAATATACAGTACGTCGATGTATAGTTATTATATCAGCCTGCCTGTATTTCATATTGTAGTTGAATTCGGTCATGGCCCCAGGTTAGTCGTGAATAGCACGTCGACTCGGGATCAAGCCGAGCCTGTAGTCCAAAACCCTAGCCCGACCCGACTTGATGCTTGTTGCCAGCTCCAACCACACCCCTCCGACTACATCTGGAGTTTCATGAACAACCAGTTTCTCCTGATGCTGCCTCACTTTCTCTCTTTCATCCCATTGAACCAGGCAGACGAGCAACTCAGAACTGAGGGTGCGCTCGCCATGGCAAAATTGTCGTTGGTCGAACGGTCGTGCTCAAGGGTCGTCTGACAAGTGAAAGAAGACCTTTGTTATGCATCGTTGAACAGACGGTTTCGCAGCAGTGCTGACTTATACTTATACTCAACACTACACTTGGTTGCACTGCACGCGCAGTCATGTTGTGACTAGGCTGGAATGGACCGACCAGCAGTGCAGTTCGCTCGTTCCCCTGGGATCCCCGGGTATGGGGAGAATCAAATCGGGTGCTACTTTATCAGCGGATTCCGGCTGCAGCAGGAGGCGCCGAGGATCGTCACCGCGGATGACGTCGACCCCCTAATATCGTCACAGTTGTCGATACTCATGGTGTCACTCCGCTTCTTTGGTCGTCTTTTCTTTGTGTAGCAGAGAGCAAAATGTGGGACCAACAGTTGAGTCTTCCAGCCTGCGTCTCAGCTTCGTCACAAAGAGTCCACGTGCACCCAAAGCTCCGGCCGGCGGCCTCCGGAGGCACAAGTCGGGCCGCAATGCAGTGTTGAGTGTAGCCCTGAGTGCATCCAACTTGCACGTCTGTGCCGCTGAGATTTTCCACTCGCGACCCAGCTGTTCACTCATCACCCGACAGAAAAGAACCCTCAACACTGATGGCGAAGCGCCATGAGTCTGTGCCAAAATGTCCCGTTCATTTTCATGTCAAGGTGAGACCTCGCCACTTTTATGTGTCTGATATCTGCACATGCCAACATGGGCGACGGCGGCGTGCACAACATCTTCCTCGAATTCATCCCACGCTGTCTCGACTGCTGACTTCACAGTGTGTAAGGAAAACATCCCAGAAAGCATTGCCATGTTCGTTACGGACCTTCTTTAAGACTGTATCATATTGCTCATTTCAAGATATTTGTGCCTGCTCATAGTCGAAGGTGGCCATTTGTGCACGTACGTATGACAGGTATGTGACACACGTGGCAAAAATTATAGCACGGACTAGGCTACACCAAGAAACGAAAATTTTGGAACTTGGCTGAATGCATCCTAGGCTTGTCACCCGATGCCAAGCAGTGACGAGGGAGACGAGTGGTTTTCAAAAAACAAGGAGTTTTGCCCTCCCCCTCAGGCTATAAAGTTTCGCTGCACGACTGGTAACAAGGTGTTCATATTTTGCAGCCAAGCTAAACTCTCCTTGTTTTCGGTTTCATTTAACCGCAGAGCTTCAGTCCAGCATCCAGGTATAGTTAAGCATCCTGCTCACAACCAAGGATGCTGACTGGTCATGTCGACACAACATCCTTATGCACTGTGTGCATGCAACTTTGGAGGCAGAGAGAGAGGACACTCGAAGAAAAGTCACAGTTTCATCCCATTTTACTTGAAGGTCTTAAAATACGACTCTGGCACCAAATATAGCACAGAGGCAAGACAAAATGAAAATGATCTAAACTAAAGTTGTTATAAAAACGTGCAATTTGGCGATTACATTCGATTTTTATTCTCTGCACGACGGAAATATTTTGCCACTACATGCTCAGAAATTACAGTATCTTCTGAAGAAGCCGAATATATAGGAGACAGACGAATATATATTACAACATTTCCGTCTGCCAATTTCCGGCCTTCTTCCGACTGCCCTGGCCACTCTTCTGACCATCTGCCCGTACTATATATTAGTCTGCCGATTACGCCCGAACGTCAACTGCCTCCTCGCCAACTCCTCGGCCTTCTAATATGAGGCCTCCAACGGGTCAAATCGCCTCAGTCAAAACTCGGAAGAAACAGTGCTACAATACGGCCAGGCAAGCAATATATAACTAATATGGAGATCATGGGCATTGCCGCACTGTAGTCCGTGTGTATAGCTCTTTTTTGGCTGTCGCACCAGTTGCAACCAGTTGCAATCAATATTGAAAAATGATGAAGTTGCGGACTTGAATTTGGAACACGTCAACTTTTTGGGAGGTCTACCCTCCTCGAGGGTGCGTTTACACAGGCGGATAACGAATGGAGATGTCTGGAATCTGTCAGTGTGAACGGGCGTTGTCCGGGGCTTCGGTCGAGCTCAAAAATAGTTGTGCGTCAATTTATCACTCACACACACACACACACACACACACACACACACACACACACACACACACACACACACACACACACACACACACACACACACACACACACACACACACACACACAC
>JAAUXU010104596.1_pt1 | contig 21679 bp, 16 predicted proteins | sample 7278151 | NCBI WGS metagenome assembly JAAUXU01 (sample SAMN14350113, study PRJNA611818) | marine sediment metagenome | isolation source: surface marine sediment (1.8m) | place: French Polynesia: Moorea | collected 2018-08 | reverse complement strand
TGCAGTCCAGATCGCTCTCAGAAATAGCTAGTGATGCAGTCCAGATCGGTGCTGAGGTTGTGATGTCCCGACTGTCGTCGATGAGTTTTGTTTATATGTCAAAGTGTCACCCTGATGCTCTCTTTTTGTAGTTTCACTGGATCCAGCAACCTCTCAACCCAGACACGGGGCAGTTTAGGGCGTTTCTATGGCGAAAGGTGCTGAATTTTTTCTGGGGTGACTCCCACACCCAAGACCCTTCAACCCCCTTCGTCCCCCAATTGAGTGCAGTGCACATTTATCACATGTTCATATCTTATCATGTCATGGCAGTGCAGTACTTCACCTTCCTCCCTCCCCCTTCCACCCTGCACTGCGCATGGATGCTATTTCTCACATGTTTATCCCACAGTCTTCCCTTTGCGAGCTAAAGATGCAAAAGACCTGCACAGTGAGTGGTGCGGGGGAGTTCGAGGGGTTCCCCCACCCCAGTGTTAGGGACCAGGGGTTTGGAAGTCCCACAGAAAAGTTTCAGCACATTTGAACAAAAAAAGTCAAAACCGGCCAAAAACAGGCCATGGTGGGGTAATCTGTGGGTTTCCGGGGTTCCCTCCTCATAACAGTATAACAGTGGGCTGTCATGCCATTGCTAACGGTGCTTCATCTTGGCAAGCACTGTTTGAATAACTAATTCCATGTAGCGATTCCATTCAAAAATGCTTATGAGACACGCATGGAGTCAATGTTTCTTTATTGAAATCACTTGTGCCAAAGTCCACACCCACGAGGTAAAAAGATCCTCTGGACGATACGAATCGATCGAGATCCGGGAAAGCCGAGGAGGGAAAAACGCAATTTTTCTGTGGGGAATCCACGGGGTCGCGCCAGGATGACCCGGCCAATCTATCAAATCTCCTCAGAGACTGCTGAAACCCAGCTTGACACGTTGCCAAGTGTCTTGCAGTTGGTTCCCCGAGGAAGCTGTGCTGTGTGGCAGACCTCAACCCTTGTCGTCAAGTTTGGGCAGGGCCCAGAAAACCCATTTACCTTGTAAGATCTGGTGAATAAAACTTGTTTTGTTTTTCTCTCCTTTCGGCTTCCTGAAGAGTTGGATCGGCTCCCCTGAGGTGGGTTGGGGTGGGGTGAGGCTGAGGTGCACGTCACGGGGCAGGGGCAAGAACCACTTTGTGCAACTGCGTGCAAATCCACCATCGGGTGGAGATGCTACCAGCACTACTTCATCAACATACTCGAGAAGCGTCCCCTCGAGCACTCACGCACGCACGCACGCACGCACGCACGCACGCACGCACGCACGCACGCACGCACGCACGCACGCACACACACACACACACGTGCCAAGTAATAAGCATGCCCAAACCTCGTGTCCTCTCCGCTTCCTTTCATCCCATTGTGCGCTATTGTATGAGAAAAGCTTGCATACGTGAAGGGTCATTAAAAGACGAATTAGCCAAGCCATCCAGTGCTCCTCCACCTGTGTGCAGTGCGTTACCTACGTGTGAAAGGACATGACACATGGGAGGGGGAGGGAAATGCGTAGATAATCAGTCATGGCGCCTCGCGTGCTTCACGGAGAAGACAACGATTGCGCAATCGCCTCAAATTTTCATGCGAAATTTTTCTTCTACCTTACCATTAGCCCCATTTATCCACCAGGGGTAGGGGGTAGGGGGCAAGGGGAGGCCACCCACTTTGAGGCTCGATTGAAACGTGTCCATGACGGTGCATGACAGCGCTGCAAGGAACAAGTAGAAAAAAAACCTGCTTGCTTTCACGCGCGTACAGCCTTGACAGTGGTGGCGTGGAAGTATGAACGCAGTTGCCGTGTTTTGTTTGTTCAGTTCAAGTTCCGCTGACTCCTTACTACGGACGACCCGAGCGTCCCACCCCGCACGTATGTGGACTGCACACGTACGGTCGCACACTGTGAACAAGTGCTGTGTGAGCCAAAAATGATGCCCGTGCAGGTCGGACGGAGGAAATGGTGAAGAAAGTGGTGCAGAAAGAGACGTGTGAACGCGTAGACTGGGAGACAATAGGGGGGGGGGGGAAGAAGGACGAATGTGTGACATCTTTCTTATGCGTCGCAGCAGCCAAAGTCGGACGGGACCTTGTGCACGTGGGTAATCCGCAGGGCTTAGGTCTGATAAGTAAGTAGACGCCTGAGTTTTAGGTGAAAATAAAATAAATAAAAAATCCGAAAAATTGAAAAATGAAAGGTAAAGTTCCCCTTTACGGGCCCCAAGTTTGAGGACAAAAAGATTGAAAAGTCAACAAAAGGGCAATTGGCATTGAAATTTTGAAGAATTTTGAAAAAAAGATAATGAAGTTGCAAGATGGGAGAGATGATGAAACTTGAAAAAAAGCCTAAAGTGCGAGACATCAAGAACTAAAATTCTTAAGTCCAATGATAAGTGGCTCTCCTTCCACCCGTCTCAAGTCTCCCAGGAAATGTCACTGAGTCACTTTACCTCACCGTGACTGACTGCCAACTACTGACTGGTTTCGGCCAACTTGGCATTGGTCACCCGGGGCCTCAGTAGAGCCTTCCGCAAGCATGCACCAAGTACTGGTCCCAGCTGTTCCTGGCAACAGGGTTGCCAGGAACAGCTTCCGCAGACACGTTTCTGAGCAGCACCATTTTGTGACACCTCTGGAATAGAAAATCAGTTTGGTTGGGGAGGTGTCAAGGAGTAGCCGTTATTTGACCTTTCGACCATGTTTCTCCTTACGGCCTCTCAGTGGCCTTAGCCATACTTGGGGTTCAGGTGGGGGCCTTTGATGCAAGTGTCATTCGCAATAACCCCCTGGAACAGATTCAAACCCTGATCTTGGGCATCAGGAGCTTGGCACGCAACCCCTGAGCCCAATCGAGGTTTTTTCTGCCTCATAGTGACCGGCTTCTAGGCGAGGTCAGAAGTGTAAGAATTGATGGAATTCCTCTTTATCTTTTCATTCTTGTTTTTCTTCCTTGCTTTTGTTTTTCCCTCCGGAGGAAAGAGGGCCCAGAGGCCTCCTCAGCTGGGCCCGTCTCTGAAGAAATGTTTGAAAAACTTATAAACGAGTAGAGGAGAAATGAGATAGATGCCGTGTTGACTGAGCTCATGTGCGTGCCGATAATATTTTTTTTTTTGGAGAAATCGATTTATGTCGTCGTCGCTGCAGGCAAGGTCGCTAATAACGAGATAGCGATTTCTTCAGAGACGAGGGGAAAAAAGGTTAAATCCATTGCGTGCTCTTGACCCTCCAATATCTGGTACTGCTTTGCAACTTATGATTTTAAGCACATGCATATGTTTGTTTGATGCTGCAATTCAAAAGTTTTAAGACAAAAAGTTCTTCACCCCTTTTTTTCCACTTGGCCATCGTGACGCAACTGGAGACGTGAGGTGTGTTCGATTGAAGAACAAAAGAAGATCAACACACGGGCGCGCGTGCACGCGCGCACGCACGCCGGCAGGCACGGCCAATGATGACCTAACTGGGCCTCAATAGCTGTTTCCATCTCTTTTTTTTATCGCTCTGAAGTCAGAGATGAGGTAATTTTTTTACCTGACTTGCGTAAATGCGAAAGAGAATGACCTCGACGGACAGAGCATGAGGGAGAAATTCTTCTTCTTCTTCTTCCTTGGCTTCCACACACGCCAACAGGTATGTGGAAAAGTGGAGTGTCAAAGGTTCCGAGCCAACTTGTGCTCAAGTGATTTTGGCCAACGACCAAGGCACAATGGTCCAAAGTGCCTGTAAGGTGCTAAGATTCCCACCCAATGACAGCACCATGAGCCAATTCTCACTCGAGATGTATTACATAAGACCTTGGGATGGGACAGGATGTTGCATTCAAATAACCCATACGAAGAAACGTGATGAGTGGGTGATAACGTCAACATTGTGGTAATAATCGATATTTGAAACAGACCGTCTCTCCTTTCCTCCAACATCACGTCGCACCTACTGCACTCAGCAAGATTCTTTACTCTCTCCTTCCCCCTCAGACGTGGACACACAAAAAAGGCCCAGTGAAGTCTTGGAGACGTCATTCAAGCTGTGCCCGCTAATTGTCAAGCGTTTCATGTGAACAGAAGGACCTCGACAGAAACCATTTAGCCTGAGCCATTCCCAACCCTCGTTGCATGTCATAGGCTGAAAAATAAACATGGGAGTGACGGCGCACTGAACGTTTGCTTGAGCATTCGCACTTTGAACAAATGTCACCTTGTGAATTCTTGTCTCTCATTCCAGCTTGAGGACAATATTCATTGGGGATCCCTGGCTTTTTATCATATTCAACCTCCTACATAGGAAAAGAACCCAAAAATTACGTTTTTGTCTCGCTCGTAACACGTTTAAAAATTCAAGTCACGGAGAAAGATCAAGGTCTGAGAAGGCAAGAGGGAAGAAAAAATTCCCAAAAGCAAAGATTTCGAAAAAAAGGCCTAGATAAAAAAGGAAAATAGCACGAAAGAGGTGGACGCGAACCAAAAGAGAAATGGTCCGAAAATTGGGCTTGTCATGCTTCTCCAACTAGCATGCAGGGAGGTGTTTCTTGTCCCTCACACCCTTCTTTTTCTTTCTTTTTTCGCACATTTTGCCAAATTCAATGCCATTCCTGGGTGATAACGAAGCTGATGCGTCATTCCTTGTATCCTTCCGAGAATTTTTTTTTGTGCCTACCATTTGTAGCCACTCTGGTTAATAACGAGAGCACCTCTAAGTTCAAGGGGAAGAAGTTGTGCTGTGCTCGTAACCTACAGTGTTGCATAAAGGGACTTTCTCCAGGCTTATAATAAATAAGTGGTGCACCCACCCGCGCCGCCGCATTCACACACACACACACACACATGAGACTTGACACAATAGGGCCTACGTTAATTAGGGAAGGCCTCTGGTGAACATTACACAATAGAAGGTGTCACAGCATTAGATGAAGCACCCACTCCTTGATGCTGTACGGAAGTACATGGTTGCATGCATCCATACGTAGATACGTTCATACAGGCATCCATGCGTAGATATATGCATGCATGTATACGTAGATCCAGATGCATACGTATAAACGTGATTAAGTAATAAGGGATCCTTTGCTACTGTCATATGTCGAGGTTTGAATAATTTAGTTCATCTCATTTTTGAGACTGTTCTTAACAAAATTTTAAAAAAATGTCACTACGTCGTTTTGCCCTATGACGTCGTGGTCACGTCACGGTTTCCTAACTTTATTCATCACCTCATAGTGTCGTTTTAATCAAATAAATTCACAACTGAGAAGAGAAAACACGTAAAACCTCGTCATCCTGCCGGAGTATGAGTAATTTCGGCCTTAAGCGCTCACCCATACACATTCTCCTTATGGAAGCAGCAAGAAAGCCCGACGATTTGTATGCGCATAGCGTCCATACAAGTGTGTATTAAGTCTAATGCCCACTAATTGTAGCGCATGGAGATGAAATAGACGATTACATCGAACGATATTTTATGGGATAACCCAAGCCATTCATCCGGCAATGCAAAAATCTAATAGGGGTCCAGATAACAAAGGATTCTCAGGTATAAGGTTGTTGGGAGGGCGTGTGCGTAATAACAAAACCTTTAGAAGCCCCGAGATTGCGTCACCTCTACCAGTCCAAGGGGTGCAAGAAAACCTCTTGCCAGAGCCGGAAAAACTTCTCTGTTACGTAGCACAACGGACATCATCCTGTCTGTCCGTCCGTAGCTGTCGCAGGACGTAGCACAATGGCATGTTCTTCTAACGTGCTTCCCCCAGAATGGGCGGACAATCGGACACGCCACAGTGGAAGCCACGTAACAAGACCTCTCCTTGTCACGCACTCCACTGCATGGCCAGGAGTGCCAAGTCACGTCTGCCCTCTTCTCCGAGATGGAAGCCGGGACAGACGAGAAGAAAGTAGAGCCATTTACGTAAATGATTTGTCTGTAATACACAAGGCTCCCCGCCCAAGGCCCGACTGGAAGGCCCGCTGGCCCGCCGGCCGGCAGGGCCTATTCATTAAAGCGGGCAATTTTTTCGCAAGTGCACGCGTCAAGGAAGGTGGAGGGCATAATTTTGATAGATGAACTCTGCCTTCTCATTGTCGGAATTTTTTTAAAGGCGGAGGCGATAGGAGTGGACCCTTATCACAACTGGATTGTGGTTTATTTTTTTTTTTTACTTTTTATGAGACCAATCTTTTTACGGCTGACTAAATTGATGGTTACTTCGCCACCAACACAGTTAAAAGTAGTAATCGTCAGGCTGAGGAGACTCGGAAAAGGAGACTCGGACTCGGAAGAGTAAAAAAACGTTTCCAGTGGGAGAACAGCACTGTTCCATTGGTTCTTCATATGCAAACTGGGTCAGGAAGTGCTCTAAGTACTGTCCTTGGTTTCTAGACAAGCATGATGAATGCGATAAGGAATTAAGAACCCCTACACGAGCATTATGTAAATTTCTGTGTCGAGGAAAGTATTGACTTTAGGTCTTGTTCAAGAGCAAAGGACTGACATTGGTGCTTCTGCATATATGGCAGTTCAAGTTCAAGTCTTACAAGAAGCACAAGAGCCTCTGTGCTGTACCCAAAGAAAGTAACAGTTATGCACAGCACGTTATTCAAGTGTACCGAATAGGTATTCTTCTATTGCTTTAAGCGGCTAGTGTGACGGCGATGCACTATTGCAGAGCCCGGAGGGATAAAAAAGTATTCACCTAAAAATCTGGCCTTCACTACAGGAGACACAGCACGTTATAAGGTCATTTTTAACTAGGCCATGGTTTTTTTTGCCCCATACTATATGAACTCCCCTTTGTAGAGGCCGGACTTTTAGATGGATCACATTTTTCCCCCGACCTCCAGTGACGTACCCATCACGTGCAAGCGCTCGGAGGAGACTTTTTTCCTCACTGTGTTGTGTGACATTTCCAGTGGTTAGGAACAACATAAAAAGAGTTACTTGTACAAGACAACAATGCCTTCACTCCGACCAAGTTATGAGCCTTCATTGTGCTGCACGTAGGTAGGTGCATAGAGGGAGGAGGCATTTTCTTACGCCCTGTTCACTAAACTCTCATACGCATGCTCAAGTGGTATCCCTTTTTTTTTTTTTTAGAACGCACGCAGGCGCACCCGCGCGCGCTCGCCGCTACCAATCACCACCAGTTCAAACCTCCTGTGGAAAGAAGTCCCTCGCGCGCTCTTTTTTTCTTTATTCCCCCCAACCCTGCAAGCCTCTCCTTTGCCTGCGCTCAGTAAAGCAAAGGCAGTCGATCCAACTGGTGCTTCACGCGCGCTTCACAACAGCTACACTTTGCTTTGTGGATATCTCAGCTTCACAAAAGTGGCGACTGGACGTAGTTCAGAGCATTCAACGTCAGTCCGACGAGTATTGACGCACGTGTGAGTGTCCGAACACTTCGGGGGTCAACTGCACTGCTGCCACAATCATATATATATATATATATTTATCTTTATTTATATATATATGTGTGCCTGTGTAAGAAGAGAGGGCGACGCAAGTGAAGTTTCTGGCACGTAAAGGCCCATAATTGCCTATGCATGGGCCTGGATGAGGCCTCTTTGGCTCGCGTACGGACGGACCGTGCGGACGGGCATGCATCAGCAGTATCGTCATTGCACAACACGATGACTGAGAGATGAGTTATCACAAAGAGGACGACGACGACGACGGCGGGCCAGAAGGACTAGTGAGCTTCGGGAATTGTGTGCGTCTGGGAAATTGACGGGAGGATTTCTTTCATAACAAGAAAAGCTGCTGCAGCTCCAGGCGACGCAAGCAGACATTTCCTCTCACAGGCCAATTTCCTGACATTCGCCAGAATAATAATAATCGCAAGCAAGGACGAGGAAGAAGTTAGAAACTGCCAGAACGTGTGACATAATTGGAGAAGAGTGGAATTGTGTGACTGTACTTTGTCACCCTGAGAAGTGTTGTCTCCGAGCGTTCATTCATTGTGAGGCCTCCTCCTCACTGCGTTCGAGGAGGATTTCGAAGAAGAGAAAGAGCGTGAATGCACGGTAAGACAGTACTGGTTTCTCTTACGTAGTCACTCGCTACTGCTACTTGGTGTGCACGCACTATCAAGAAGACGACGCGTGACATTTCGTAGAAGGTCACGACGATGCCTACATTATCGAATTTTCCAAAGATATCCCAAAGAAATCCCACATCACGGATCCATTTCACTTATTATGACGCCGTATGACGGAGCGCATGAGCTAACAACCGAAAATAATGACGCAGGGTGAGTGAATACGTCATGACACCTCATTTCCTAGATCTTTTACTCCCACCCTCCCGCCCTCACTGGCGTGAGTGCGCAATCTTGGACGCTCGTACGTTTATGCATACAGGGGGAAACAAAACTGATTGCCCTCCACGTCTTAGTAGAGGAGCCGAGGCGTTTTTTTTTAAAAAAAAATTTTCTCTCCCATATGTATTGGCTTGTCAGTATTTAGTCAATGCTCCATATGGGGGCGGCCAACCTCTTGGCACCCCTGACTTTGAGAGAAGGAAACAGCAAATGAGCACCGCATCTGGCACTTGATTCTTGAGAAGGGGGTTGATTTTGTGCATTTGTGCATCCCATATTCACTGAAGGGGGTATATCAAGTAGTACGCGAACTACAAGAACTTTCAGGCTGAAAAATTCCTGCAACTTTTTCTCTAGAATCTAGTCTTCTCCTGCAGCAGCCACGAGTATTAAGAGCGCAGTGATTCATTACACAGCTTCCAGAAAAGGTTGCTGCGGCACATCACCAATTCTTCATACATTTGCATCTGCCAGAACCTGACACACACAGAGAGAGGTTCGTTACTGACACTTGCAAAAATGGCTCTCTACACTAGCTCGCCCCCCCCCTTTGCTCACGCTCGCGCCATTTAAATCCCGCATTATTATAATTGCCCAGGTGGCTACATAGGATGATGCTAGTCGAGGGGGCTCCCTTGGAGTGTCTTGCTGTGCGTGCGCAAAAAAACAGTTGTGTTGTCTCACGTTTCCTCTTCGGCGATTGGCAATAACTCATGCGCAAGAGGACGCACACCAAAAAATCTCCCCCCCCTCCGTGGCAGGTGTTGTTCGGTGATTAATTAGAAACCATTGTTGCCTCTTGTGTCGCGATTTCTTCCGGATTGTCAAATTCAGCGAACAAAAACCCCAAAAGCTCCGACGCTCATTGAGGCACTTTTTACCCCAAAAAAGGGGTTTCGACTCCGTTCCTGCTGCTGACAAAAAATACGGTAAAGGAAGGACTGTGACGCACTAGCAAAAAAAACTAACAAGACATGTTTGTTTTATACAAATGCACTGAAGAAAAACTCACCAAAGGAACTCCCCGCTAAAAGACATATTTAAGAAGTTACGTTGTCAGTGATCCACTGTGGTCTCGACGTCGTGGGCATTCAGGAAGAAGAATGCGTTCCACGACTATGAGCTGCTTCTTCCACATCATTGCCTGTCCCCTCTTGACCGATTGTAACGATGGGGGACCTTAGATGTGTCGGGGGCCCATTGTTGAAATAATAACATGCGTCCATTGGGTCAAAACCAAGACGAGAGCCAAAGTGAGCGCGTAATGGGGGCCATTCTCGAACTTTTTTTAAAATTGCTGCCTCCCCAAAGAACAGTTCGAATGTAGCCAGGAATCCCTTATACACAGATGAGTGCGGGTTTTTTTTTTTACCCCGCTTGGACTAATGGTCGCATAGGCCTTTAGGCAGGCCCACCCACCTCCCCTACAATCATTATCTCTCGCCGCTAAGCAAACTCCCAGTGATGTAGTGAGTAAGCACACAAAATCATTGGTGGTGCTACCCCTGATGATGACTTTGGCCCCCTGATTAGTGGGACCATCTTCTCTCACTTTGGTGCCGCTTTAATTGTGGTGTGATGAAGGCCTTCGTCGCCAATAAAGGCCTCCTCCAATCACCTCATCAAGTTGCTTGAAATAAGGACGATGACGTTTTGCCAACTGTCATTAAGCTTGTGTTGTTGGATACTGCATGCAACAAGCACACAGTAGACAAAATATGTAACGTTTTCGGGACTGAGGCCTTCCTTTTGTGGGCCCTTGGGCCCAAATGCAGCTTGCTTGGTGCACCATAATCGAGTTGGACGGAATCGTACACCCATGATTCGACGCATACAAGCAGTGCGAGTAGCAGTAGTTAGATATAAGATTGTGATAGCTCAGGAAGAAAAGAATTATTGGTTTTATTGCTATCTGATTGCCGTTTGTTTTGACACTCCGATCACGAATTCTTTGCTGTAGACAAAGGAGGAGGAAGAATAGGCTTACATATCAAGTCCTACCAGGACCTCTTCACAATGGACGAGGGAATGTTCGATGTTATCCTCACACACTTAAGAGCAAAGTGGTCGGTGAGGAAGAAAAAAAAACCGTGTATGCAAAAGCAACGTTCTTTGCTGCTTCTTTGCGAAATAAGAGACTTAAAAGCTTGCCTGCTGCTGTCAAGACGGAACATCAGACAACTGTTGGCAAAGATTTCAAATGGTTCAGTAAGCTCGTACAATTAGCCATTTGCACATTTGCAGCGTTGCATTTCATAGTCAGGAAACACGAATATGCGCGGAACTTAAGTTCTGCTTAAGCAGACTTCCTGGCTCTCCGAATGCAAAATGAAGTGATTCCGTTAGGAAATAGAATGCACGTTATGCCTGTGTAACCACTGCATGTATAAGTAAGTGCCCGCACTCTGCCTCTTCCTGTGCATCCTCTCACCAAAGTTTGAGTGTTCATCCACACAAACACAAACATACGCAGGCGCTAGAGAGAACGAAAAGAGCTTAGAGTTGAATAGCATCTTTAGAATTTGCTGGAATCCCAATCCAACATGCGTATGACGAACGTACGTATGAGGATACAACACCCTTAGCGAGCATCGGTATCAGCAATCATCGCTGCCCTTCGTGTTCAGAGTAACCTTCAAAATGCCTCAGAAAAAATGGCGTGGCATGAAGAGTGAGAGACAGATGGAATCCGAAAACAAATGGGCCACCCCGTTGTAAAAAAAGGATTTTTTTTAACAAATCGTTTCCAAAGGTCGCCAAAAATGGACTTACGTGAGCTGCTTCATGATGTCTCTGCTGCTGTCACTCCGTAGTGGGTGCAGGTTTCGTTACGTGATGCTATTCACGATTGCAGAACTAATCTTAGAAACCGCTATAATTTTGATTGACAATGCTACCCTGCCAGTGCTGATATCTGCTTTTTTAGATAGTCAAAGCAAGACTACCTAATAGTGCTTGTGTTCACTCGTCCCCCCACGAAGCTTCAGTCCGGATTATTTTTTTAAATGACCATTGTTCATTCGTTCATAACTGTCCTGTTGAACTCCTTTACTTTACCCCCCTCCCCTCATTTTTCATTAACCAGTCCGGTCTCGCTAACTACCATATCTTCCCACAATCATATGCGGTGAATGACGAGCCTGCTTTGAAATGTATGCAGTATATAAGAGTCAATCCGATGAGGGCTGGTTGGGCCTCCCCCATCGTCACACATTAAATGCTACCATGACACGCAATTATGACTTGAAAAGGCCGAGTTGTCAATGAAAATTGCGGCCATTCCTTGCAGCAGTTTGAAGAAAGGGTAATGCTGAAGTGCTTTGGAAAGGTCTGACGATAAAACTTTGCAAGTTTTTTTTGCTTTGTTTTTGGACCATGAAAGAGCTTTTGACAGTGACCCCCCTTGTCTCCACAAGTGACGCAACAGCAACGGTGACATCAGCGTCATATCTATGATGCAGAACGTAGAGACAGTACCTGTGTACACGTATGAGGATGATGCTTTCTGCGAACATTGCTGTCGTGACTGGTTTTTTGGGGGGGTTGAGGGGGGTGCGGGAGAAATGACGGGGTTCCCTCCAGTTGTGTGACAGAGTACTGAAACCGCTACTCATCATTTTCGGCAAGTGACGGAACGAATTTTGGCGTGCGACAGAAGAACGGATTTGTCAAGAGTTCTCCTCACTTACAGCAGAATCAGACACTTTTTTTGCTCATTCTGACTCCATCAGAGACTTGAGCACTGGCAAAAAGAGGAACTTGCGCAATGAAGCCCTTATTATCTTGCCCCAAAGTGTGTGTGTGTGTGTGTGTGTGTGTGTGTGTATGCACATGTGATCACCTCAAAGCATAATTTACTCTCCGCCAATGTATGTACCTGTTATAGATCTTACAGATGCTCAGTCACAGATGCATAATAGTGGGGCTTTTTTGCAAGAGGGTCGTGCGAGCATCAGCCAATACTCTAGGTACGCAGAAGAAGGATGAGTGATCTGGCTATTTACTGTCCCTAAAGGCGAATGCTTGGCTGTGAAGGAAGAATCGAGTGGGATTTGTCGCCAGGGGGAACATTTCGCCATCCTAAGGGACCTTCCTCCAGTGGGTGTTTTTTTTTTATTACAGACAGACCTCGGAGCATCTGACCACCTCAGCCAAATGAAGTTCTTCTCGTACTATTGGAGCAGCTCCCTCATGGAAAAGACAGTACCTTTTTTGTGCAAGCTGCTCGTGCTAAGGAGTAAAGCGGTCTGCACGCTATGTACTTAATGTGGTCATTTGACCCAATTACGTGAGAGAAGTGGAAGCCTTTAATAGCAAGGATTGGTGGGACGGAGGGAGGGAGGGTTGGGTGCTTTGGGAGACCGCAGCATTGTGTAGCAGGAAAAATCTATGCCAATTTTTTTCTTAGTCCAGGCGTCCTAGAGGGAAAAGTTGCTTTTCTTTGTTTTCACTTTACGTACTAGATCTAGCACGTTCATTGGGTCACTTTTTTTGGCGCGGTTCTGGTCTGAAGGCAATGACCCAAATGCATTTCGTTCTACACAGAGATAACCGAGTGCATCAAGGTCAATATTTTTAGTATCCACGTCATGCAAAATCTGCCATTGTGCAATGCCAAATAGGTCCAAAGAAAGGTACACTCGTTCTTTATCCTGTACACTATGTGCGGTGCAGCATTCTCCACACGTGTGTGCATGCTTATTTATGGCACAATGACTTACGTACGCACGGTAGCGGAGAAACGCACGATTCTTTGCGTGTAAAAGTGGCTGCTCCCATGCCATCCCAACATCGAGGAAGGCGCCAATTACACTGATCTGCCACAAGAACAACAGTAGGGAGGGGAAATAGTGGAGGGAAGTGACCCACTTTGCCACTATGGACTTCTGACGGCTTTAATGCCAAGAAATATGACGTAAACGTCAGCAAGGAGGGAGGGAGTGTTTTGGCCTGATAAGACACCAAATTTGTGGCGAAGACAAGTCACGTCGAGCGTATGCAAGCGCCGGAGAAGAATCGTCCATCGTTACAGTGACCTCACCAAGATTGAGCCTGCCAGCGCATAAAAATCCCTTGAAAAAAGAGAGAGAAGCCGGATCTCCGAGAAAGACTTGCATGGTGCGCTCACAAAAGTGACCTACAAATCGTGTGACCTCTTTCTCTCTCTCTGTCTGCTTCCCTCAAAAGGGTCAACGTGCGTAGTGCGTACAGTGCGTGAGCTTTGGGTCCTGGTGCAAGCAGACTTTACCACCATCACCTGTGTCTGCTTGCATGGGAGGAAAGGAAAAAGTGGGTGCTCATTTTTCACTTTCGTCTCCCTCCCTCCGCGCACGTAAGCACAGGTAGGGGACACAGCAATATCCTCTTTTTTCCTTTTCTCCCCTATACTTTATGTAGCAGTAAATACAAGCGTTGGATCCACACACAAAGGACCATCACTGTCTTCTTCCTGACGCGGAAACTCCAAGCATTCTAGCCTCATAACCACATAATACAGAGTACTGTGCACAGGCAGGGGAAGAAGCAGCGCGCCATATCTTCTTTCAAGTTCACCAAAGACACGACTTGAAACACGCGCGTGTGTGTCATGATCACATGAGTCACAGAGGTCTTTTTCTTCCTAAGGGCCTCTCCCGGTAAACGATGAGAAGTTACCTGCCTACCCCTTTTTACCCGCTTCAGCGCGTGCAGGTACATATACAGTGCAGTATGAACATTATTAGTCTCTACATACACTGTGGAGAGAAGAGCTATCGGGCCTGACATTGCCAATAATAAATGGTTGGCAAGATTGCCTTCCGCGGAAAGAACAAGTCTGGTTTTTCCTCTTTCCTGTCTTTGTGTCTCAGTTGCCCCCTCCCTCTTGGGGGGGAAGCACTCCAAGGATGACTGTGGTTCTTCCTCCCTCCAAGTGCGTGTGTGTGTGTGCGTGTGTGTGTGCGTGTGTGTGTGCGTGTGTGTGCGTGTACGTGTACGTGTGCGCGTGCGCGTGCGTGCCTGTGTGCTGTGCGACAGGGAGAATTTCTTCTTTGTTGTCAGGGAGAAATGTGGATATTGCCCCGAATTAAACGGCTCTCAGGCTGTCATGAGGAGGAATAAGCTGAATGTTCGGTACGCGAGGGGTCACATCGCACAGTATGGACCAACCAGAGGGGTGGTTCTTGGCTGGTGGTGACCTCTTTCACCATGATATTTGCCATCGCCTCTCTTCAGACGCCGGATATTGTCGCCGTATGCATTCAGACTCATTTGGGGACTCTGACAGGATGTTGACGACGCTCATATGCAAGAGTCAGCAAAGTAGACGTGTGACTTTAAAGCCATGTTTTTGCTCGACGTACATACGTCATCATATGGCGTGGCAAATCTGACAAAGTGTAAAAAAAGAAACGGATACAATAGCACGGTCGGTGAGTTTCTTTCTCTCTTCCTGTCTCATAAATGCGACTTCTAGAGCTTGAGAGCGTTAATTTCTTCATTGTCCGTCCGATCGTTTGGAAAACCGTTAGCTTCAGCTTCACTGAAAAGAAGAAGAAAGTTATCTTTGTCCAAGTGCAGGGAAGAGAGAAACAGACGATAACCTTCGATTAATTGCTACTGCCAAGATCTGCAGTGCTCCACTCATGGTGCCCAGACTTATTGCTCAGATACAGATTAGGCACCTTTCTTTTAGTGGGTGATGGGGGTTGTGCACATTTGTGAGTACGTTCGCAGTTGTACTGACACCCAATCCTTTTATTCCTTCTCTGAGTGACGTGTAACTGTCAGCATCCTCCTTGGGAGTGGACGTCGCTTTAGGAGTAACACAACACTTCTTTTCATCTTAATTTGCTGCGGATGAGACGAATGAGAGAAAAAAAAGTGAACTGTCTGAGGTGCTCACCTATTGCTGGAGATGGGATCTTAGGTGATTTTGTCCTAGACTGCTTATGCAACTGCGCAGACTGTACTGAAGACAGCTCCGCGGATTTTATTAACAAGTGCAGTGTGGCAGCAGAAAGAGTCTGCGACGAAATCACCTGAAAGTTATGAGTGATGCTCATTTTGGCAAGGTTGTGCCACTCATGCGATCATTTCTGATGGCCGACTGTGGTTCAACAGTCGAGTTGTTTTTTTAATTTCTTGGGCTAAAGTACTTTGTACACAGTGACTATTCTGATCGAGCTTCCAGGCGGTGAACGATTTTTCCAAGATGTACTTAAATGCTCAGCACGCCTCTTGTCTCCTTGCCGTCAAGTGGTAGTTCTTTTCTTTTTTCTGAAAATCGTTCTGAACTTTAGCACAGCAAATTTGACATTTATGTTTCATGCCATAGAAGCAAAATTCCTTCCCACAGGAAGATGTGCTCGTTTTGACGTTACACACAAAAATACACACGTCATTAGACGTCATTAGAAGTTTGTCAACGAAATCGACCCTTAAGCTAAGAAGGATACTTTGTGCGTAAAAAAAGGCCGTGCTTCATAAGTCGGGCTCTACTGCACTTATAAACTCTGTATTTACACCGATGGATGGAAAAAAGTGGTTTTTGTTTTAAAAGCATCCTGCTTGACCCTTGTGAGATTGAGCGAAACTCGACTCTTCTGTGCGAATAATCTGTCAAAAGACTGTCTCAGAGCGGCGAGGTGAAAATGACGAGAGACGAGGATGTCTTGACTGCCATGGGAAAAGTCCGAATAAATGTCTTGCCTTTCCCGGGAAACCTTCATTTTTCAGAAGGCTCTGTTAACAGCACGCACTCTCCCTCTCTCTCTCACTGAAATAGCAAAACCTGTCTTTAATTAATGCTCCCAGTGTTAGAGGTGGTAACCGTCAGTAAATTACAGCATTCTCTGCACGGTCTCAAGCATGAGGGGACAAGAAGCAAAATATATATAATTATACACACTGTATATAAGTACACATAATATAGAAGAGGCCGTGTGTTTCTTGCCCTGAATAAATTTGCATTTTTAAATAGTAGAAGGAGCAGGAAGAAAAGGACATGGGTTCCTTTGTGACTGATGGGTGCCATAAGAAATGTGTACAAGGCACTCAGAATTGCTCGTGCAAAAAGGTCTTCGCAAATTGACCATTGCCCCGCCTGTCCTGTAAAACTGCACAAAATTGCCTCCTAGTTAAAAAAAATCGGGAGAACCCAGGCATGATATATACGTAGTACATATAACGGACCGCAGTTGGATCTGGATATAACGTACTTTTCCGTCAGAATGCTAAATATGAATGAGAATGAGAATATTTCCGCTGAATCCGTTTGATAGAGATGACATGTTGTACTGAGACGTCTCATATAGAGCAGTGAAAGATCGGCCAGCAGGGGAAAAGAATACCTGGTATCGAGATCCGCCCAATGGAGACTCGACTGTACTTTCCAGGCACTGCATCTTGGCTGGGTTTTCCGACTCAGAGCAATTTTTGCTGTGTTCTCAGCTTTCTTAGGGATTAGAGTCAAGTCATTCACTGCTGAGATTGGCCCTCCCGATAAAATCGGAGCAATTAATGCAGCAACCTTCATCACAACAGTCTGTAGCACCGACATATCCCATACATAACGCATTCAAGAAGTGAGCTGCTAAACGCACGTAATCTTCCCCTGCCTTTATTGCTCGCTCGTCCCTGCACTCAGCAAGCGCTTATCCTTCCCACATGCAATGTTTGACCTTGCAAAGTGATAAAAAATTGCCCAGTTGGTCCTGGGAGGGAGGGTTATGGGCCGCCCGTGGCATAACCTCTCCTTCCACTGGAACTGGACAGACCACGGACAGTTATAAGAGTGCTCATTCTCGCTCAGCCTTTTCATGTCATCACGGCAATTCCTTTTTTGTTGTCCTTAAGAGTCTCCTCTCCATATGATTGCGAGGCGGCCAATTTTCTCCGCTGAGGCCACGGGCGCGCCAACGACCAAATGTATTCATCGAGTCTTCATGGCTGTTTTTTTTTTCTCCAACCTCCTCCCAGTCGTCATTGCCTTGAGAACGCAAGCACCCGGAGAGAATGGAGGAGGACACTTGTCATTCGGGAGACCGCAAAGATGAACTTTACAGGTGGGCAAAGTCTGCGCGTTATTGTCGTGTTATTGGCAGGTTCACCATCCTGGACACAGGGAAGGCATCCGTGTGCATCCACTGCAAATAAGAGACTACCCACACGCCTTTATTGCCGGCGAAGGGATTATTTATCACGAGCACTTATTGGAGATATTGAATTTTTGGAGACGCTGATAAATGAGTCTCCAAGGCGATTAGGCAGAGAGCAGAGATCCTGCCAGGCGTGCACGCACGAGGCACGTATGGACTGTCGGTTCTCGAGTGCGTACGTCAGAGAACGAGGCAGCTCATAGATCATCAAGAAGCTAGGGAAGTGGCATAGGGACAATAGGACGGACCGCACCCCTTGCTCGCTACTCGCCCGATACAGAAGGCAACGCTCGTCGTATCTGTCGTACTTTTGTCGATTGTTCTTTCTACTACTCCCTCTGTCGCTCGTTTGTCTACAGTTGCATCCAGAGTTTGTGGGTTGTTGGGCAGTTCACAAAGCTTACGTGTGCGCGCGCATATACGACACATACATGTACGTGCAGTAAGTCTGAAACTTTTTACTTGGCGTTCAACAGCGTGACTTTTCAGCTTCCACAGGCGTTGTTGTTGTTGGAGGGGAGGGGGACCAGGAAACGGTCTATGGAAAAACAATTTGTCACTTCTCGCCGTCATTTGCAAGGCGTGCGAATCTGTGTGGATTTTGGAAAGACCAGGAAAAGGCTGAGGCTCCTGCTACCTACGGGGCAACTTTGGCAAAACAGCTGTTGCGTTGTCGTACGGCCTCTGCACATACTTGCGTACGTCGCGCAAAACAGCTGTGTAAAAGGTCGATTCCATACGACGTTTAAAATATTTTCCGAGCGGAAAAGAGTCTTGATTTGTCGGGGTTACACTCGAATCATGCGCTCTCACTCGAAAAATTATTACCCTGAAACTTTCACAAACTTATTGTACACATTTGCGACATGCCAAATACGCAAGAAGTTTTTAGTGGTTGGACCCCGATTTCTTAACAGACAGGTTTTACCTACGCAGGAGTCGATGCCAGGGTAGCTGCATCGTCATTTTTTTTCTTTTTTTTTGTTGTGGCTGGTTTCTGAAATCTTACGCATGCCTTGTGAGGACGTGTCTCCCAGCCACGTAGTGCAGATGCACTTAATAAAGACTTCGCAGCATCCATTGTGCCATACCGAATCCCGATGTTTGCAACCTTGGTGGCAATTTTTCTCTGTTGGGATCGATCTGTGCACGCGTGACTCTGATCGATTTGCCTGGATTATGCGTGACGGAATTTTTGCAGTATGCGCACGTGCGAGGGCGCTCATGCGCGCACATAGTTATATGCAAGCAGCGGCCTCATCCCAAATCGCATCTGCATCATCCTCTCTGGGAAGTGACAATGGTGTGAGTGGCAATGTCCTCTTTAGCGGACTCGTTCAAGTGGCTCTGTTTCATCGCATTGTGATTCAAAGCAAATTTTGCCGGTGACTTCATCCCTTTCTCTTACAATGCACTCAATTTCCCGACAAATTCCACCGCCTCCTCGTCCTATCTTTCCTCGGGAAGATTGCAGAAGTGTTTCATGGCTACTGCGTAGGTGGTTGTGGACTTCGGAGCAGAGAAGAGGGCCCAGTTTGGGTGTGCCACCCTAAACTGCAGCCTCTGGGCTTCATCCTTTTTCTGTTCAGAGAAGAGACATCGGGTGTGTGTGCGTACAGTGCATGAAGGTAGGCACCATTGTTTGCCAGTGCAATATAGGTAGTAGTTGATATGTACTGTAGAAGTTTAGCCGTGCGATCAGCAAAGCACAGTGTAATCGCCTTGCGTGGGCCTCGACCGTGCCTGCTTTTGTTGATGATTGTTGCCGCACACCGTGACTTAAGAAGCTGAACCGTCAGTACGCGCGGAGAGGGATGATTTTTTGGCTGGCGCCCTTTTGCAGCATCATCGTCAGGCCCACTCTGCAACATTATGATGATGTGTAACCTGCCCCACCTCGTTTCGTCTGAAGGACTTTGAAAAAGTACTTACACACCTGTTCTCATCTGCGACAAACTAGAAGTTTTGGGTAGGAGGCAGAAGGGGGCGTCACCATACACGTACGTACGTACGCGATGGCTATGATTAGAGCCCTGCACATGCTGGATCAATCTGAGCAGGCTGAAAAATGCCTGGGGAAGCGCATCCAGTCAATTTCAGACTGATTCGGCAGGTCAGTTACGTGCTACACATCTCAGGTGCTTTCTCTGAACTTTAACTTTGGCCAGTGAGGCACAGAGAGGAATTGGAGGATTCAGAGGGTATTTTGAAGCCGCATACAATGGTTCGCAGAAAACTTTCACTCGGCAAAAATGCTGCAAATTTTCGCTCCAGCTCCTTCATTTTTCCTCTCTTCTCGACACCTTTCGCTAATCCATCTCTGTTTGCGGAAGGGGGAGAAAACACCTTAGAGGGCCACAAAACTTACGAATGAATTCTCAGAAACGCCGCACACATTGTCATCATCACCCTTTTTTTTTACATCTACGCAGTTCCGACTCAATCTGACCCCTGTCAAGGCCTCGGCCTCGGCCTGGCCTTTGTTCTACCTATTGGGCCCCTCCCCATTGTTGGGCGATACCGAAAACGCTGGCGTGAGGGAAGATCTCGGGCAGAGATCGTCCAAAATGGGCTGCTTGTTGCAAACGTGCGCTCAGCGAAAAAGAGAGGAGACCTAATCGCTGGCAACCAATAAAAGGAGGAGGGGACCCCACCGCGAATAACAAGGCCTGGCAAACTTGGCACCGTTCGAAACTCAGTTTGAATAATCCTACGATACTGGCACCTGCACCACCTGAGTGCACTCGCAAGAGAATGGGTGTGTGACGAAGGTGCGTACTTACTACTTTCCGTATCGAGCCAGGACGTATTACGTGTAATTAGTTGATTCGACTCATGTGCAGTTACAGAGCATAATGAGTCTTGCTCATATCAAAAGTCATGCAACAGCTCTGGTGTCATGCGGAAACTGGTGTATCTGCCTGTCCCGAACCGAATGTGACTGCAGAGTGCACACAGTAGAATCTCGACACCTGTAATAGGTCTTGCTCACGTCATGCGCAAACGCTCTCGGCTTGTTTGGTGTAACAAGTTATGTTCTCGACCGACCTATTGCATGTAGATAATACGTCCCAGCTGGGTACTGTGCACGTTCAGTCCGCACATACGCTACATTGTACATAGGTGCGTATAAGCCTGAGACTACGCACAGACAGTGAGGGAGGGAGGGAGGGAGAGAGATGTGCCAAAGCCGCTTAAAGAGTCACCGAAAAATCCTGCCTCGTCACCATCTTATTCAAAGTCAGTGGTGTCTGTATCAACCTCTCCATCCCTGGGTCTCCTTTAGCTCGGAGAACAAAACATTTCAATCTCTGAAAGAGGCAAAAAGTCCATCGAGGAAGGACGATGGTTGCGGCATTGCTAAAAGTTTGAAATTGCGTGTACTTTTCCAGCAGCACCAGCAAAGATTGAGCCTCGTCTTCCCTCCCCTGAAGCTTAAGAAGGGAGATACGAGTGAAGATAGCATCTGGCAATTTGTATTTTCCCTGCGGGAATGATGAGAAGACTCCATTTTTTCCCGTTCAGGGGACGTCGACGAAGAAAAGAGTTGCAGGAAAAGCGCACCTGTTTACGTAACACGGTGACATTTCCCCATGCAGCCATTTTTGTACGGTGCTGCCGCACTGGTACAGGTGACTTGACAGTCACCGCGAGGGGACCGCGGAGGTTGTCCATTCATCTACGAGGTGTCAGCGCAACGAAAAATCCTCCGCAAGATGACTCAAGTGCAAGACTCAACAATAGCAACAAGCATCTGGACCTGATGAATGCGCCCTTTGAGTGCGCCGCCGGAGTAGGAATTTGACACGAGCTTTTGGGCAACTCATCGATGAGCTGATGCATCATTATTTAGCATCTTTCAGTCATCGCCTTATCGGGATGGGGGCTTGCGAAACAAATCCACTGCCATTTGCATAAGTTTAGCAGTTAGGGATCTCTGTTATTGCTGCTCTGCTGCATCAGGCCGAGTGTCCTTCCTGGGCACGTACGTACAACCTGGCCGCTACTAATTGGCATCTGAGCTGACAACCTGACCAGATGACGAAGGCGCTTTAACTGTTCCAAGACCTAACTAAGGCTGTGAACAGTTTCACGACACTTTTTTCTCCTAAGGCCTCAGTTAGGGCTTATTACGGGATTGCACAACAATAATGCGAATTTTCCTTTTCAGTCGTGATCATGACGCACCGGTGGGGGGGGGGGGGGGGGGGGGGGG